>Ga0100380_10006661_pt1 | contig 11695 bp, 11 predicted proteins | sample CryGeymeta201504_FD_80417 | JGI IMG/M metagenome (GOLD analysis project Ga0100380, IMG submission 80417) | Groundwater microbial communities from Crystal Geyser aquifers in Utah, USA - Crystal Geyser metaG 2015-04 | ecosystem: Environmental > Aquatic > Deep subsurface > Groundwater | place... | reverse complement strand
CCATTTTTATTTTTTGCTTGTGTAATTGTTTTTTTGCGATTAAAGGATAAGCTGACATAATGTCATATAAAGGTGTTAAACGATAAGTTCCTTTTGGCTCAAGAAACACACTGAAGTTTTTTGCATGTCCATCAATCGCGGCTAATAACCAAAATAATACTTGTGTTTGATAAAATAAGTCGCGGTCGGCTATCGCATGTGAAGAGTCAAATAATAATTGCATGATATCTTTAATACCTGCCCCCCCATCTGCTTGATATTTTAAAACAGAAGAAATGCCTAATGCTTGGCACATATCTTCTTGCGGCAACCGAATGATCCAACTACCATCTTTAGATGGCTTTCGATCAAAACGCTCAACAACTAATACTTTGACATCGTCAAATTGCTGAATGTCACAATTTGCTACTGGTAAACCAAATGCTTTTGCTATTTGCGCGCACAACCATTCATTTTCACAACTATCGCTTAAGTCTATGCCTTGATGTTGAATATAACCTATAGGCAATTTGAAAATATGTGTGGTTGGTGTATCGTTTAATGGTCTACACCATTGTCCTTGGTTATATAAAAATGCTGATTTTTCTTGAGCGCCCGCGATAGAAATTCTAAAATCATCGTTATCATTACACATACCAAGCGGATATTCTTGATAATTTCGTAATGTTGTTGCGATTTCTGTTGTGGATAATTTTTCACATTGAGTTTTTTGTTTAAACGGCTGTATTTCTTGTTCTAATAGTTGGATTGCTCCAACACAATCTTTACCTATTGATGCAAGCAAATCAAATGGCTGACTTGTTGGGATACGATATTTTGCTTGAATTCTTTCTCTAATTTTTTTATTGTCTGGCAGTAAATTATCAAAAAAATCATAAACCACATCTCCATCAAATTTTTTCCCCGCAAGCGGTAATGATAATGAAATGGGTCTTGCATCTGGTGTATTTAACCACGCTTGTTCATATTCAAATACTAAAGCGCCTGATATTAATTTTTCTAATTTTCCAATTAAAACGCCATTCATTAAAACGTTCAGTGAGCGACGTTGTTTTTTTGCTTTTACCATTCTTCTTTCCAGCTTTCTTTAATTGATTTCAACTTGTCTTCTTTATCAATTAACTGTAAATCTAGGTTTATTGCAGATAAAACTCTCAATAATGTATCAACGCGCACACGCTCAGGATGATTTTCAATTGCGGAAATTGTTTTTTGTTTTAGGCCCACCAAGTCAGCCGCTTCTGCTTGTGTTAATCCCAATTTTTTACGTTGTGCCATAATACGCAAGGCTAATTCATTCGGTCGCATGTTAAATCCCAATAACCTTCTGATTAATTATATTGTATACCCTGCGGGGGATAATGTCAATTTATACCGAGTAGGGTGTAATAGCGATATATACCTGATAGAGTATATTTTAGAGTTACCCGCTATAGGGATTAAATGAAAATTAGGAGCCGTTGAGAATTCGCTAGGCTGAGACAAAAAGCAAGGATTTTTGAGCACCGTAGCGCAGCATACATAAAACGTATGTGAGCAACGGAGCACAGAAAATCATTGGTTTTTGGCCAGCATAGTAGAATTGTCAACGGCTCCTACTCAACAGTCACAGACTTAGCCAGATTACGCGGCTGATCAACATCCGTGCCTTTAAACACAGCGACGTGATAAGCCAGTAATTGTAGAGGAATGGTATAAACGATAGGTGCTAATAATTCACAGACTTCTGGCATTTCAAATACAATAATGCCATTTTCTGATTTAATATTCGCTGATGCGTCCGCAAACAAAATTAATTGTCCGCCGCGTGCTTTGACTTCATGCAAATTGGATTTTAATTTTTCTAAAAGTCGGCCTCTAGGTGCAACCGCAATAACGGGCATTTCTCTGTCAACTAATGCAAGAGGACCATGTTTTAATTCGCCTGCGGGGTAAGCTTCAGCATGAATGTAGGAAATTTCTTTTAATTTTAAAGCGCCTTCCATGGCAATAGGATACTCGGTACCACGCCCTAAAAATAAGGCATGTTGTTTTTCTGCAAACAATTCTGCTAGCTTTTCAATTTGTTTATCTAATGCCAAAACTGATTTTACTTGAGTTGGCAAATTTTTCAAATGTATTAAATGTTCTACTTCAAATTTATCATGTTTTAAATGTTGACGTGCCAAAACGAACGTTAACAACAATAAAGCAGTTAACTGCGTCGTAAATGCCTTGGTTGATGCAACACCAATCTCAATGCCTGCTCGCGTCATAAAAACTAAATCAGACTCTCTAACAATTGAACTCTCTGGCACATTACAAATCGCTAACGTTGCCATGTAATTTAATTGTTTTGCTTGTCTTAACGCGGCTAATGTATCCGCTGTTTCGCCTGATTGTGAGATTGTAACAAATAATGTATTCGGTTGCACGACTTTATCACGATAACGAAATTCACTGGCCACTTCAACTTGGCAAGGTAATGCTGCGATTTTTTCAATCCAATATTTAGCAACATAAGCCGCATGATAGCTAGTGCCACATGCAACGATTTGGACTTGCTTAACTTTAGCAAAAATGGCTTCTGCTTCATGACCAAACGCGCCTGCTAATACATGTTTGGTTGATATGCGCCCTTCTAATGTTGCTGCGATTGCTTCAACTTGTTCAAAAATTTCTTTTTGCATGAAGTGTCGGTATTTACCTTTATCAACTTGGTCTTGTTTAAAATCTAATGTATTGACTTGACGCTTCACTTCATTGCCATCGACATCCGTAATTTGATACGCCTTCGTATTAATATGCGCAATATCACCTTCGACAAGATAAATAAATTGCTGAGTCACTGGTAATAAAGCCAAACTATCGGACGCAAAAAAATTCTCGCCTATACCAAGCCCTATCACCAATGGACAGCCCCGACATAAACCAAATAATTCTTGCGGTTTATCTTTTAACATAATTAAAAAAGCATAAGCGCCTTCTAATTCTTTTGCAGCTTTTGCCAAAATAGCTTGTGGCGTTAAGCCTTCTGCCAAATAATAATGTACATAATGTGCGACAACTTCAGTGTCTGTATCCGTATCAAATTGATAACCTTTCTTTTGTAAAAATTCGCGCATGGTATCATGATTTTCAATAATCCCATTATGTACGATGGAAACATTATCGTGTGATTGATGCGGATGTGCATTCGCTTCATTCGGTTCGCCATGGGTTGCCCAACGCGTATGCGAAATACCTGTATTTGCTTTTAAAGGGTGTGCATCCAGTGCTTCTATTAATTTATTTACTTTACCAACAACGCGAACACGCTGAATGTCGCCTTTTGCATCAATTGCTGCAACGCCGGCTGAATCATAACCACGATACTCTAGTCGTTTTAAACCTTCAATTAAAATAGGTACAACATTACGTTCTGCAACTGCGCCGACGATACCACACATTGTTATTTCTCCTTTTTAGTTGGACGTTGCCAACCAGGAACAGTTAATTGTTTTGCGCGACTGAGTGTTAATTCATTTTCACGTGTATCTTTACAAATCGTCGAACCTGCACCAATGGTCGAACGATAACTCACGGTTAATGGTGCCACTAACGATGTATTAGAACCAATAAATGCTTCATCTTCGATGATTGTTTGATGTTTATTAACACCGTCATAATTACAGGTAATGACGCCCGCGCCTACATTAACATTTTTACCAATGCGTGCATCACCAACATAACTTAAATGGTTGACCTTAGAACCATCACCAATCTGTGATTTTTTCACTTCTACAAAATTACCGATATGCACTGAATCAGCTAATTCGGTGCCTGGTCGAATACGCGCAAAAGGCCCTACGGTACAATTATCACCGATAGTTGCATCCTCAATTACACTGTTTGGTTTAATTTCGACATGATTACCAATGGTGACATTTTTTAAAATAACATTGGCGCCAATACGGCAATGATTACCAACGCTAATATCACCTTCCATTAATACATTGATGTCAATTTCGATATCTTTGCCGGCAGTTAAATTGCCACGCAAATCAAATCGTGAAAAGTCTCTGATGGTCACACCATTGGTCATTAATAGTTTTGCTTGTTTTTGCTGATAATAGCGCTCAACTAAGCTTAATTGCCAACGATCATTAACCCCTTGTACTTCTTCTGAGTCAAGGCAACGAATTGCTATAACTGGGATATCTTCTTTTAACGCAAGATGCGGAACGTCAGTTAAATAATACTCTTGTTGCGCATTATCATTGGCGACTTGTGGTAAAAATCGTTTGAATAATTTTGCAGGCGCTAACATGACCGCGGTATTAATTTCATTGATGCTTTTTTCTGATTCGCTTGCATCTTTTTCTTCAACAATCGCAATAAACTCTCCTTGTTCATTGCGTATAATCCGGCCTAATCCTTGGGGATTGCTAACAATTGCGGTTAATACACCTATGCCAGCTTTGGGTGTTTGTTCGATTAAGTGCTGTAATGTTTCTTCAGATAAACAGGGAACATCGCCTGGTAATACCAGCACTTGGCTATCATCTGCAATATTGGGTAAGGCCTGTATGACCGCATGACCTGTACCAAGTTGCTCTGCTTGCTTAACCCATTGCACATTTAAATCGTGTTTTTCTTGAACTTTTTCACCGTGATGGCCAATAACCACGTGGATTGTTTTTGGATTGAGTTGATTTGCAGTGCTATAAATATGCTCAAGTAATGATTTGTTCGCGACTTGGTGTAAGACTTTTGGAAAGTCTGAATGCATTCTTGTTCCCTGGCCTGCGGCCAAAATGATGACTTCTAGGTTCATGATGTAAACTTTGTTCCTCTCCCACTCATGAGCATTGTTACATAAATCTCAATTGTAGGGGCGGCATTTATGCCGCCCGTGATTAATTTATTCGGGTCGCATAAATGCGACCCCTACAAACTTTGATTACCCCTCTCCCGCTAGCGGGAGAGGGGAACAAAATATTACTTAATCTTTTTCTTTAACATCTGAATAGCCCGCAACTGCGCCACCGCACGTGCCAACTCAGCCAACGCTTCAGCGTAATCCATATCCGCTTGTTTATCTTCAAATAACTTCTCGGCACGCCGCTTTGCTTCAAGCGCCGCTGCCTCATCTAAATCGGCCGCTCGCTCTGCAGCATCAGCCAATACAGTTACTCTATCAGGTTGTACTTCTAAAAATCCACCCGAAATATAAAATAATTCCTCTGAACCGTCTTCTTGTAATAAACGAACTTGGCCTGGCTTCAATGTAGTCAACAATTGTGCGTGACCATAAGGGATGCCCAACTCACCTAATTCGCCAGTTGCAAATACCATTTCAGCGACACCACTGAAAATATTGGCTTCTGCACTAACAATATCGACGTGTATTTTAAATCCCATTATTAGCACCCACTATAGTTGTTTAGCTTTAGCGATAGCGTCATCAATGGTACCAACCATGTAAAAAGCTTGTTCAGGCAAGTCATCTACTTCACCCTCGATAATCGCTTTAAAACCACGAATTGTTTCTTTTAATGGCACATATATACCTGGTTGACCGGTGAATATCTCAGCAACAAAGAATGGTTGCGACAAGAAGCGTTGAATTTTACGTGCGCGTGTTACGCTTAATTTATCTTCTTCCGATAATTCATCCATACCTAAGATGGCAATAATATCTTTTAATTCTTTATAACGTTGTAAGGTACGTTGTACCGCACGAGCAACATCATAATGTTCTTGTGAAACAATTAATGGATCTAACTGTCTTGACGTTGAGTCTAATGGATCAATTGCAGGATAAATGCCTAACTCTGCTATTTGACGTGACAGTACAACAGTTGCATCTAAATGCGCAAATGTTGTCGCTGGTGATGGATCAGTTAAATCATCCGCTGGTACATAAACGGCTTGAATAGAAGTAATAGAACCGGTTTTTGTTGAGGTAATACGCTCTTGCAACGCACCCATTTCTTCAGCCAATGTTGGTTGATAACCAACGGCTGATGGCATACGGCCTAATAATGCAGAAACTTCAGTACCTGCTAATGTATAACGATAAATATTATCAATAAATAATAAAACATCGCGGCCTTCATCACGGAATTGTTCCGCCATGGTTAAACCGGTTAACGCAACGCGCAAACGATTGCCTGGTGGCTCATTCATCTGACCGTAAACTAATCCAACCTTGTCTAATACATTGGATTCTTTCATCTCGATGTAAAAATCATTACCTTCACGGGTACGCTCACCCACACCGGCAAAAACAGAATAACCACTGTGTTCTACTGCAATATTACGAATTAATTCCATCATGTTTACGGTTTTACCAACACCCGCACCACCGAATAAACCAACTTTACCACCTTTGGCAAATGGGCAAATTAAATCAATAACTTTAATACCGGTTTCTAATAATGCTTCAGTTGCTGCTTGTTCTTCAAATGATGGAGCCGCGCGATGGATTGGCATGCGCTCTTGTTCGTTGATAGGGCCTCGATCATCAATTGGATTACCCAGAACATCCATAATGCGGCCTAACACTTCTTTACCAACAGGCACTTTAATAGGTGCTTCGGTATTTAATACTTTCATGCCACGTGCAAGACCGTCCGAAACGCCCATAGCAATTGCTCTAACAACACCATCACCCAACTGTTGTTGTACTTCAAGCGTTAAGCCTCTATCTTCAACAATCAGTGCATCGTAAATTTCTGGAACGTTATTGCGTGGGAATTCAACGTCAATAACGGGTCCGATAATTTGTACTATATGGCCTTGATTTGCATTCATGTGTAAACCTCTTTTTTATTACCCTCTCCCCTAACCCCTCTCCCGCTTGCGGGAGAGGGGAACCGAAGCTTCTAGGGAAGCTTTTCCGGGTTCAATTTCTTAAACTGCGTCTGCGCCCGAAACAATTTCTGCGATTTCACGTGTAATCGCTGCTTGTCTCGCCTTGTTATAAACTAATTTTAAATCCTCAATCATTTGACCGGCATTGTCCGTCGCGCTTTTCATCGCAACCATGCGTGCTGCTTGCTCACTTGCTATATTCTCAACAACTGCTTGTAAAACTTCAGTCTCAATATAACGTCTCAACAGTAAATCCAATAATTCTTTTGAGTCTGGCTCGTAAATATAATCCCAATGGTGTTTTTGCGTTTCAATCTCAGCAGGCTCTAATGGTAATAACTGTTGTACCACGGGGGTTTGTTTCATGGTGTTAACGAATTTGTTATAACAAATATGCAAGGCATCAATTTTGCCTTGATCAAAGGCATCTAACATTACTTTGACGATACCAATCAAATCACCTAATACAGGTTCATCGCCTAAATGCGTCGCAGATGCGACTACATCACCAGGCAAACGTTTAAAAAACCCTGCCGCTTTATTACCAAGCAAACACATATCGTATGGAATTTCTTGATCGCCCCATTCACGCATTCTCGTAACGGTTTGCTTGAAAAGATTGGTATTTAAACTGCCACAAAGACCTCGGTCGGTAGAGACAACAATCACACCAACACGTTTAACTTCTCGCGTTTTTAAATAGGGGTGATGATACTCAGGATGTGCATTGGCTAAATGGCTAATCACTTGTAGCATTCTTTCTGCATAAGGTCTTGATACACTCATACGATCTTGCGCTTTACGCATTTTACTCGCCGCGACTAACTCCATCGCGCGTGTAATTTTTTGCGTTTTTTTAACGCTTGAAATTTTAGACCGAATTTCCTTTGCTACTGCCATCGCTTACCACGCCTGTGTATCTTTATATGCTTGAATCAGCGCTTTAAAATCTTTTTCGATTTCTTCACTGTATTTGCATTCTTTATTAATTGTTGCGAGTAAATCTGCATTATTAGCATTAGCATAATCCATTAAACCTTGCTCAAAATCGACGACTTTTTCAACAGGTACATCGTCCAAAACCCCTGAACTTACTGCAAAAATCGATAATGCAATTTGCGCAACGGTTAGTGGTGAATATTGTTTTTGCTTTAATACTTCAATCATGCGCTTACCTCGCTCTAACTGTTTGCGGGTAGGCTCATCAAGGTCAGATGCAAATTGTGCAAATGCTTCAAGTTCACGAAATTGCGCCAAGGTAATACGCACATTACCACTGAGTTTTTTGATGATTTTGGTTTGTGCCGCACCACCAACTCGCGATACGGATAAACCTGCATTAACCGCAGGACGGATACCTGCATTAAATAAATCAGTCTCTAAATAAATCTGACCATCCGTAATCGAAATCACGTTTGTTGGTACGAATGCCGATACGTCGCCGGCTTGCGTTTCAATAATAGGTAACGCAGTTAATGAACCTGTTTTACCTTTAACAGCGCCTTTAGTAAATTCTTCTACGTATTTTGCATTAACGCGCGATGCTCTTTCTAATAAACGTGAATGTAAATAGAAAATATCACCCGGATATGCTTCACGCCCTGGTGGACGACGTAACAACAATGAAACTTGACGATAAGCCCAAGCTTGTTTGGTTAAATCGTCATAGATAATTAATGCATCTTGGCCACGGTCTCTGAAATATTCACCCATGGTACAACCAACATAAGGTGCGATGAATTGTAATGCAGGGGATTCTGATGCACCGGCAACTACAACGGTTGTATAAGACATTGCATCATGTTCTTCTAGTTTACGTACAACAGATGCAACAGATGATGCTTTTTGTCCAATTGCAACATAAATACATTTAACGCCTGTGCCTTTTTGACTGAGGATAGTATCAATCGCCATCGCCGTTTTACCGGTTTGCCTATCACCAATAATTAATTCGCGCTGTCCACGACCTATTGGCACCATGGTATCTAATGCTTTATAACCCGTTTGCAACGGCTGTGTTACTGGTTCACGGCAAATAACACCTGGCGCTACTTTTTCAATGGGTGATGTTTCTGTTGCATTAATTGCGCCTTTTCCATCAATGGGTTGACCTAATGCATTTACTACACGACCTAATAAGGCTTCACCTACTGGTGTTTCAAGCATGTGGCCGGTACATTTTACAATTTCGCCTTCTTTTAAATGCTTGTAATCACCTAATACCACGGCGCCTACCGAATCACGTTCTAAGTTAAGGACTAAACCATAAACCCCACCCGGTAACTCTAATACCTCATGCTGCATTGCGCCATCTAAACCATGAATGCGTATAATGCCATCTTTTAAGCTTAGAATGACACCTTCGGTTTTAGATGTTGCCTTGGTTTGAAAGTTTTCAATGCGTTGTTTTATAAGTTCACTTACTTCTGATGGCATTATTGACATAGGTTTTCCCTCAGATTCAAATGGGTTGCTAATCGCTGTAATCGACCTTTGACACTGCCGTCAATGACTTGATCACCAGCACGGATAACCGCACCGCCAATCAAACTATGGTCGATATGTTCATGTAATAACACATCAGATGCAAATCGTTTTTCTAATGTGTTAATTAACTGCTGTTTTTGCGCTTCACTCATTGGATATGGCGTATAAACATCAATTTCTTTTAGTTTTTTATATTCATCGTAATACTGATGAAATAAATTAAAAATTTCTGACAAACAAAATAATCGTTTATTGCTCGCAAGTGTTGCTAAAAAATTTTCTTGAGCTTGATCTAACATGCCTGCGCAAATTTCTTTGATAACGGTTAATCGTTGTTGTGGTGTTACTGTAGGATCTCGCAATAATGCTCTGATTTTAGTTTGATTAGCCACTTCGCTTAACAGTGCAATAGCAATCAACCATGATTTAAGATCATGGTTTTTTGCATATTCAAATGCAGCTCTTGCATAAGGTCTGGCGATGATGACATCGTTACTCACTCGCCACCTCAGCTATCAAGGTATTAATCATAGCGCTATTGCTTGCTTCATCAACTTCTTTACCTAATATTTTACTGGCGCCCATTAGTGCAAGACCGGCAATTTCTTGACGCAATGCTTCACGCGCGTTATTGCGTTCAATCAGAATATCTTCTTGCGCTAATTGTATAATGCGTTCACTTGCAAGTCTTGCTTGCTCTTTTGCTTCTTCAACAATATGTAATCCGCGTTTATTAGCTTCTTCGATATATTTTGCTGCTTGTAATTTTGCATCACGGATAATTTCTGCTGATTTATGCTGCGCAAGTTCTAACTCGTGCTTACCCCTATCGGCAGCAGCTAAACCTTCAGCAATACGTTTTTGTCTATCGCGTAAAGCTTTAGTGATAGGCGGCCAAACGTATTTCATGGTAAATGCAACAAATACCAAGAATGTAATCATTTGCCCTATAAGCGTTAAGTTAATATTCACAGTAAAACCTCTTTAACTTTTATTGTGCTACTTGTTGTGCAATGTAACGTACCACCGCACCTGCAAATGGGTTAGCAAAAGTAAAGTACAATGCAATACCAACACCAATCATGGTTACCGCATCAAGTAAACCTGCAACAATGAACATTTTCATTTGTAACATTGATACCATTTCTGGTTGTCTTGCAGCGCCTTCTAAGAATTTGCCGCCTAATAAACCAAAGCCAATTGCAGTACCTAATGCACCTAAGCCAATTAATAATGCTACCGCAATCACGGTCATCCCTTGGACTTGGGCAATTAATCCTGCCACATTTGCTACATTGCTCATTTTGCCTCCGACATGTTGTTGTTAAACTTAATGTGACTCGTGTGCCATGCTTAAATACACGACGGTCAACATCATAAAAATAAACGCTTGTAACGTAATAATTAAAATGTGGAAAATTGCCCATGGTGCGCCTAGTAACCATTGGGTACTCCACGGCAATAATGCTGCGATCAAAATAAAAATCAATTCGCCGGCATACATATTACCAAATAATCGCAGTGCCAATGAAACAGGTTTTGCTACTTCATGCACCACGCTTAAAATAATATTCACTGGGATAAACCATATCCCAAAAGGATGTAATAACAACTCTTTAACAAAACCAAAAACGCCTTTTATCTTAATGTTGTAATAAAGAATCAACACAAAAACGCTTAATGACAATCCAAATGTTAAATTCAAGTCGGTCGTCGGCACAACACGTAAATTTTCCAAGCCCACGAAACTGCCAAGTTTAGGTAACAAATCAACAGGCATTAAGTCCATAAAATTCATTAAGAAAATCCAGACAAATATCGTTAACGCAAGTGGCGCGATTAATTTACTACGCCCGTGATAAGTGTCTTTGACTTGGGTATCAACAAAATCAACTAATATTTCAACAAGATTTTGGACAGCGCCCGGGGTTTCTGATGTTGCCTTTCTGCCGATGAAATAAAACAATCCTAGAAAACAACAGCCTAAGAAAATAGAAAAGAATAAAGTATCAGCATTAAATTGCCAGAATGAACTTGAGCCTTGCAACGCCTGGGGCTGCCAACTTAAATTGGTTAAATGATGTTGTATATATAATGTTGTATCCAATTTACCCGATGCACTCATGGACAATATTTACCTTTTTTCACCATTAATGGACAAATATACCAAACTAGTTGGCCTATAATATAACTTATTATTAGTGGTAAGAATAATAATTTAAATACCACTACCGCCAATGCAAACATCATCACAGTGAAAAACAGTTTAGCGACTTCACCAATATAGAATGCACTGATAATTTTTTTAGCAAACAATGCCCCTTGGTGTCTAAATAAAAATAACGCCAAGATAATATTTGCTAATAAACAT
>Ga0100380_10006660_pt1 | contig 11695 bp, 9 predicted proteins | sample CryGeymeta201504_FD_80417 | JGI IMG/M metagenome (GOLD analysis project Ga0100380, IMG submission 80417) | Groundwater microbial communities from Crystal Geyser aquifers in Utah, USA - Crystal Geyser metaG 2015-04 | ecosystem: Environmental > Aquatic > Deep subsurface > Groundwater | place: USA... | reverse complement strand
TGGAGATGATATTAAAGGACGTTTGTTCAACGTAGTTGGAGATGCTATCGACGGTATTGCTCAACCAAAAGGCGAACAAAGACTTCCTATTCACCGTAATCCTCCTGCTTTCGAGAACCTTTCTACTTCAACAGAAGTACTTTTTACAGGTATCAAAGTAATTGACCTTTTAGAGCCTTATTCTAAAGGTGGTAAGATTGGTCTTTTTGGTGGTGCAGGTGTAGGTAAAACCGTTCTTATTCAAGAGCTTATCAACAACATTGCAAAAGCATACTCTGGTCTTTCTGTATTTGCAGGTGTAGGCGAGCGTACTCGTGAAGGAAATGACCTTCTTCGTGAGATGTTAGAATCTGGTATTGTAGATTATGGCAAAAACTTCTTGCATTCTATGGAAGAAGGTGGCTGGGATTTATCTTTAGTAGATCAAGAAAAAATGAAAGACTCAAAAGCTACTTTTGTTTTTGGTCAAATGAATGAACCACCAGGGGCAAGAGCTAGAGTTGCCTTGTCAGGTCTTACACTTGCAGAATATTACCGTGATGGCGACGGACAAGGAAAAGGACGTGATATTCTTTTCTTTATCGACAACATTTTCCGTTTTACGCAAGCAGGTGCTGAAGTATCAGCTCTTTTGGGTCGTATGCCTTCTGCCGTAGGTTATCAGCCAACACTTGCAAGTGAAATGGGTGTAATGCAAGAACGAATCACTTCTACAAAGCGTGGTTCGATTACTTCAGTACAAGCCGTTTATGTACCTGCAGATGACTTGACTGACCCAGCTCCAGCAACAACTTTTGCTCACTTGGACGCAACAACAGTACTTTCTCGTAAGATTTCAGAGCTTGGTATTTATCCTGCCGTAGATCCATTGGATTCTACTTCACGTATTTTGAGTGCAGAGATTGTAGGTGATGAGCATTACGACACAGCACAACGTGTTAAGAGTATGCTTCAGCGTTACAACGAACTTCAAGATATTATTGCTATTTTGGGTATGGACGAACTTTCTGAAGAAGATAAATTAGTCGTTACTCGTGCTAGACGTGTTCAGCGTTTCTTATCTCAGCCGTTCCACGTAGCAGAACAGTTTACTGGTCTTCCAGGACAATTAGTTGATATTAAAGATACTATTCGTGGATTTAATATGATTATGGACGGAGAGCTTGACCAATTCCCAGAAAAAGCATTCCTTTTGAAAGGAACTATCGAACAAGTAATCGAAGCTGGTGAGAAACTTCTTAAAGAAGCAAACGCCTAAATAAAATCAGAATTTAGAATTTAGAAGTTAGATATTTTTAAATAAAATGCTGAGTTTCAAATTCTAAATTCTAAATTCTAAAATCTAAATTGGTATATATATGTTTTTGGAAATTATTACTCCAGACAATAAAACCTTTTCAGGACAAGCAACCAGCGTTTTAGTTCCCGGTTCGGAAGCAAAAGGTTCTTTCGAAATATTGGATAATCACTCTGCTCTTGTTAGTTCTTTACAAGAAGGTAAAGTAAAAATACGCACTCAAGAAGGTAAAGAAGTTTTCTATACTATTAGTGGTGGCGTAATCGAAGTACTCAATAATCATGTTATTATTTTGGCAGAATCTAGTCAGATAGATGAGTTTGCTAAGTAAATAACGCTCGTTAATGAAATTCTAGAAAACCATTTTGTTCATTTTTTGAATAAAATGGTTTTTTTATTTTTAAATTAAAATTTACGTTATTAATCCATCAAATAAATTTCTATTGTTTTTCCACTTGAAAAAATTCCTGTTGGTTCTAATGTAGTGATAAATTTTATTCTGTTATAAGGAAGATAAAGAGTAGTTTTGTTTCTTTTATTTTCAATAATGACATAACTTTCTTTAAATACAAAATCTAATAAAGGAGAAACAAGACAAACAGCAGGTTTTTGGACACTAGAATCTATCGTCAGAACATGAGTAATAATGGATATTTGTCTAAATTCTTTTATATCTAAGTTTCCCAAAATTTCTTGACAAGAAGTCTTATCCATTTGAGCAAAAGAAGATGTAGAATAAAAAATAAATAAAATCAAAGAAGCAAAAAATAAAGAAAGTGATTTAACAATTTTCATAAACGATAAATTATTTAAAGGATAAATTAAAATAAGTTTATAATCAAGATACAGTTTCTAAGTTTTGGTTGCATCGTCATTGAATTTTCACAATCTCTAATTTCTATCATGTCTTTAATTTTATTTTCAAATATTCTTGTTACAGCTTTTTTGGTAGGCTTGATTTGGTTTGTACAAATTGTTCATTATCCTATTTTTAAGGAAGTTGGCAAACAAAATTTTCATCAGTTTCATGTTGCTCATACGGTATCAACTGGAAAAATAGTAATTTTGCCAATGCTTTTGGAACTTGGACTTTCTTTTTGGCTGGTTTGGGAAGAGCAAAGTTTCTTTTCCATTATAGCTTTACTGATTACTATTTTACTTTGGATTCTGACAGCTTGGATTTTTGTTCCTTTACATGGAAAATTAGGCGACAAAGCTAAAGGCTATGATTTAGAAATTATGAAAAAACTAGTGTTTAGAAATTGGTTTAGAACGCTGTTTTGGTCACTTCGGTTAATTATTTTATCCTACATGTTGATTCAAATGACAAGTAATTTATAGCTTTACAGTCAAAATGTTATCGTTTCTACTCCATTTACGGCTTAATTTCTACCTTAATTTTTTTATATTTGTATAAAAATAGAATTAAGCAAAATTCAGAATACATTAAAAATAGATTTTAGAAGAGTTAATATGAGTGTCATTTTTAAGTATTTGATTTTCAGTTGCAGCGCAACGTAACCTTTAGCTTCGCTGACCTGTTGGGTGTAGAACCTCAAAAATAAACTTTATTAGAGCTACAGAGTAGCGAAACCTTATAATTTGGAATTACTAATAAAGTTACGCTACTCTGTAGCTTTTGAAATTCATTTTTTATTACATTCTACAAAGGTGACGCAACTCTGTTGCTAGGAAAGGACTATTTTAGATTTTATAAATGACATTCATTTTGATCAATTATTTATCTAAGGAATTTTGAATTTTTAATTTACTGATAATCAATAATTTACGTTTGTAATTAGCTTCGCTGCTTTTGCAGGTCGTAATTTTTAATTAGCTACGCTGCTTTAAGAGGTCGTAATTGATCCTAATAGGTAGTTTTGATTATCTTAATCTTACATTTTTCTACAAAAAATCCCTTTCCAAACTAGGTTTAAAAAGGGATTTGAGTTTTCTTATTTTCTTAATCTGATTTTATTTTTTATTTCTATCTTATTAATTTTACCATTTCAGTAAATACATATTTTCTATTTCGTTGGTCAGTAGCAACTATTTTCATTGTGTATTCGCCTGAAGGTGCAAGTGTATTTCTATACCTTCCGTCCCAACGTCCGTTTACATCGTTCGTTTGAAAAACAGCTTCTCCCCAACGGTTAAAAAGCATCATTTCAAATTCTTTTATAAATTTACTTTCTACTCCATACGCATCATTTAAGTTATCGCCATTGGGAGTAAAAGCATTCGGAAAGTTAATAAAAGAACGGAAATCAATACGAATGGTATTTGAATACGTAATCGAATCGCCCAAATATGCACGAATTCTGATATAGCTTGTTTGCTTAGTCTGACTTCCAATATCGATAGAATATGTCCCAGAACTAGAAACACCTTGTACATTAAAAGGCTCTTTTCCTAAAGAATCGGTTTGTTCTATGACGTAATTACTTGTAGGTACTCCTTCAAAAGCTGTCCAATCAAAACTAAGAGTTCCTTCTTTTTCACTTGTATTTCCTTCCATTCTCAATATAATTGGACAAATAAAAGGACTCGCCTCAGAAGTCAAATCACAGGCATTTGTATAAGAAATAGAATAACAATACGGTGCAGCTTCAATATCAACAGCTCTATCTTCAAAAGTAGAATCGGCTGAATTTAATGTATAAATATTCTCAATTCCTGCCCTATTTTTTCTTGTAACCTTAGCTCCAGTAACCACTGCACCCAATGTTCCAGCAGGATAAGACCATGAAAAAACAGTCTGTCCAGTCGGATTAAAACTTGCATAAATATCAAAAACAGGAGGAGGTAAAGCATTCGAAGCAGCCAAAATACAACGTCTTGGACTAATAATTTTGAGTCCAGAAGCAAATTCTGTTTCTAACTGATAACAATACGTAACCTTACAAACTACAGCTTCATCAAAAATACGAGTGATAGAAACATCAGTTGTATCATAAATTACATTTCCATCTTTTAAAAGAGTGTATTTTACAAATTCTGCATCATCAATCGCTGTTACTTTTGTCCAACCTACATCAATATAATTTTCTTCTCCTCTCAAAATGACATCGGCTACATAAAAAAGCGACGAACTTTCTGTTTGATTCGAACATATATCTTGAACAGAAATACGATAGACTGCATTTGGAGAAACATCTTCAATCGTAAACCTGGTAGAACCTGCTGGAATATCGCCTATTTTTTCAAAACCATTTCCTGCCATTATTTCTAAATTGTGAGGCAATTCAGTTTGTAATGTATATTCTATTGTTGCTGTTCCATTTTCAAAAGCCTCAAAAAGAGCTACTTGAGGAGGTAAAAATGCACCCACAGGTGTTATGATTTCACTACTTGGCGTACAGTTTTCTGCTCCTCCTTCAAAAAGTCCTCTTACAGTAATCGTAAAATCTCTTTCAGAATTATAAGTATGTTCTGCAAATTCATTATCTCCCACAATTTCGGACTGGTTATCTCCAAAATCTATTTTGTACGAATCATAATAATTTTCATTTATCTGCACTCTTACTTTTCTGTCGGCACAACGAATGACATCAAAATCAACAACTTTAGGCGCAAAAACTTCAATAATATTTTCTCGTCTGACCGAATCTCCTCCTGCACCTCCTGTATTTATGAGTTGAGAAATAGAATAAATCCCTGGTTCTTGGAACGTAAAGATAGTTTGCTGCTGAACTCTAGCTTCTCCAAAACGATAAAAAACTAGATTTGGGTCTGCTCCCGAACAATCTGTAACATTGACTGTCAAGGGCGCACAACCTTTTACATTCGAAACATCAAAACAAGGAGTTTGTGCAAAAACAGTTTGTTGAGAAAGAAATAAAAGTGCAGTAACTACAATAAATGAAATACTAGAAGGTAGATAAGACAAATATTTTTGATTTTTAAAATCCATATTTTTATAAAAAACGTAATTTATTAGCTTTTAATAACTTGATATACTAGAATTTGAGTACCAGTTTGAATATGTAAACGAATAGAATCGAAAAAAAATACAAACAATGGTGTAAAGTTAGAGAATATCTATTTTTAGTAGCCATTTTTCATCAAAATTATTTCAAATATGAATAAAAACGTGCTTTTGATAAAGTTTCTGGCTCTTGTCTGATTTTAGATAATACAAAACCTTCTTTTTGTTGAGCTAATGGAACTGTTTGTGTTTTGTCATGCAGCTTTTCATAAACATCCATTTCAATCGCTTGACGTAACTTGAGCATAGAAAAAACATTAAATTTCTCAATAATTTCTTTTGCATTTGATTGTAAAACCCCTTCAAAAACCTTTGCTTTTGAGCCACTTCCATACGCACAAAAACCAATTTTTTGATTTTCTAAATGTTCATCTCCTTCATTATCGACTAATTTCATTTCTAAGCAGCTCATCAACGCCATAAAAATAGAAGCTGTGTACATATTTCCAATTTCAGAAGAAGCTAATTGACTATCAGCAATTTTTTGATTTACAAAATTTTTATACAAATCTGTTTTTGAAACGAGTTTTATTAATTGATTTGCTTCTACATTTATTTCTTCTTTACTAAGGTTCAGTTTTTCTAAAAATTCCTTTTTTGTTGTTTCATTTTCTGTCAAAATTCTCTCCTCTGTAAAAAGCTGACTAAACATTCTTTTTCCATGAAAAGCGTAAGGCAAATGAAAAATAAGGCTGTCCCATTTTTCAGAAAGAATATCATTTTCATTGTAGAAACCTTCTTCCACAGCCTGTTTTTTGAATGAAAAATAAGCATCACGCAAACGGTTTTGATAACACGAATTAGAAAACTGTCCATCAAAAACAGGGGTTTCACTAAAATTAGGTTTAAAAAAATCGTGTTCACTTTTCGTAGAAATGCCCCAAATATCATTGATAGCCAATAATCTAGGGTTTTGTTTGACTAGCATTGCAACTGCTCCAGCACCCTGTGTGTATTCTCCTCCAGAAAATTTTTCATATTTTGCATAATCCGTACAGACAACAATACCAATACGGTTTTTATTATTTCTAGCCCAATCTAATGTGTTCTGAAGCGCATCAACGCCACCAATACAAGCAAAAGTCATGTCGATAGCATCACAATTTTCAAAAAATTCTTTTTTTGAATTGCTATTTTGTTCTTCTTGTAACTTTTCAGTTATCATTCCCAAAACATAAGTAGCAATCGGTTTTGCGCCATCAAGACCAGATTCTGTTCCTATATAAAGCCTTCCAATGTCTTTTGGATTCAAATTATACTCTTTTATCAATTTCAAAACGGCATTGGCTGCCATACTTGCTGCATCTTCATTGACATCTGGAAGAGCCATTTTCAAAACGCCTAAACCCTTACTCAATTTATCATAATCAAGATTTCTTGAAAGAGCTAAAGTTTTCAAATCTAAATAAATAGAAGGAACATAAAAAGACATGGCATCAATGCCAACTTGTACTGTATTTTGATTCATCAAAAAGAGAGGTCAGATATAAACAACATAAATATTTTTTTCCTAATGTGTGTGTTATTGGTTTATTTTTTATCGTTCACAAATCTATACAAAATCTAGTAGAAATGACAACGATTAATTTTTATAAAATCGTTTTAAAAAGAATAATTGAATTTTTTTAAGAAAATACTACACTTTTTTTGATAAAAAATGAATTTAACGATTATTTAACATTAATTTTATAGATTTATTTGGAAAGTTTAAAAAGTCGTCGTATCATTGCATCACACTTCAATTACACGTTAGTCAAATCAGACAAAAAAGTGTATGAGATTTATACAGAAGTACAGAGAGAACAGGCTCAACGATGTACTGGCAACCTGCCGTTATTTACTACTAAAAGTCAAATAAGCAAGGTGCTAATTCCTGCCTAAATCAAGTTTTTTCTTTTTAGGTTTAATCAATTTTAAATCAAAAAGAATTTAGGACATATAAACTCTTAAATACCCATGACTCTACAAACATCTTACAAACAACACAACCAAAAGCAAAGTTACCAGTTAATTCTTGGCACTAATCTTAGCACTAAGAATATTTTTGCTGTCCCTTATTTTTCTTATTTACCTTTTTACGTAGCCAACTCTAAGGCTATGTGTTGTTGTTGTTTCTAATAATTCAATTCATCTGTTTTTTTTTAATTACGTATTTTTTCTTGAAATAAAGGATTGACTTTTTATATCTATACAAATCTAATTTATCCTATTTTCACTAAAAAAAACACAAAATTCACGTATAAAATAGCTGTACCTACAATTTTTATTAAAATACATTTACTATCAAAACAAAATAGTTTAAAAGTATTTTATAGTACTCAAATCTAATTTCATTTTTCCATAAATTGATAATTTTATAAGTTATTTTATAAATTATCACTCTAAATTCTACAACCTATGTCAAACAAACCATTGCATTTCGAAACACTTCAACTTCACGCAGGACAAGAAGCAGACCCAACAACAGGCTCTCGTGCTGTCCCAATTTATCAAACCACTTCTTACAACTTTCAAAATGCAGAACACGGAGCTAACTTATTTGCTCTCAAAGAGTTTGGTAATATTTACACTCGCATCATGAACCCTACCACAGATGTTTTTGAGAAGCGAATTGCTGCTCTTGAAGGGGGGGTTGCTGCTGTGGCTGTTGCTTCTGGAATGGCTGCACAGTTTACGGCTCTCAATAATATTTTGGAAGCAGGAGATAATTTTATTTCTACTACATACTTATATGGTGGTACGCACAATCAATTTAAAGTAGCTTTCAAGCGCATCGGAATTGAAGCTCGTTTTGCAGATGGCGATAAAGCATCTTCTTTTGAATCTTTGATTGATGAGAAAACAAAAGCTATTTATTTAGAAACAATCGGCAATCCAGAATTTAATATTCCAGATTTTGAAGCAATTACAAAACTTGCCAAAAAACATGATATTCCAGTTGTGGTAGATAATACATTTGGCGCAGCAGGTTATCTTTTCCGTCCTTTAGAACATGGTGCAAACGTAGTAACAGCATCGGCTACAAAATGGATTGGTGGACACGGAACAAGCATCGGAGGAATTATCGTTGATGGAGGAAATTACAACTGGGGAAATGGAAAATACAAACAATTTTCAGAGCCATCAGAAGGGTATCAAGGTCTTAATTTTTGGGAAACTTTCGGAGAAGGAAACCCACTAGGATTGCCAAATATTGCCTTTGCTATTCGTGCTAGGGTAGAAGGTTTGAGAGATTTTGGTGCTGCAATTAGTCCTTTTAATTCATTTTTATTACTTCAAGGATTAGAAACACTTTCTCTTCGTGTTCAACGCCATGTAGATAACGCTCTTGAACTTGCAAAATGGTTAGAAAGCCACGAATTAGTAGAAAAAGTAAATTATCCCGGTCTTGAAAGCAGTGCTTACCACGAACTAGGAAAAAAATATTTGAGAAATGGTTTTGGTGGAGTTTTGTCTTTCCAAGTAAAAGGAGGAAAAGAAAATGCTGAAAAATTTGTCAATAGTTTAGAACTTGTTAGTCATTTGGCAAATGTAGGCGATGCAAAGACGCTTATTATTCATCCAGCTTCGACAACGCATCAACAGCTTTCGGACGAAGAACAAAAAAGAGCAGGTGTACACCCAACTTTATTGAGAGTTTCGGTAGGCATCGAACATATTGAAGACATCAAAGGCGATTTTATCAATGCTTTTGAAAAAGTATTTTCTCCTGTTTTAGCCTAGTAGCTTACGCTTTAGCGTGAGTGCAACTGTACCGTACACTTTAGTGTGCGTCAAAAAAAACCTTGTTTTGGCTAGAAAACAAGGTTTTGATTATCAATTCTCATAAAACGAGGTTGCAGCCTCTTGTGTTTTACTTATTTTAATCATTCAAATTTACAAAAAAATGTCTATACTTTCTTTCTCATTTCAAGGAATAAATCAAAGTGTCGCAAAATTCAAAGGAAAAAGTCGCCAGTTTGACCTTACCATTGATGAGCCTATTGAGTTAGGTGGAACAAATCAATATCCAAATCCTGTCGAATATATTTTGGCTGGTTATGCGGGTTGCCTCAATGTGGTGGCGCATATCGTGGCTAAGGAATTGAATATTGACCTCAAAAAATTAGAGATTAATGTTTCTGGAAATCTTAATCCTTCCAAACTTTTTGGAGAAGATACAACAGAACGAGCAGGTTTTCAGCGTATTGAAGTCAGTCTAAAACCTCAAACTTCGGCTACCGATGTAGAGCTTTTGGGTTGGTTACAAGAAATTGAAAGACGCTGCCCAGTAGGAGATAATTTGCAAAACAAAACGCCTATTTCTCTTCAAATTGAAAAACAAATTTTTGTAGCTTCTCTGAATTAAAAGATAAAAAAATAAATCAACCAGTTATGTATAAACCCTAAGTGTCTATCAAGATGCTTAGGGTTTTAATAAAAATATTCTATGCTAAATTATTTTGATTCTTCTTCTGAATTTGTCCTTGAAAGTGGTCAGTCTTTGCCTTCCTTGCGTTTGGCTTATCATACTTTTGGAAAACTAAACGACAAAAAAGATAATGTTGTCTGGGTTTGTCATGCTTTGACGGCAAATAGTAATCCGTTGGAATGGTGGAATATTTTGGTTGGAGAAAACGAAACGATTAATACAGAAGAACATTTTATTATTTGTGTAAATATTTTGGGTTCGTGTTATGGTTCTACCAATGCGCTTTCTAAAAATTCAAAAACAGGGCAGCCATTTTACCATGATTTTCCTTTTTTTACCATTCGTGATATTGTTGATGGAATAGATTTACTTCGAAAAGAATTACAAAAAAAGTTAGGTTTTAAAAAAATTTGGCTCTGTATCGGTGGTTCTATGGGAGGACAACAGGCAATGGAATGGGCAATAAAAGAACCCTATTTAATCGAAAATTTGGCTCTTATTGCTACCAATGCAAAGCATTCAGCGTGGGGAATTGCCTTTAATTCTTCGCAACGCCAAGCAATAGAAAGTGATGTTACTTGGAAAACAAATGATAAAAAAGCAGGATTAAATGGAATGAAAGTAGCTCGTAGTATTGCACTTTTATCGTATCGAAATTATGAAGCCTACAATCTTACACAAACAGATAATGATGGCAGAACACAAAATTTTAGTTCTGAATCTTATCAAGTTTATCAAGGCAAAAAATTAGCACAGCGATTTGATGCTTTTGCCTATTATAATCTTTCGAAGGCGATGGACTCACACGATGTAGGAAGAAATAGAGGAGGAATTGAAAAAGCACTTTCACAGATTAAAGCAAAAACGGTTGTTGTCAGTATTACAAATGATGTTTTGTTTCCTTCCGAAGACCAACAACTTTTGGCAAAATATATTCCTAACTCAAGTTATTTTGAGATAAAATCTCCTTATGGACACGATGGTTTTTTGTTGGAAGGAGAAAAATTAGGTAAAATAGTAACTGACAGTTTCCAACTGTCAGAGAAAAAAATATTTATTTAAAACGAATGACAGTTGGAAACTGTCAGCTACATTATGAAAAAAACATTAAAAATTGGTTTATTTGGTTTTGGTTGTGTTGGAAAAGGTCTTTACGATATTCTTCAAAACAACACCGAAAATACAGGATTTGAAGCACAGATTTTGAAAATTTGTGTAAAAGATAAAAGTAAAAAGCGTAAGATAGACTCGTCTTTTTTTACGTTTGATAAAAATGAAATTTTAGATAATTCTGAAATAAATCTTGTTATTGAGCTTATTTCTGATGCCGATGAAGCCTATCAAATTGTAAAAAAAGCATTATTAAGTGGAAAAAATGTAGTTACGGCAAACAAAAAAATGCTTGCCCTGCATTTGGAAGAATTAGTCAAAATTCAAAAAGAAACAGGAACTTCACTTTTGTATGAAGCTGCTACTTGTGGAAGTATTCCGATTGTCAGAACGTTGGCAGAATATTATGATAATGAGCTTTTATATTCTGTAAGTGGAATTTTTAATGGCTCATCGAATTATATTTTATCAAAAATTGCTAATGAAAACCTCACTTATAATGTAGCTCTGAAACAAGCACAAGAATTAGGTTTTGCAGAAGCTGACCCAGCACTTGATGTGGCAGGTTTTGATGCAAATTACAAACTTTGTCTTTTGGCTGCACAGGCTTACGGAATTTTTGTAAATCCTGATGAGGTATTGAGAATTGGAATTAATAATCTCAAAAAAGAAGATATTGATTTTGCTGCAACCTATACAAATACAAAAGGACAAAAAGATTTTAAAGTAAAATTAGTAGCCAATATTTCACGAATTGGTAAAACAGTAGGGTAAACGCACGAAACTTTTTATACTGCTTTCAGTATGTTTAAACACACTTTAACTATCAGAGTAAATTCAATTTGCAAAGTTAAAAACTAGCTTGATTTGCTTTAAACGAGTACATTTT
>Ga0100380_10006658_pt1 | contig 11696 bp, 15 predicted proteins | sample CryGeymeta201504_FD_80417 | JGI IMG/M metagenome (GOLD analysis project Ga0100380, IMG submission 80417) | Groundwater microbial communities from Crystal Geyser aquifers in Utah, USA - Crystal Geyser metaG 2015-04 | ecosystem: Environmental > Aquatic > Deep subsurface > Groundwater | place... | reverse complement strand
CCTTGACAAGAAAAATAAATACTGTTGAATTGGATAAGAAAACATTAGATATTACACAAAATAACGATAATATTAGTACTGGAAATGCTGATAACTCGACATTAAGAGAGAAAAAAGTTCCTAATCATATCCCTTTAAAAAGAAGGTTTATGGAAGATAAAATTAAGCTACTTACAAAAGATCAAGTTATAAAAGAAAAATCAGAAATTAAATATGAAAAGCATGATATAAAGGCTGAAGATTTATATCCATTACCATTAGAAAAAAATGTAAAAGACGAAGCAAAAATTGTAAAAGAAAAGAACTAATAAATAAGATTCTATTTGATAAATATTAATTTATTAATGATATAAATTAATAAAGGAATTACATTGTTAGAGTTAAACTATATAATATAATATACAATTAAATATTATTTAAAATACTATAAAATAATATAAAACAATAATATAAAAGAAATAAATTACTAAAAACTAATAAAAGTTTATGTTTATAATATTATTATAATTATAAGTATTATAAAATTATATTAATTAAAAAATGTTAATAACAATACCGGGAAAACTATATTTTCCAAAACATCATCTTTATCTTCTCATCTTGTATGATTTGTTCTATACTCTTTTGATAGCCATCGAATAAGTTTTTGTGAAGACCATTTTTTTCTTGATTTACAATGGCTAAATATAATCCAGAGGCATATAAGTCTATTTTTTTAGTAGATATTCCTCCGTTTGTAGCTAAGACTGATTCAAATTCATATAAAGTATCATATATATTGTCAGGAATTGAGTTGAGTTTACATAGTAGAATAAGTGTGGCATGAAAGTTAACCAAGGAGATATTGTATGCCTTTGCATCAAAGATAAACTCATCAACAAATAAAGAAATTTTGTTGACAAAATTATAGATACATTCAAACTTCCTTAGAAAGTCTTCTGTAAACCCAGCAAGTCCATTTGGAATCGATGATTTAATTGTAGTTTTAATTATCTCTGTAATTGTATTGGAAAATGTATTTACAGAAGGAAAATTGACTTTAAAGTTGAGAGTTAGTAATATCTCAATTTCTTTTGTGCTTATTTCCTTCCTTGTGTATTTATTGTTTAGTAGATTTGTTTCGAGAAATTCTAAAGTTATGACTTTGGTTTCTTCGAATTTGAAAGCGATGAAAAAGCATACAACTGCAATAAAGTGAAGTTCCTTTGGGTCACTTATTTCATTTTTAACTTTTCCTAGATAGTTGTCGAATAGCATTATTGTTTTGAAGAAGGTCTCATCTGTTATCTTTATCTTTTCTGACACTACTAGTAGCCAGTCTATCAGGTTACCCCTTGTTATCAAAATATCATTATTGTGTATATCTGAATAGTTCATAATATTTAGTTGTGAGTTGCTCAAATTGCTCAAATGGCTTATCAAATCAGGCTTTATCATTTGGATTGTTATCTTTGGCATCTTTGTATCCTCTGGAATTAACACTAGTCCCTTCTTATAATCTTCTTTACTGGATGCTAATCTTGGAGAGATTTTGATGTTATTGACTTTATTCCCGCCTGTGCTAGATTTAGCTTTCATCTTTGTTGTCATAACTAATAAATTAATTATATTGTTATTAATATTATAAATATAGTTATATTATTGATGACCCGTTTGATAAAATAATAAATTAATTGAATTTTGGGGATTGGGGATTGGGGATTGGGGATTGGGCCCAATCCCCAATCCCCAATCCCCAATCCCCTTTCTTTGATTTAAATGTAATTAAATTGTATTGAATTAGTCAACAAATATATAAATAGTAAAATAATTATAAATAATTATTATTTTTCTTTAAATTAAAATTTAAAATTTATAATACAATAAATAATTATTTTAAATTAATATAAGAAAAAAGAAACTTTATTTAAATAATTTATTAATGCAAAATAAGTATGAAGTAATAGGTATTGTAGGAGAAGGAGCTTACGGAATAGTATACAAATGTAGAAATAAAGAAAACGGTGAATATGTAGCAATTAAAAAATTCAAAGAAACAGAAGATGACGTTGTTCGCAAAAGCATGTTGAGAGAACTAAAGGTTTTAAAGTATTTAAAACATGAAAATATTGTAGAATTTAAAGAGGCCTTTAAAAAAAAGACAAATCTTTATTTAGTCTTTGAATATGTAGAAAAAAATCTACTAGAGTTATTACAAGAACATCCTAAAGGACTCGATCAAAATCTAATTAAAAAGGTGATTTTCCAATTATGCCTCTCAATTCGATACATTCATGACATGAACTTAGTTCATAGAGATATTAAACCAGAAAATCTCTTAGTAGATAGTCAAAATAAATTAAAACTATGTGATTTTGGCTTTGCAAGACAATTAAAAACAGGTTCGAAAGAACAACTAACTGATTATGTTGCGACAAGATGGTATAGAGCCCCTGAAATTTTACTAGAAACAGGTAATTATGGACCAGAAGTTGACAATTGGGCAATAGGATGTATTATGGGAGAACTAGTAGATGGTGATCCATTATTTCCAGGTGACAATGAAATTGACCAACTGTGTGTTATTCAGAAAGTTCTTGGGCCTCTCCCGCAATCATTTATTGAAATTCTATCCAAGAACCCTAGACTATCTAAGGCGATAATGAATAATCAGATGAAACACGAAACGTTAGAAAAGAGATATATGGGAAAGTTCAATAAGGTTGCTATTAATTTCATTAAAGGACTTCTACAAATGGATCCAAAGTTAAGACTTAGAGGAGATGCAATATTCCAACATCCTTATTTTGAAGGAATGGAAATACCAAACTTTAATAATATAAAAAATGATCTTAAGAAGATCGAAGAAAAAAGTAGTGATAATATTATAGAAGAAAAAAATATTGATAAGAAGAAAGCAAACGAAGTAAAAAATGAAGATACAACAAATATTAAAGCCAATGATGTGCATATAAACAAAAGCCAAGCTCATCCTATTATTAATAATACTACAAATATCAGTATAATAAATTATAATTACGAGAACAATAAAGACAAAAAGAAAAAATTCTTAAAGACAACTAATAACTTTGGAGTAAAAAATAAATATGAAGAAAAGGGTAAGTTACCAATAGCTGACAATTATATGAATATAAACTCAAAGAATGTCCTTCCTATAAATAACTATCAAAACAATTTTAAAACATTTTATAACGGTAATGTATATAATTATGATATTGATATGAAAACAGTTCAAAAAAACATAGCAAGTAATGTTATAAATAGTAATGCAGCAGCAAGTGAAGTCCGAGTAAATAAATTTGAGGAAATAAAAAATGAAGCAGCAAGTGAAAAGAAGAAGGCTAAGTCTTTTAATAACTTCAAAAATAAGACTAAAAGTGATTTCTATCAACACAAATTTAAGGTAGGGGCCCCAGGAGATACAGGCAGTGACTACACTGATAGGTCTGAACCAAAGGTAACACCTTTAAAGAGCAAGCATAGTTTAGATAATAAGTATGGCATTTCAAATGTGATTGTTGAGGAGAATTATTCAAAAGCGCCTACAAAAAATGAGTTAATGACTAAGTACAATTTCTCAAAGAATTCCAATAATAATGTAAGCTATGCAAATTATAAACCAGTACATAATAATAGCAATAATCATAATAATTACAATGCTAATAATTTTCAGTTACCAAATATTACTAATAAAAACTTCTACTATAAAAAGTAATTAGATAATAATTATTACGGAGACAAAGTTAGATATAAGATAGATCTAGACACAGAAAGAATTATATAATAGATAATAAGAAATATATAACATTTTAAATATATTATATTAATAATATAATTCGTTATAAATAAAACTAAATTTGATTAAATTTGATTGTTTTTATTTATAAGTTTATTTTATTTATAAGTTTAACTGAAAGTCTGTATAAAATATAAACTTTTCTTATTATATTTAAATGTGTACATTATTGTTAATAATCTTAATAATTACTTATCAATATTTAAACTAGCAATATTTTTATCATTCCCAATGATTGTCCATAAATTATTAATCTTTTTGTTTAAAAAATTATATTATACTTGTTCAGCATTTTTAATTTGAACTTCTGAGCACGATTTAAGTGATTTATAATATCCGGATAGCTTTTCATTTTTGAAATTTTCAATGAGATTAAAGGTATGAACAGTAGCATATTTTATAATAATATTTAACTGATTAATTTGTTGCTCAAACTACAATTGTTTAATAAATTGTTTAATTAATTGTTAATAATATTACTGCAGATTTTTCGTTTTCATAAGCTACTATATCATCTTTTTTAGATTTAAAAGAAAACATTGTTTTTATGCTACTTTTTCCTGCATTAAGTGTGTTAATAGTTTTGTCATGAGTTTCTCTTTTTGCCATTAATTTATCTCTTTTATCATTTAAAGCGTTTAGAGCTATAATATTTTCAATAAAAGCTTCCATATCAGTTTCTTCCTCTTCAAGCCATTCATACATTCTTATATATGGATTGGTTAAAACTTCTTTCTAGCATTTATTTTAGGAATAATTAATTACACTAGAATTCATGTTATTTTTTAAAGCTTCATTGTCGGAGTTATAAAATATTAATTTAGAACTATCTTGATCGGCATAATCTAATAAACACATTCTTTCAAAATCAGAAAATACATTGATAATGTTAACTAAAATTTTAAAGAAGAAATGTAAATATATATGAGTAATGTTATATACGATAGCTTTCAATTTCTTGGGCTTTTTTTTCTGAGTTAAGACTAACAACAGTTTTGAAATTCTATAATAAGAGTTATTTAAATAGTTTAAAGGATTTATCAATTTTAAATACCTTTAAAGAAGCCAATGAGTTATTTAAAAACGTAAGGAATTCAGCTATTGATCCTTTCATAACTGTTATATCAATATCCTATAAAAAATTAATAATTATAAGTAATTATGAGTAATTAATAATTAATTTTACTTCGTTAAAGCCCGGAAATACTCTTCTATATTTGTTTATGATATCGTCATTTGATTGAGGTTTTAATACAGTTAATGCCTTTTTGGTTTTTATTAGTTTTAATTAATTTTTATTAGTTTAAATTATTGATACTTTATCTACTTCAGTAGTTGAAGTTAAAAATATATTGAATTCTTCAGAAGAAGCTAAGAAATTTATATTAACAAGTCTCTGACAAAATAAATTAAGTAGTCTACATCTCATTTCAATGTATTTTTTATCTAAGTTTCCCTTATTTTATAGTACGTTAATAAAATTATGTATTCTTACTATCGTCTTTTTAGGAGGAATTCCAGGGATATAAATTCCTGGCCATCTTTCAATTAATTTTGTTCTTAGTGCAAAAAATTCGCTGTATCTTTTCATAACTCCAATAATTAATTTAGTCTTTAATTAACTAAATATAATACAGAAATTGTGTATGAAGTAAAAGCACCCATTCCATCTTTAGTTTGAGGAGAGTGTACTTTTATATATTCAAACTATTATTTTATTACAATAATAAATATACTAAATTGTTGTTTGAGTTATCTTCATAGCTATTGTTTGAGTTGTTGGTTTGCCCTCTTTCTCTAAACATACTATTACTATTGCTGTTGCTGTTACTATTACTATTGCTGTTAATCTTGTTTAATTCTGGGTATATATTATCATTATTTTTATCATTATTTTCACTCTTATTTTTCTCATTATTTTCTTGGTCATTATTATTTGGTACACTTGTTTTAAAATCTTCTACTTAGTCATTATCATCAGAATTATTTGTATAAGCTGCAGATTAAGTTTCCATCTTTATTTCAGTATTTTCATCGTTCATTTTTAATTTGATAAATAATATATTAATTTAGAGAAAGAATATACTTATAATTTGATTAATATAATTATAATGATGCTTATATAATTTAACTTATAAAATTAAATTTTATTATAGAAAATATTGTATAAGTAGCATTTGCATAACTATCTGAAACCTTTATTTCCTATCCACTTATCTTTATGAATTTCTCTAAACTGATAATTAACTGGTGGTAAAGAAGGTGTTTTTCCAACGTAATTTTCAATATATTTATGATACATTTGCGAACTCAATTTATCAGTTCTTGGGTTAAACCCTTTTGCATCCATCCACCTCTCTCTTTCTTTCCTTTCAAATTCTCGTTGCTTTTCTTCTAATGTAAAGTATGGAGTCGATCCTCTTATGAATTGCTTTAATAATAAAATAATTAAAGTACACTTTTTAAAACATTGTATTTTTGCATAGTCTTTTTATTTATTTCATTATGTCGTTCAGTTGACTAAGGGGAATTAAGAAAATTTATTGAATTATATGAATTGTAATTGTAATAATACTTTATAATCGTACGAATCAATCATTTTTGGAATATTAATGCTTTTACTTAATATATCTTTAATACCACTTCTATTTTTCTTTGGATTATATTTCTATATATAATAAAACTTATATCTACTATTTCTGGACTTAATTTATTGGATAAGTCTTTATCTTTTTTATTTACCATATTTTCTCTACTGCTTTTATTGCTGTTGATACTCATTTTTTGATGATTAATATTTGTAGTATGACCATTTAAATTGTGATTACTAAGGCTGTTGTTGCTTTTGCTGTTGTCGATGTTATTATTATGTAGATTCTTGTCTAAAATTAAATGAGATTTAAAACTTGATATTTTTTCATTTGAATCTTCGATTAATATTAATAATTTAGAATATAATGGATTAATTTGTTTTATTCCTTCAAGATAACTTTTTAAAGCTTTTGCGACACTCTTAAGTTTTATAAATATTGTTAAATATAGTTATTTGTTGTTAAATATTATTTACTTTATCTTCAAAAGAAAATTCAACTCCATTTTCTTTATTATTAGCTTTATAATCTCTTTCAAATTTATTCTCCTCCAAAAAATTATTAAATAAAGAATATAACTCTACACGCGAAGGAACATTTTCTATAACTAACTTAGTATATGAATGTCTTTGTTCATTTAACAATCCTTTACTTGGACTTTTTGTTATATCTAAATTAATAAATCAACATTACTTTTAGAAGGAGACTTTTGTATAAAAAACACAGGATTAGGATCTTTTCCAATAATCTCTTCAATCGGAATATTGTCTTGTAAAACAGTTATTTTCATTTGTGTTTTTAAATAATAAAGTTCATAATCAATAAAGTTTATTCCTCCTACCTTTGCTATAAAAAGTTTAAATGAAGAAAATGGTTCATTAGAATCAAAGGATATTGTAGTTTCTTTATCATTTAAAATAAATGATAACTTTACTACTTTTATTTTAGTAGGCATTTATAATTAATTAGACTAAATATAATAAAAGAGTTATAAATCACTAATATTAAACTTTTTCTATTATTTTAAACGAAACAAAAATAAAATAATATAAGTAAATTAGACAAGAATAAATATGAAATTATATAGTTATTTATGTAATGAATATATTTATATTAATAAACTAATTAATTATACATGATTGTTACTCATTATGAATATGATTGTTATGATTGTTATGATTAGTGTTATGTCTAAGCTCTTTCAATCTGTTTTCTAACTCGTAAGTCTTTTCATACACTCTTGAAAATTTCAAAAATATTATTATGCTTACAAAGAAAAATATATAAATGTTAATGTTTCTTTGAAATAGAAAAGAAGTTCTGATATAATTATCTATTTGAGCATTGTACGAATTTGGATTTGTTTTTGAATATTCCTCGTCTAATAGTTGACTTATATTATATTGTCTATAAAAAGTTTGGAATATACTTCCAACAAAGAAAAATGCTAGAAAGAAAAATATTCGAATTTTATACAATGGATCTCTTATTAATAAAAATTTATTTAGTAGTTCAATCAAAAATTTAGGCTTTCCGATTATGTATATTATAAGCATTGGTGCGAATATGTATTTTAGAAGCTGTTGGTATAAAATATGTAAAACTATCCCCATTAAATAATAAATAACAATAATAATGACAATATTTAATAAGAGTTAATAAGAGTTAATTAAAACTGCTTCAAAATAAATAATTAAAATAACATAAATACAAATAATTTCAAATGTGATTTATATCCTAAAATATTGATTATTAATTATAATATGTTATTACATTGTAAACAACCAAATATAAATTAATTTCAAAAAACTTAATTTATATATTATTAATAAAACTAAAATGGGAGAGTGTGAAAGTAAACCTAATTCAAATTTCTTCTACTGTGTAAAATGTAATGAAGGATTAGTTCACGCTGACAACTTTTGCCTTGTTATGGGCTGTAGAAGGTGCCCTATGTGTGATTACTGCTCAACACTCGATAAGCATTTAATAAATAATAGTGAAATGAAATACTTCCAATGGTTAACTGAAGAATTTGTTAATAATATGAATATAGAAACTCAAAAGTATAAAGAAAACATCAAACTTAAAGAAACCGCTGATAAAATTAAAATATTGATAGATATATGGAAATATGAAACTGTTTCAACACTAGATAAGAAGTTTGAATGGCTTGATGGAGTAAGACAATATATTAAGAACTATCTTATGATTCCTAAAATTTTATTTAGTCCGTTGAATATAAGTCCAACTGTCAAAAGACAAAATACAGTTAATATTAAGAAAACCTTTTTTGAGCCTGATGATGATGAGATTGTTTTAGATAAAGACTTTAAACAAATATCATCAGATCATTTAGTAACTGAATCATTAAAAAGTAGACTAAAAAAGAATAAAGATAAAATATCAAACTTCGATGAAGGAAAACCTAGAAAACGTGAAAGTTCCAAAAAATGTTAAAATTTAAAGAAGATAAAGAAAACTTTAGTTAAAGAGAACTTTTGATAAAGTTTTAAAGACGAGTAAGATAATATATTAGAATATACTTTAATATTAATTTTTAATTTCAGACATAGTAATTATATAATCGTTCACAGTTTTTTATATATTTTATGAACATTTTTAATATTTTTATTATATTTTATTGTAAATTTAAATAAATTATATGTATTATATAAATTATATTTCTCATTGTTATAGTATTTAAATATCATTAAAGGTTGACCTTTTTTCATATTAAAAATAAAAATGCCTTAAACCAAATTTTCATAAATAAACACAATCTTTGTAAAATAATATTCTCTTTAGCTGTATGATTGTTCAATTATTTCATAACCCATATTAATATAAATAAATATATTAAACTTAGTTATCTTAAGTATTAATTATTAAATAATATATTTCACTGTATTATAATAACTAAAATAACATATAATAAATAAAATAATTATATTCGAGTATAACGTAATTTTATTATGTATTATCAAATTAAATAGCTTCATTGCTTATTTCTTAGTAGTCTTCTCTCTTTTTTCTCTTTGTCCTCCTCTTAATCTACCAGTTCTTCTAGCGGCAATGAGACCAACTTTTCTACCAGCTGGGGTATCTCTCTTTACAGTTGATGGTTTACCAATATGTTGTTGATTTCCTTAACTTTAATTAAAATATTTACCTCCTCCGAATGGATGCTCAACGGGATTCATGCAAACTCCCTTAACAACGGGCCAGCAATGTCTTTTGGCTTTATATTTGTGATATTGATTTCCGGCTTTAAGGATTGGTTTTTCAGTTCTACCTCCACCAGCGACTATTCCTAACATAGCTCTTGAGTCTGAAGTAATAGTTTTTTTAGTTCCTGAAGGAAGTCTGATTTTAGTTTTATTATCGTCATCTGAGTGAGATACAATAACGGCTGAACTTCCTGATGCTCTGGCGAATGATCCTCTATCTCCAATATATTGTTCTACATTGCATACTGAAGATCCTTCTGGGATAGATTTTAAAGGTAATACATTTCCGACAGTAATTTTAGCTTTTTTTCCGCAGAAAACGTGCATTCCTGTATACATACCTTCAACGGCACAGAAATATTCTGATCTAAGTTTATATCTATAAGGATCTCTGAAAACAACTCTGGCTAATGGGGCACCTCTATAGATCATTAATAATTATATTATATACCGTCCTGGGTCATGAACTATTTCTTTGATAATTCCTCTAATATATCCATTTTTTTCTAAGTAATCTAACTTTCTAAACTTAGCGGGAGCTATTCTATGGTGGGTGTGTGATGTGAAGACACTTCCTGCTCCTTTTCTACAACCTCTGATAGTTTTACCCATTTATAATTTAATATATATCTAAATAATAAAATAAACAAATAAACATATATTTATAAATAATTATTGAAATTTAGTTTATGTTTTTGAAAAATACAAACAAGTTTAAAATACTATTAAATCAAACAAAGAATATTAAGATTAATCCAAAAAATGTCTACAATTTTAATTTCTTTATCAGGAAAGATTATTTTAAATCAAATAAAAAATTATTTTCAACAAATGAAGATTTTAAAAAGACAAATATTAATGATGAAAAAAAACTTACATTTAGGGAAAAGATAGAACATTATAATGAAATGAAAAAAGCAACAACGAAAAAATTTGGTGATGAAATAAGCAAAGTTGAGAAGGTAGTTATATATACTTTTATTTTAATTTTATATTAGAAAATAGAACCTCTTGATTTATTCTCACACGCAATAAGATTTCCAGCATATGCATTTTTAATTCCCTTACTACTTTCACATCCAGCTTCGTTAACATATACAATATTTATTAACTCTGCAACTTACTATAATATCTTTCTTACAATGTTAGAGGTATATACAAATACAATATAATACAAATATAATATTATAACAGGGATCAATTTACTTTAGTTTAGGATTAACTTTTCATGGATTACCAAACGTTAAAGAAAATGATCCAATAGAAGCTGATAAATTGAGAAACTCAATAAATTTCAAAAGGTTAGTACATAATTTATAATAAATTTAATTAATAGATTGACTTTATCATTATTCTTTTTCGTTTTTATTTTAATTTGCGCAAAATTAGCATCAAAAAATCAATTTACACAATCATTAATATTTCTTGTGTTTATGAATTTATACTTATACATAAAGTTTTCATATAATATCTCAGGAGGAACATTAGCCGAACATATTTATTTCAAAAGGTTGAAACTTATACAATTAAACTTCTTAACGATCATTCTACTTCTAATAGTACACAGACATAAACAAAAAATCATATATAATACTATCAAAATATAATTTATTGATATTATCCAGTTATAAAAGTTATTTGTTTTATTATACTCTTATATTAGTACCTAATATTTCATAATTTATTTATAAGTTTATTTCTTTATAAGTTTATTACTTTATAATTTAAGTTAAATATTTTAATAATATGAACAACATGAATGATATGAGGAAAAATTCAGAAGAATACGATTATCTATTTAAAATAATACTAATAGGAGAATCAGGGGTTGGAAAAACAAATTTATTAAATAGATATATAAGCAATGATTTTCTAAAAGATTCTAAAGCAACAGTTGGTGTTGAATTTGGTTTAAAAAAACTTAATATATTTGGTAAAAAAGTATCAGCGCAAATATGGGACACTGCAGGACAAGAAAGATACAAATCGGTTACAAATGCATATTATAAAGGAACTAAGGGGGCTGTAATAGTATATGATGTTACAAATATAGAAAGTTTTGAGGCTGTTGATAAATGG
>Ga0100380_10006655_pt1 | contig 11699 bp, 13 predicted proteins | sample CryGeymeta201504_FD_80417 | JGI IMG/M metagenome (GOLD analysis project Ga0100380, IMG submission 80417) | Groundwater microbial communities from Crystal Geyser aquifers in Utah, USA - Crystal Geyser metaG 2015-04 | ecosystem: Environmental > Aquatic > Deep subsurface > Groundwater | place... | reverse complement strand
CTAATTCCTTGTTATCCATTATCTTTGTTGCTAAAATAAATCGACCACATTTTGTTTTTTCTAACTCGATTATTTCTTTATTTTCTTCATATTTTAATTCATATTTTTCCATTTTGTCTTGACATTTTATCTCGGTTAATTTGTGATATTTCCATTTTTTTTTAGTTAGATTTATCTCAAATAGTTTAATCATATTTAATCCAATTTGAGTCCAGAGTTTATCCCCAGAAACTTGATAAAGTTCGTTCATCACTCGACCAATTTTATCATCATTTATTTCTTCAGCTTTTATTCCATTACCTAATAATTTTTCTACGGGTTTATCTCTAAAAAATTCAGGGAATAAATATAATGGTTTTGATAAATATCCTAAACCATTGAGAATAATAGCTTTAACAATAGTACCTGCACTAATTTTTTCTCTTTGATCAGTTTTAATTAAAGAATTAACAATATTTTCAATGTCAATTTCATCAATAATTCCCGCTATTAATCCAAGATGATCTAAATTTTTGATAGTGATTTGTTCTGTCATTTATCAAGAAAAAACTGATAATTAAATAATCAAAATTATTTTAACTAATCTTGTGAGAAATTTGTTGTTTCCTAGTATGAAATTAATACGACAATCCGTAAGGTTACATTGTTAAATAATGTCTTTGCGTATCTATTTTAGTATTCTATTGAAATATGCAGAATGTGGGTTTCATATAACAAGAAAAAATGGCGAAAAATTAGTTATGAATTGTTTTGAGTATCCAACCAATAACAAAGCCAATCCCCCCAAATCTCACTATTTGCCAAAAAGGTTCATTTAAACTACTCCACTTAAATAACTCACTTTCAAGGCGCAATTCAATTTCTGTTAATTCTTTTTCGATATAATGTAATTCACTTTTGAGAGAATCTTGATGATTATTTGTTTGCTGTAAATCTTCAATTTCCTCTTGACGGCTTTCTAATGCACTTTTTCTGGCTTGATCATTTATGATTTGTTCATGACGTTGTTTTATTTTCTCTAAAGATGCTTCTAAATTGGCGATCGCATCAGTAATATTAAATTCAGACACAGAGGAGTTAGTTTCGTGGTCAGACATTCTACAATAAAAACAGGATATTTAAGGAAAATTATAACAACATGAGTTTAAATATAAAATCAAAATCTGTAGAGACGCAATTGAGTAACTTAGAATTAGCGCAATTGTTAGCGGAAAAAATGACTATTAGTTCTTCAGATTGGCATAAACTAAAAAATAATCGTAAATCTCAAGCATTGCAACAATTAACATCCAGTTTAGTATATTTACTCAATGATCAACCCGAAGAAGCATTAATGAGAATAAATCAAGCGCAAGGTTGGCTAGATAATAGTATAAAACCGCTACCTTGTCCTACTCATGGACACAAAAAAACTCATTAAGAAATGAGTTGAGAGGATTGAGAAAATTTATGAAATTGTTTAGAAAGTTTGACTTGTGTACCTTGATGATTCCATAACACTTGATCAAAAATTTGATGTAACATACATAAACCTCTGCCATTTTCTGCCTCTTCTGGAGGCAAATCTACTTTATCCAAAGGACAATTACATTCTCTGACAAATCCATTACCTTCATCACAGACTAACCAAGAATATTCTCCTCGATAGTAACAAAATTTTACTACTACCCTTTTACTAGGATCAAGTTTATTACCGTGTTTAGCGGCATTTACTAAGGCTTCTTGTAAACCTAACCTTATTTCTGGATGTAGTTGTTTGGGTATTTTTTCTAATAATAAATCAAGTATAGGACAAAGATATAAAGTAGAAGCAAAACTGACGGTTTTCCAATTACTAACATTGACAGGTAGTGAAAGAGAAATCACGTTACTAACTCCTGATTATCGATAATTAAACGGTGAATAACTATAAATATTGATGATGATTAAGTAAAAAATACTTAAAAAATGTTATCCCATCCTTAATTATATCATAATTATTAGAGTCATTAAAAATACTTAATCTTTACAAGAATTTTACAAAACCTAGATAAAATTTAAGTAAACTACTGATTTATGAGCAAAAAAAAATCCTCCCTAAAAAAATCAGGGAGAAAAAAAGAATAAAAATTAGCTTAATTGCAATAATTAATTACTTAAAGTACAGTACCTTGTAAATTTTCTGCTTCAATAGGTTTAATAAAGTATAAACGGATAAATTGACTAGCGTTAGATAAAAATAACGGTAATTTACGGATAAACTTCACAGGTGCGATAGAATTACTTGCATCAATAGCGCGTAGTTTTTCACAGTTGCTAACACAAATTTCTAAACTGTCATAAAAAGCTGGATTGTTAACATCGATAACGATAGGAAAAACTCTTCCTGCGGTATGATTAGTTTTTTCAATCACTTGTTTATCATAACTTCTAGCATCTAAACCAATAGAAGCATAAAAGTCAGCACGTTGTAAATCATTAAGATACATAGTAGCAAATACTGATAAGAGGAAAAAACGACACCATAGTCTAGCTTTCCAATCATTTAAGTATTCAGGTTTAGCTTTCATAATCGCATCAAAAAAGTCACCATGACGATTTTCGTCTTGACACCAATTTTCAAAAAACTTGAAGATAGGATAAATACGACTTTCAGGATTTTGTTCTAAATGACGGAAAATAGTAATATAACGCCAATAACCGATTTTTTCAGAAAGATAAGTAGCGTAAAAGATAAATTTAGGTTTAAAGAAAGTATAGTCACGACTTTTGGTTAAAAATCCTAAATCTAAGGATAGGTTAAAATCAGACATGGCTTTATTGAGGAAACCAGCATGACGCGCTTCATCACGAGACATGAGATTAAAACATTCGGCTAAAACTGGACTCTTATGTTTTAAACGTCTGCCTAATTCCTTATACAGTAGAAATCCAGAAAATTCAGCAGTACAAGAGCGCTCCAAAAATTCTACAAATAATTTACGAGTTTCACCATCAATATGATCCCATGATTGTTCAAAATCAGCATTACGCACAAAATGATGACGGTTATAATCTACTTTAAATTCCGCTAAAATAGCTTGTAACTCCTCTTCATTAACGCTAATGTCCATTTTGGCCATCTCGTCGAAATCAGTGGTATAGAATCTAGGAGTCAAAATTGTTTCTTTTGCAGGGGCTTTGACACCCGGACGTATTTCTTCGTATTCTGGTTTTTGAATTGTTGTTACCATAATATCTCAAAAAAGTTATATATTGCTTTGTGTCTTAAGTTTCTGTTAAATCTCAGTTTAACAAAATCTTTACCTTATCTATTATGTATTTTATTAAGAGTTGTTACCAACAATTATTTTTATGATATTTTACTTGACAAAATATAATTTTTATGCTATGCAAATTTAACATAATTATAATTTTGTACTTCTAACCTCCTTATAATCGATAAATTTATGTCGAACTCAGGTTTTAAATAAGTTATTATTAAGTCTGGAAGTCTCTTAATAAGATTAAAAATTTATGGCAAAGGCAATTTGGAATGGAGTTATTATCGCCGAAAGTGATAACTGTGAAATGGTAGAAGGAAATTACTATTTTCCTCATAATGCCATTAATCAAGATTATTTTAAACCAAGTAATACTCACACAACTTGTTCATGGAAAGGTGTTGCGAGTTATTATAGTATTGTGGTTAACGGCGAAGAAAATAAAGATGCCGCTTGGTATTATCCTAATCCTAAAGATAAAGCTGAAAATATAAAAAATTATGTTGCGTTTTGGCGTGGTGTAAAAGTTGAATCTTAAAAATAATTAACAATTAATAATAAATTCAATTTTCTCCTCTCTAAGATTAATTTTAGTTAAAAAAAATGGCTCTTCTACGGTAGTTATGATATTTTAGTAGTAAATATTCATTAAAAGTTTTGATATATAAAAGTTTGATAATTTTAAAAATGTAATTGTTATCAATTTACCATTTTAATTTAACCGAATACCTTTTTTTAGACATAATTTATCACGACGAGAAGTAAAAGAGCAAAAAAAATTTTATGAATACCCAAAAGTTACCCCATGATAATTCTACATTTTCCTTAACTAAATGGTTAGAAAATCATTGGGCAATTCCTGCTTATAGTGGTTGGGTATTAATTGGAATTGCTTTAAGTTTTTTTGGTGCGGCAAGTAATACCATGGCGGGTTGGCTTTATGTTTTAAGTGGTGTCTTGTTATCTTTATTAGGAGTAAATTTTTTTGTTTCAATACGAAATCTCAAAGGAATTGAAATAAAAAGATTACCCATAAAAGCTGTTAGCGCTGGAGATGAATTAACCGTTGAATTAATAATAAGTAATTTGACAAAAAAATCTAAGAATTTAATAGAAATTAGCGACGAAATTCCCTTAAATTTATCTAAGAAAATCATTAATCATCTTGAATGTATCCCCGCAAAAAGTGACATTAAAATAGTATCTTATTATCCTACGAAAAAAAGAGGAATTTATCCTTGGCAAAATATACAGTTAAAAACTGCTGCACCTTTTGGATTATTTTATAGTAGTAGGCAAAAATCCGTAGAAGCTAAAGCGATTGTTTACCCTCAAATTTTACCCTTACAAACCTGCCCATTAATAGATAATATTGGTAATCAAGAAGCAAGACAAAGACAAAGTGATAAGGTTTATCAAAATTCTACAGAAGGAGTAACCAAAACATTACGTCAATATCGTTACGGTGACGCAATTCGGTTGATACATTGGCGTAGTAGCGCCCGTTTCGGAGATTTACAAGTAAGAGAATTAGAAACTATCACTGGAGGAGAAGAGATTGTTCTTTGTTTAGATAACTCTTGTCAGTGGGAAGACAAATATTTTGAAGAAGCCGTAATTGCAGCCGCTTCCATGTACTTTTATTGTAGTCATCAACAATTAGATGTAAAATTATGGACAGCAGATATAGGTTTAATTCACGGTAGTCAAGTAATGTTAGAAACCCTTGCCAGAATTAATTATGGAGTAACAATAACCACAGAAATTCCTACTACTCCCGTAATTTGGTTATCTCAAGATATTAATTCCTTGTCATTATTAGCTAATGGTAGTCGTTGGTTAATATTTCCTTTCCTAGATAAAAATTTAGGTGATATTAAAGAAAATTTAACTAAAGGAATCTTTTATAGTGAAGAAATATCTTTACAATCTCAATTACAAAAACCTTTTAACTATTAAAAATTATGGTTTATTTATAGAAGGATTTGTATTTTTATTCCCAGAAGAATTAATATTAATTATTTTTGGATTTTTTTGAGACGATGAAGGAATATTTTTTTTCTCTATAATTAGATTACCTTCATGTTTGAGTAATAAAGATAATGATTGATGATTTGAAATCGCTTCCATAAAATTAGGTTTTATTTTTAATACTTCTTCATAACTATTTATCGACTGTTGATATAAGCCTAAATTTGCTTGTAAAATAGCTAAATTATAATAAGATTTAATATGAAAAGAATTAAGACGAATAGCTTGTTGATAACTTTTTATTGCCTTTGGATAATTACCTAACTCTTGATATATTATCCCTAAATTATAATAAGCCTCTACCAAATTAGGATTAACTTCTAAGGCTTTTTTATAGTCTTCTATGGCACTTTGTTTATCTTCTAATTGATAATAAATACCACCTCGATTATAAAATATTTGAAAAAAACTATTATTAATTTTTATGGCCATATTATAGTCTTCTAGTGCCTCAATTAATCTATTCAATTTACTATAAATTAAACCTCTTTTATAGTAGGCAAAAAAACTTAAATTATTAAATACTATTTCTTGATTATAATTTTTTAATGCTTCTTCATAATTACCTAAATCTTGATATATATATCCTCGCCAATGATAAGCTAAACCATCATTATTTTTAAATTCAATTACTTGAGAAAAATCCCTTAATGCACCTTGTTTATCTCCTAATCTATATTTACAGATTCCTCGTAATAAATAAGTATTAGGAATAGTTTTATTTTCTTTTAAGGCTTTATCATATAAAATAATAGCTTCTTTATAATTACCTTTTTTGAAAAAATTTTTAGCAAATTGTAATAAAGGATAATTAACAGGCAAAACTTCGTTAATATAATAACTTAATCCTCCCATATAAAGTAAATTAGAAGAAATTATATTGATTATATTACTCTTTTTATCGTTGTTATTTAATAAATCTATCGTAGTAAAACCTAAATTAATTATCGAATATTCTTTGATATTAACTTGAAATTTATTAGGGCAAATCAAGCAAACTATAATTTGATGAGCTTTAATTTCTGAAAGGGTTAAATTTAATTTAGTTTCATTAACATTACCTTGAAAAGTTTTAACTAAAATTTTAATATGAGTAGCTTTTTTGACTAGAAAATGACTATTTACCAAATTAGTTTCAGAATTTTGATGATATTTATTATTATCTAACCACACTAAATGACCAAATCTCGACAAAAAGGCTTCTACTCCTAATTTACGATAAAAAATTGTTTCTAAAACTTCTTTTAAAGGATAAGTTAAATTATATTTATTCGCAATATCTTCTGATTCTAAAATTGATTCTACTTTAATTTTTTCGATAATTTCTTTTTTGATAAAAGTTACTTCACTATGTAGATAATTTTCTTCACAAATAAGCAATTTCCCCAAGGTTAAACGAGTTAAAAAATCTTGTTGTTGTGCTTTTAGTGGTGCTTTCCATTCCATTATTAATACAATAGTAAAGTACTAATTCTATTTTAGTCTTTTAGATAACTTTATCAAGTATTAATTATTAACGCCATAATTGTGTAGAAAATGTGCCGTTAGATTTTATATCTAAAGTCAATTTAATAGTTGATTTGAGGTAATGTCAATGATAGGATAAGCAACATAATTATAGTTTAATAAACATTAATGAGTACTAATTGGTCAAATTTACTCACTCAACTTTTAGATAAACAATCCTTAACTCAAGCACAAGCAGGAGAATTAATGCAAGGATGGTTAAAAGAAGAAATCTCTCCTGTGTTATCTGGGGCAATTCTTACCGCTATTCAAGCTAAAGGAGTTTGTGCTACAGAATTAGCAGGAATGGCTCAAGTATTACAAAGTCAATGTCACAAACCAGAAAATATCACTCATGATTATCCTGTGATAGATACTTGTGGTACAGGAGGTGATGGATCTTCTACTTTTAATATTTCCACCGCCGTGGCATTTGTCGCTGCGGCTGCTGGTGTAAAAGTGGCAAAACATGGTAATCGATCTGCTTCTAGTAAAGTAGGGTCTGCTGATGTGTTAGAATATTTAGGGATCAAGCTAAACGCAGAAGAAACTGTATATAAAAAGGCATTAAACGCAGTAGGAATTACTTTTTTATTCGCCCCCGGATGGCATCCTGCCATGAAATTCGTTGCACCAATACGCAAAGAGTTGAATATTAGAACTATTTTTAATTTATTAGGTCCTTTAGTCAATCCTTTACAACCCACAGGGCAAGTAGTTGGAGTGTATTCGAGTCAGTTTATCGAACCCATGACTCAGGCTTTACAATATCTATCCCTAGAAAAAGCTATGGTTTTACATGGTAGGGAAAAACTTGATGAGGCTGGATTAGGAGATATAACAGATTTGGCTTTCCTAAACAATGGTAATATTACTGTTACTACCCTTAATCCTCAAGAGTTAAATCTTACTCCTGCACCTCTTTGGTCTTTAAAAGGTGGTAATGTGGAAGAAAATGCCGACATTCTCAAAAAAATACTTCAAGGGAAAGGGACAAAACCACAATCTGAAGTCGTTATTTTAAACGCTTCCCTCGCTTTACAAGTATCTGGTTTAATACCTATGGGAAATCACTCTCAAGGTATAGAAAAAAGTCGTGAAATTCTTGCTAGTGGTGCACCATGGGATAAATTAACAGAATTAGTCAAGTTTTTTAGTTTATAAAGTTTGTGTAAAGTGCATAACTATAATTACTTACATGAAAAGATTTACAAGTTGAGTTATAATTTTGCTCAGTATCAGTCCTAAAATATATTGATTATTCTTTAAAATTACTATTATTATTAATTCTGATTCCTCAGCTAAATTTTAGCTTTATGGATATTTTTCATTCTAAATTCTTACCCTGTATCTTACAACCTAACTAATGGCAAATCACAACTAACCAACAATGAATGAATCTGATTTAAACTTAGCAGAATATCTCGAACCATCGGCACATAAACCTATTAATCGCACTAATCCTCCCCTTCGTCAAGGGAAAAAAGTTAGACAAGGAAACGAGTCACAAGAACAAAATATGAATTCTAATATAATTATACCTAGTAACGTAGCCCAAATAAAAGTAATCGGAGTTGGTGGTGGTGGTTGTAATGCAGTCAATCGCATGATACAAGGTAATGTGGTAGGGGTTGAATTTTGGCAAATAAACACCGATGCCCAAGCCTTAGCTCAATCCATGGCTACATATTGCTTACAAATCGGACAAAAACTCACTAGAGGGTTAGGCGCTGGAGGAAATCCAGCCATCGGGCAAAAAGCGGCGGAAGAATCCAGAGATGAAATTGCTAAAGCCTTAGAAAATACTGATTTAGTGTTTATTACAGCAGGAATGGGCGGTGGTACAGGTACGGGTGCTGCCCCCATTGTGGCAGAAATAGCCAAGGAAATGGGGTGTTTAACCGTCGGAGTTGTAACTCGTCCTTTTACTTTTGAAGGTCGTCGCCGTACTACTCAAGCTGATGAAGGAATTTCTGCCTTAGAAAGCAAGGTTGATACTTTAATCGTTATTCCTAACAATAAGTTATTATCGGTAATTCCTGCGGAAACTCCCTTACAAGAATCTTTCCGTATGGCTGATGATACCCTCAGACAAGGTGTTCAAGGAATTTCTGATATTATTACGATACCCGGACTGGTAAACGTTGATTTTGCGGACGTTAGAGCCGTCATGGCTGATGCTGGTTCGGCACTTATGGGCATTGGTATAGGCTCAGGGAAATCCCGTGCTAAAGAAGGTGCTGTAGCGGCTATTTCTTCCCCTTTATTAGAGTCTTCTATTCAAGGAGCGACAGGGGTAGTTTTAAATATTACAGGAGGAAGTGATTTAACTTTACATGAAGTAAATACGGCTGCGGAAACTATTTACGAAATCGTAGATCCTAATGCTAATATTATCTTCGGTGCTGTTATTGATGAAAAAATGCAGGGAGAAGTGAGAATAACCGTTATTGCTACGGGTTTTTCGGGAGAAGCTAAAATCAATCCACCGAGAAAAACTATCACCACACCAAAACCAGATACTTTGGTTAATCCCGTTAATAACCCAAATACTGATAATACCTCCAATTCAGATCCTAATAATGTTACATCAGGTTTAGATATTCCTGAATTTTTGCAACGTCGTCGTTTTCCTCGTCGCTAAAAATAACAAGGAGAAAACTAATTTCTCATGACTAATTACTAATTATTAACTATTTTTATGAATGTTCAAGAATATCAATTATTAACTAGAAAAACGGCTATTTACCCTCAAGATACTTTCTTAGAATACCTTACTTTAGGTTTAGCTTCTGAAGCTGGAGAAGTTAGTGGAGTTGTCAAAAAATATATCCGCAAAGATTATGATTTAGATGTAGCTAAAGATAAGTTAATTAAAGAATTAGGTGATGTGATGTGGTATTGGGCAAGGTTATGTGATGAATTAGGTTTAAATCCTGAAGAAGTCATGGAAAAAAATATTAATAAATTGCTTCATCGACAAGTTAATAATACTTTGCAAGGAGATGGAGATGATCGATAATTGTAAAGATAATTGACCATTAATTATTAATTTTAAAATCACTTTTATTTTCGGCACATATTTATAATAAATAGAAAAATATAATGGGTTATATAGATCCTTTAAAGGATGGAAAAAGTAGAATTGAACTTATCGATTCTATGGGGAATGATTTAAGTATTGTTAACGACGCTAGAGCCTCTTTTGAAAAAACTTCGTCACAGTTACAGGATCAAGATATTAAGTTAATTAAATATTTAATAACTCATAATCATACAAGTCCATTTCGAGGCGTTATTTTTAAGTTTAAAGTAAAAGCTCCGTTGTATATTTGTCGTCAGTGGTGGAAACACGTTATTGCTAGTAATCATAATGATGAACAACTAGGATGGAATGAAAAGAGTTTCCGTTATGTAGCTATCGATGACAGCAATGAATTTTATATTCCCACAATTTTTAGACAACAAGCCAAAAATAACAAACAAGCAACTTCTGGTAGTTTAGAAGAAAGTCAAAATAACTTAGCTATTGCTATTTATCAACAACAATGTGAAGCTAGTTACGAGGCATATTCCAAACTATTAGCCTTGGGAGTGGGAAGAGAACAGGCTAGGGGTGTTTTGATTCCTTCTGTTTTTACTTCATGGGATTGGACTGCTTCTTTACAATCTTTGCTACATTTTATTGATTTAAGAGCGGGTGAAGGTGCTCAAAGTGAAATTGGTGCTTATGCTCAAGCCATAATAGATCTAGTTTCGCCTATAGTTCCTGAAGCGATACAAGCATGGTCTTCTTTAAAATAAATAAAACTATTTTAGACTGATGTTGTGGAGGAAGAATTTTTAAAAGTTTGTTGTTTTAATGATAATTTTTTCTCCTCAATTTTTTCTGCTTTTTGAAGTTAAAATATCGATAATTGTTTAGATTTAGAAGAATTAATTTCTATATAATTGCTTTGAAAATTAGTTATTAAGGCTTCAAAGATCGGATGACGATTATTTTTTTTACCTCCTAGATGATAAAAATGTTGACGATTAAAAGATGGTTCAAAAACTAAACAAAAATTATCAACATGATAGAAAAGTGTTTCTAAGTCCATAAAAATTAATTTGACAAAATAACATATTGATTATGAAATTAATCAAAAAGAAAAGGAGGTATTAATAATAAAATTTAATAAATATTTAACAAAAATTAACTTATTAATTTGGGTAAAACTGTTAAGACCCCTATTTGATCTAAGTTGATAATTTTTTGTTCCTATAGATATATCCAATTCATATTCAAATTTTATGGAGTGATTTCAAAAAAAGTTTTTTTCCATTGTTATTCATTAGGATTAATTTAGCTGTCAGTTAAGTGTTTTGTCACTAAAATCAATCCTTCCACAACTTTGGCAAAAAAATCTAAATCAAGACTAGCAATAGTATCACTATGTCTGTGATAATTAGGATTTCGTAAAAAAGCGGTGTCTGTTAACAACAAGGCATCATAACCAAATTCCCAGAAGGGAGAATGATCACTAAGTTGAATTTCGGGAAAACTATCTCCCCTGTCAGACACACACAGAAGTCTTGTCGGTAGATGACGACTGAAAATTTCATTCATTTCCTGTAACAATGAGTACATTTCCTGATTGCCAACCAGCGCTAAATAATCTCCTTTACTACCGAATAACTGATACATTTGAGGTTGAGGATAATTTTGAGTTTCACTGGTAAAACCTAACATTTCCAAAGAAATCATTAATTTCAAAGGTTGTTTTTGCTGTTTCAACTGTTGTGCTAAGGCTTGACTTCCGCTCTATGAAACTTACTCAAACTTGATCAATGAGTCAAGTTCCCACTCTTCATGGGATGGACGTTCACTTCCTGCTTCAGGTGAATCCTTAATAGACTTGCCACTAAGTTGGTTTGACT
>Ga0100380_10006653_pt1 | contig 11701 bp, 11 predicted proteins | sample CryGeymeta201504_FD_80417 | JGI IMG/M metagenome (GOLD analysis project Ga0100380, IMG submission 80417) | Groundwater microbial communities from Crystal Geyser aquifers in Utah, USA - Crystal Geyser metaG 2015-04 | ecosystem: Environmental > Aquatic > Deep subsurface > Groundwater | place... | reverse complement strand
TTCTGATGTAATCGTTGAATAAATTCGGACTCACCCGTACCGTTTACTTGTTCCATGTGTTGAATGTCTGCTTGGATTTCATCTTCAAACTGCGATGTCAGGGATTCGAAATTTTTAAAATGCACAACACCAAGAGCAAGCAGCTGGTCTGCGATTTCAAGCTCAATATCATAATTATGCTCCTCTTGCTCAATGCGCTCCTCTTCTCTTCTGGTCCGTTTATTCTTCCAACTACCCTCTTCATTCATGTCCATCACTCTCAGCTATTTTTCGAGCCTCTCAACATCGATGGGCCGACTCATGATTTATTTCATCTTTTCCTCTGTTAATTCTTCTTAATGAACCTCAAATTAATTGAGTCGTTCATAGTAGGGCTCGAAATGCATGAGTTTGTCTGTGACTGCTTTGGATTGAGCTTAGTTCAAGGCATGCAACATTTATTGTTCCCGTTTTTTATGACCCTAAAGATCATCGATGTGTCTGATACTGTTTTTGAAAATATTATAGCCTTGATAATTTGGCTAACTGCTCCCATTGACCTGATACTATGTCTAATTTTTCTTGAGTCTTTAGACCATTTCTTCTAGATTGTACAACGAATATGGATCACTAAAAGCTGAAACCGAAGAAGCTCGCTTATCTTCCATCCTTTTTTCCTTCACACCTGCACCCAGAGCCCTCAATGTGTGCAATTCCTACCATCTCTATCTGCAGGCTGCCTCGCTGAACTTCAGTCTTTCTTCTCTGAAGATGTAATCTAAGACATAAGGAAACAAATACTGAGAGTGCTGGCTATCTTGGCAAAATCGAACTCCTCAGCAACGACCAAATGAGTCAATTGTTTGTCTGCGTAGTGATTGAAAAGATGTTTGTTGGGATCAGTTAGTGGATCGAGGGGTGTGAGAATGTTCGTCCATACACTGTAGTTTTGAAGAGATATTGGACCTTTTTGTGGAGAGTCAGAGATCTGTGCAAGTTCTTAGGTGAGATACTAGTCTTCAAGCACTTATGGGTTTGCCTCCATTTGTTATTTGATTGGTACTAATAGTATATAGTAATTCAGCAACAATCATCTTCTTTCTTGGCCTTCTTCGGCAAATCATTCACTCTCAACTACTGGAACTCGCTTCTTTTGCTGTGGCTCTCGTGGATCGACTGCGGTTTGTCACGTCTTTACATAATTTTTTCGACGAGAGTTGAAAATATTTCATGGATGACATGCTCATCCAAAGCGCTGGTTTATGCATAGGATATTTTGAGGTGTTTGGCCTTCTATTCTGCTCTTTAGCGACTGACTTGTCTCTAGCTTTCCTGATCATTTTTGTTGCCGACTAGCACAATTTATGCATCTTCACCTTTTTCTGTCAGTTCATCGATCCAATAATCAAGACCCTTAAAGGAGCTCTAATCAGTGATGTCAAAGACCAACAGAACACCATCCAGATTACGATAGTAGATGGAAGAGATAGTTCTGTAACGTTCTGTGCCTGCCGTGTCCCACAATTGAATCTTGACCTGCCGATCTCCATGGACAGTGATCACCTTTTGTTTGTATTATGCTCCAATGGTTGGTGTTATTTTTTCGTTAGGGTTCCCCGCAAATCTTCGAAAGATACTGGTCTTTCCGACTGCACTTTCCCCCAACAACAAAATTTTACACTTTTCCAGCTACATTATAATGGCTATAAGTCTTAATTTTACCTGATACTTATACAACAAACAAAATGATACAACACTAAAGGATCAGCTTATCAGACGTTGAAGAAATTCGATCATCGAGAGGAGACGGTTCTAGCCTTTGCCCTCAAGCTCAAGGGTGAATTTTTGATGGGCTTACTCGACCAGCTTAAGAGAGTAGTCATGTTAGCAAAGAGTAAAAGAAGATTCAAATTCACTGTGACCTTTGTTAGATTTTTTGAGCCAGGTTCGAAAAATGTCACTGAGCACGTGCAGACTAGTACTGTTGATAGGAAGATCGCATAAGCACAGTTTGATTTTGATTTTACTTTTTTTGATGGAAGGGGTATGTTAGTCAGTATAGTGGAGCCAGGTGTAGGGTACAACCATACTTCTTTCCACTTTTTAATCTTAAAACTCAGCAGCTAAGTCAATCTTTGGGAAATCAAGAATATTGTCAGTGTCAATGCCTCTGACTGAGGAGAACAGAGCCAGAATTGTGTTAGCTGAAATTGCTGAATACTGCTCTTAGATGTTCTGACATTGGAGATTACCTTTATTCAGCATGATTCTCAAGGATTTAATAGGCTTGAGGGTATATATTTCCACCTCGATAAGCCTGCGTTTGATTATTCTATAACTGACAGTTAGTTAAGGCAGTTTCAGCAATTTTTGGAACCTATCTGGCTATTTGAAGCTCTTCTCGATCTTCCTTTTGACTGATTCGCTAAAGAGCTAGGGTTTTTATTTTTTCTTAGTGCGAGAATGGTTCAATGAATTTGGACTTCTCTGGCTACCCAATTTGCTCCTGTGCTATGGAGTGAGAAGTTGCTCATCTGAGCTAGACTGTTAAATGATTGACTCTAGATTGATATTTTTGGAACCTTTGGTAGTTGATTTATTCTTTAGCTTGTCTTTGCTGGCTGCTTTCTTGTGGTCTGATTTTCCTTTTTCGACCACGCTGCCCTTGGTTTTTGGCAACATTTCTGACTTACTTTTGACCTTCTCTTTCTTTTTATCCTCCTTGACAGTAATCTTACCTCGAGATTTGCTTCCAGATTTTCCTTTTCCTTTCTTACTGACCCAGCTCTCATTGACGCTTTTGCTCATCTTCTGTAGCGAATTATCAGTCTTGGGCACAGGGCTACACATTTCCGTCTTCATTCCTGACTCCTACGAATCATAATCACTTTGCCTGAGTTGCGATTTGAGCGTATGTCTCAGTAGTCGCGTGGTGCTGGCCAGTTTATGATGCGAGAGGGAGTTATAGATTTATGTTCTGAGAGTGTTTCCCTTGAGTAACTAGATAGGTGTGCCCTTCATTTATTATTATATCAATCACAGTTAACGTTAAAATCTGTTCTAATGCCAAATGCCGCGAATTTGCTAGCCTACTCTCGTTACGAAAAGACCCTAGCCATCGACTTTGTCTTCGTGGAAAGTACTCTCCAATCTTTATCCGTTGGTTAGCAGCAGGATACCTTTGCCTTCCTTCTTATCGTGTCTGAATTGTCCTGAATAAGTTTACAAATACCCTAGTAACTGACCCAGAACTATTCGATATCTTCGAAATTTCTGTAATTGAAGTCTCTCATAAGTATTTCTGGTTGTTCGTTGAAGAGGGTTCCAGTGCCGTGGAAAAGGTCATTTTCAAGGTAGCCCTAGTATGCAATTTTGCCAGATTGATAGTACAGTTTACCCCTTCCGCACATCAGATCATTTTTCCACTCTCCTTCATAACTTCCACCGTCTTGATAGGTGTACTTGCCGAATCCTTCGCGCTTGCCTGCCAATTTATAGCCTTAGTATTTGCTGCCATTTTTGAACTAGTCGATAGAGTATATAGGCTAAGCTTGGTCGAATTCAATGATGGGCTGTTGAGCTTGAGGGGACATCTCTTGCTGATGGTTGGTATAAGTCGGCAGGGAAGAAGGATTGGTGGGAGTGTTTGTTTTTGTGTGATTTACGGTGACTGAGTTGTTAGGATGATAGGTGAATTTGGCTGTTGGCTTAGGTAAAAAATTGATATTATTGACTGGATTGGGTGGATCCAGTGATGGTTTATTTGTGTTATTGTTTCCCAGATGGATGGGTCTTTTTGATTGATTGCTGGTGTTGACATTTACAGGGTTGTTGTTGTTCAGATTGAGGTGGTTGTAGTCACCATTGCTAGTGGTGACTGGTCTGTGGGGAACGTTGGTCTCCCTGCCTGATTGATAAGTAAATACATAGCTTTTGTTGGGTGATTATTTTCTTTCTATGTATACTAGCTCCAAACTTTGTCTGGCACTTCTCTCTATTTATCTTCCATTGATTTTTTAGATCAGCTGTTGCCAGCCTACTCGCCTTGACACATCAATTTCCAACATCATATCCAGCAATCTTCTCATCTCATATCCATACATATCTCCGAATCTGTTAATCCTGCCTTCCAGCTCTTTTTGGTTGATCCTAGCACAGTCATCATTATAACAACTGTCCTGCCTCTCCAGCAGTCCAGCCTATAAAACCAACATTCCAGCCGTGAACACATCTGATTTGTAAGGTTCAGCAACACCTCTGCTTATGTCTTGCTGGTCAATGAGCCGACATTGCTCAGGTGATAGATAAATAGTTTTTATACTGCGGTTGTGATAAACTACCTCCAAGTTTGGACTGACTGGTATGGCAATAGGATCTACCAATCTGAAGTGAGTGTCTCCTTCAATAAGTAGTGTCTTAGCTGTTAGGCATTCGTGTGGGATCTTTTGCTTCTGGAGGGTCAGTGCACCTTCAGCTATGCCTGTCATCAAGGCTCGGATCTATCCAGGAGGCATAGGTTGCTTAACCAGAGCTTTGGCTGTAACCTATTAAGCTAAAGTTCTAAAAGGATACTCCCACAAGCTAAGAACCCTAAAATACTTGGCACACATATCTTATCTCTTGTTCTGCTCGTACTCTACCATATTCTAATGCTTACTGATCAAATTCGTCAGGTGGGGACTGCTCCAACCTTGTCGTTCTTTCACCTTCGTCAGCATATCGATTTGCTATCTCTCCTCTGTGAAGTTTTGCTATCTGAGGAGATAGGCCTTATTGTTGGTGAGATGCCTCAAATGGAGCAAATTGAGGTCTTGCACCCGTGACTCTATTTTGAATGTTTTTGCTAACTATTTTTAGTTGGAGAGGAAGGAGTCGTGCGTTTGTCCCATAGGTTTCAATTTATTATTAATCAGTGCAATTGAAAGATATCATCTCATATAAATCAACAAATAATCACTAGCAGGCCAACTTCTTGTCAAAAGAGCTAATCGCCAGTGCTAAAGCTTGTAAAATCGAGAAAGGGTAGCGAATGTCCAGGTTGAAGAGCTATCTACCGAATTTGCCAAAAAGAACACGAGGTGGTGCCTATTAGTCCTCATCTTCGCCTACCATGATAAAATTTTTGATGGAGGAGACTGTGGCCCTTCCGTAGAAGTTGAGCACGTATGAACCAGTTTAATCGCACCAATTGGGAATTTTGTTCTTATAGCGAAAAACAGTTTTCTTAGAGATTTTTTTCTCCTTTTAGTAGACCTAGTTGAGAGGCGATGAGAAAGTTCCTTGACCTGCATATGCTGTCATTTTTCTGGGTCCTCTCAAGCCGAACAAATTAGTTTCATACTCAATTGTCATAACTCTTTCTTTTTTGCTGGGAGCAGGAATTTCCTGCATTCGACCTTTGAAAGGAACATTTTCAACTGAACAGCTAAACTAGGTGCCAAAAAAATTGGAGCTGACCCTTCCCACCACTCTGTCTTTTCTTTTACCGTTGTTCAAATTTCTAGCTGAAGCAGTATCATACTTGCTGATCACCAGGTAGTCATCTCCCTTAACGACTGTCATGAAATTTCTGAGGGTCAGACTATCATAAAGATGGTATCTGACTGTGACTTCATTTTTTTCACGTTTCATGACACACTGAAAAACCTTTCCTAGTGGTATGGGCTCCATGAAGTACTATTATTTGTGCTCGTTGACGAGAGCATTCAGAGAAACGATAGATTGCTTGGAAATATGCTACTATTCCTATTATTCTTGGGAAGGGTTAGAGGAACATTCGTCGAGATTGAAGAGAAAGTCGTTAGATGTTCTTTTGGACTAGAAAGTGTCAGTGATGACTTTGTCGGACTAGATTTATGACATGTTTGGAGTTTGGACTATTGTCTCGTTGGTAAATTTCTTTGTGTTTGTTTATTACTATCCTTCAGAGTGTTAGTCTTAGTCTGAGCTGAGGGCTAGCAGAAAAGATGATCTTTGGTTGGTTTTGCCTTTATTGTTGGCGGTCTTACTCGGCTTTCGATTTTTGTAGAGCTAGGGCAAGTTGTCCATTTGTTAGTTGCTGTCGATTTGTTCTTCTGCTTACTCACATTCATGCTCAAGCTCGTCTTCATCCCAGTTGAACTCCAGAAATATATTTTACTTATGCTACTCCTCTATCTCGTTCTCTTTCTACACCTTCATTTTCTTCTACATTTTCAGCTATGCATCCTGATGCTTCCATCTTCTGGCTCCTCTGACTCTGTTACTCCTATCTTTCAGCACTTGATGCATTTATCTTCTTTCTCTCTCTTCCTCTTCAGCAGTAGTTCCGAGGATGTTGGGCCTGAGCTGTGCATTTTCGGTGTTAAGCATGGAAACAGTATAAAATAATGGAAGCACAAATCGATAAATTATTATTCCATTGGCAACATTACTGACATTAGAGTAAATAGGCAGATAATAAATTACAAGATCAGATTATATTCACATTGCGAATTACAACTACCCTCGGAGATATTTCAGGTATATTGTGCGGAATTACTTGGTAAAATCGAGGGGTCTTCGGCAGATGGGACAACTCAGATTACTCGTGCACCAACTGTCGATGCATTAGCGGTGGTATATGTGCTTGCAGGGAGTTGTCCTTATCTCGTCTTCGGGGGTGAACTATACCAGACAAATGGAGCAGGTCTATGCTTGTGGATATTTTTAGGGAAGCTAAATGCAGCTTTTAAATAGGTTGTGGTTGTAGTATTTGCAGCAGGTGCCGTAAGCTGTGGCAGGCATGAAGACATGTACAATCGTCAGATCATTTCTCATCTCATAATCGTCCATCTATGGATTTTGCCTTCTCCTCCTATTTCTGCTGTAACTGTAACTATCCTCTTCAGTGAACCTGAAACTCGTGAATTCTTCTTCCTCCGTGTACTTCTTCTTGACATAGCTGATTACAACTGCAAACAGACCCATCAACACTACCGAAGTCACCATTATGATAAAACTTCCCTAGTAATTTGTCTGGAGGTATAGTTCGTAGTCCATTTGAATGGTCACGCTTTGAGGAAGTGAATCATGTCCCTGATTGGTGGCGATCTTCTCATATTCTTATCGACTTATGTTGTGACTTTTGTATATATTGAAGTAAAACTTGCTACTGTTGACTCCCATGGTTCGCATGCCCACGATGATGCGCCTGTAGCTGTCGTCCTCCCTTCGCTTGATACTGATGTAGTGTGAAGTGAAGTTGGTGCATCTATTTTAGGCCAATATCAGTTTATAGGTCTCGAAAAAGGCAGGAAGGGCCTGTAGTGAGCCATTTACTTTTTAGGTAGAGATGAAGAATTAGGTGGCTATCTGAGAGGGATTATCTTTCATGCAAATTGTGAAATTTAACTTATAGAAGTTGACCTAGTTGGGCTAGTAGTAAAAATAGGTGTATTAGTCCGACAGAGTACTGGGAGCTGGTGTTGCAGTGAGAGGAGTGGCTGGGAGTTAGCATGTAGTTCCTACAAAATTAGGTGGACAGAAGCAATGGGTTTATGAAGGTTTGCCTCCATTTTGGCAGTTGAGAAGAACCTCGCTGAGGAGTACTGGGCTGACCAGGAAGGCCAGGAGGAGGTGGATCATCATGTAATAATTTTATAAAGGAAGGATTATAATGCCCAATTTGCGTTTTTTGCAGCTAGTCCCTCACTTTCTTCATTTTTAGCATCCTTCAACTTCCATTTTCCATCCTGGCTCGATCTGTCCTTAGCTGTCCTCTATCCTGTCAGTAATAAAATTATAACTAAAAGTTTATGCAGCTGAATTATGTCAGCTCTCGATCGGTGGTGGTTGATAAATGTTATCGCAAGGCAATTGAGAATAACTACGATCAACATAAGAGAAAGTTAGACGCGATCAAGAATCGGCGTAGTGATTTTGGCACCTATGAGCAGGAGCATGAGCTACTCGTCAAAAAGAAATTGGAGCAAAAGAGTAAAGTCTAAAAAATTAAGAGATAATTCAACCCTGTCAACAACGAAGTCAAATCTTTGGTGAAGCATATCAGCAATATAGTCCACAGAAAGGACACCACCAGAGATTTGGAGAGAGGCACTAGTCTAAGTGAATACCGACGCAGTCATAATAAGCAGGTTTAGTTGGAAAAAAAGTAGATAAAGAGACAAAACGATATTCTGATACAGAAGATTAAAGAACAGCAGCAGCATAAATTGACAAAAAAATAGTTGAAAAAGCAAATCAGGAGGTACGAGTCACAACGCACTTTATTGAGAAAGGTGCACTATGAGAGTTAGAGCAAGCCTAAGAAGAAAAGGGAGAAGACTGTGGAGGTCATAGCTGGAGAGAAAGAGCATCACTGCTGATATTTATTCAAAGGTATTTGATATTAATTATAAAGAAGAAAGTTCGGTCTTTGTTAGTGTATAAAAATCAGAGCTAATTCATTATGATCCTTCTGCGTCTCTCCAGCTCGAAGTTGTCAGTCCTGTCAAAATGAAATTACTACTCTTACTCGCTATTGTCGCTGTCGAACTCAGGATCTTCGAAAGATAACTCACGAAATGATTGGTTGAATACTCCATCGAAGTTGAGCCGTTTGAGGCACATTTTCAACAGCCAACGGGTTTACTTGAACCTACGACTAAGTTTATTGGTGCGAAGAACAATAATGATAAAGGTACGATTGCTGGCAGTGTATAGAGTAGCCAGGCATGGACCAGCAGTGACTGTCACACCTGTCTTAACTCCCTAGAAGCCTGTTCTTCTCAGCAATTTATTAGTATTATCCCATACAACTTCCCTCTTGATGCCTTAGTTCATAATCCAGCATCTGTACTGTTTGCACTTTACTACCTTCCTGAATGTCTCGGATTATAAACATTTCCCCACCAGTATGCTGACATCTTCAGCTGTAGAGCCGTTTTGTGGATGGGGAAGACCGTGAGGATTACCAAAAGATGACGATTTCATGCCGATCTCTACAGCTGTCTTGTTCATCAGTGTAATAAACTATCTCTTGTCACCACCTAGCAAGGAACCACCCCACTTTGCTAGGGCTGTTGCTGCATCATTTCCACTTGGAAGCATGAGCCCATACAACAGTTGTTAGACAGTATAAGTGTCACCTTAGAGAAGTTATGCTGACGTACCACTGATTTATGCTGATTGCTGGTCGATGGTGACTGTTACCTTTTCAGGTTTAATACTGTGTTGTTTGAGCAATCGATCTACCACGAAGAAAGTCATGATTTTGGTGAGGCTGGCGATCTCTGCCACTTTTTTGTAGTAATAACCTGTAATTATTTGATGACTGGGGTACTAACTCACAATAAATGATTATGATTTGATGCAGAAAAGGTCACGCTGCGTCAGAAAAAATAGCTGCTTTCGCTTGACTTGTTCATTCTTGATGGTCTAATTCAATTTGGTTTAAGTCTTCCTGTGTTACATTTTTGTGTGCTATCTTTTGGTGGGTGACTATTTGTTGGCGGATGGATTGCGTTAGGTGGAGTACACTTTTCGATTGCTGGGGAAGTGCTTCGGTGGGGTTTTTGTTACTGTGCTGGATTGTCGACGAGGGAAGGTGAGGATGTATGCCATGTTTGTTTCTTACTCAAAATCGCCACATGTTGCTGTGCTTCTGGGGGCAGGTGTTTTTCTTCTAGGGATGACCTTCGCGACGTTGTTGGTACTCTTCCTCATTTTGTCCCTTATGTCTTCAAAGTAGCGAATGTCAAGCTATTGCTGCCAGACAAGACTGTTTTTGGCCATTTGCTAGCCTTCTAGAAAAATGTCGGGTCGCTAATTTCTAGTGCGGATCTTGTTATTTTTTATTTTGGAGTATTTAGCATTAAGAAGGTCGCTTTTTCGAGTGAATGTTTTTGTGGAAGTGAGAGCAGATGGTCGTTTAGCCGGGAATGCAGAAAGCGGAACGTCTTTGCTGCCCATGATGAGGCTGGCGTATTAGAAGGTCCTGGGCCGATCATTTATTTTCATGCCTTATTATAGTCAATCAGTTTATTAACCAGTTGTGAAATTGTTGGGAAAACTCATCATTAATGTTCGATTGACCAAAAAAAATAAAATCTCTTCCACGACCTCCTACCACCCTGTTATCACCAGTGCAAGCCCAGATCTTTAATTTCATATCATGTGGATCTTCTTGAAGCAATATCAATAATTATGATAGCTAAAAAAGCAGAACTGGTGGCGTTCACATGGAAATAGACTGGTAATGAGGGGAAGCGTGTTTCTTTTTGTTTTGAAGATGGATTGATATGCCTTTGTTTTGTAGTATAAAAAATGTAAAGTCACCTAGTATGAAAAAGATTGCTGTGAATACAATGGGTAGCTGGACTGAGCGTGGATAGTTTCACTGAGCTGTATTTAGGCAATTTAAGACAAAAACAACAGTAAGTTAAGGTGCGAGCCGTCCCTTTCACCTATAATAGTTTATCATTTACCACCAAAAGTTCCAGAGAAACACCCATGAGTGAACGTAGACCCTGGACACTATAAGTAAGTCTGATGTTATGCAGGAAGACAACATTTTACAGAAATTGTTCGAAGTTGACGGAATCAAAAAATGGAGTGAGATTTCTAGACTTATGGAGCAAGACCACAACATCCCCGGAAGAAATGGAAAGCAATGCAGAGAAAGATACCACAACCACCTCAAAGGAGGCATTAGGAGGGACAAGTGGACTCCCGAAGAAGAGGACCAGTTGGTGACCCTTCATGCTCAGCATGGCAATCGCTGGTCCTATATTTCCAAACTAATCGAAGGCAGGTACAAGTTGATTAATTCAGACCTGAGAATTGCGTGAAGAACATGCTATACTCCAAGATGAGGAAATCAGTGAGGCAACTCAATCGCTTTAGTTATATATACTTCAGAAGAGTACTGAAGCAAATCAAACTATCTTTTGTCAATAGACTAATAGATATCACTGAAACCGCATACAAAAAGGTTGAAATTGAGCGTACTGAAACCGAAAAAACTGCGATAGGTATTTTATTTTCTATTCAGATATCAAAAATCAAATACTGAGGTTAACCTTTGACTAGAGTCAAGAGATGGGAGAATAAGAGAAAGAGAGAGTCAAAAAGTTGGTTGACTAGATCCACAACTTCAAAAAAGAAAACCAAAAATATCATAGAGGAGTCACCTTAACCAAAATCAAAAAACAGAAGCTGAAGAAAAAAGAATCCTGGGAAGTCAACAGCTAAGATGACATGCTCGATGAGTCTGAAGAGAATATAGAAGAAGGAAGGAAGAATAAAAAACTACCAAAGGTGAAGGTAGAAACTACTGACAACTTACCATCCATCAACAAAATGATTTACCGCAAAAGCACCAAGGAAAGTTTTAAAGAAAAGCATATAGAAAAGATATAGAAGCCTGAAAAGAATGGAATACAAACAGAAAGCAGCTGCGATACTCCCAAATAGCCTGAACATGTTGCAATGCTCGCTGAGAATTTGAGGTCGAAGGTGGAGGTGCTGAGACCTGACAGTTTAGGCTAGGATTTTTTGAATCTGATGGAAGAAAAAGACCTGAATAGACCAATCCAGTGTGAGGAGCAATGTGGCTTGAGCCCTAGTCCTTACGCCCGGTAGTACTCTGTGAATTGGAGTAACTAACAGCAGCTGTGGAAAGGTTACGAAATATGATTCTAATATCTTTATTATTTTCATCACAATCATCCATATTTAATTACAAAAAGTGAGGGGTTGGGGT
>Ga0100380_10006649_pt1 | contig 11712 bp, 5 predicted proteins | sample CryGeymeta201504_FD_80417 | JGI IMG/M metagenome (GOLD analysis project Ga0100380, IMG submission 80417) | Groundwater microbial communities from Crystal Geyser aquifers in Utah, USA - Crystal Geyser metaG 2015-04 | ecosystem: Environmental > Aquatic > Deep subsurface > Groundwater | place: USA... | reverse complement strand
GCCGTGTGCGAAATATATTGCAGCAAGGAGCTATTCTGGTCGACCTGCAATTGAAGCTTGCCATTTGCCAAGATCAGTTATCAGCCTTGTGCTTGCTGCTGCAACATCTTTCCAATCCAGACGAGACTGCAGCTCATCGCGGTGATCTCTTGCTCAAAACACATCTTGAGAGGAATCCCTATCTTTTAATACTTACATTGGATTTCCTTAAAGAGGAAATTTTATCGCTTGAATGTACTGGCAAGGATTTCGGGAGGACCTGTCTTTTACTTTGTTGCTGGACGTGGCTGATTATGCACTGTGATATCAGCACTGTGAAGACACTTTCTGGTCACCTGTCAGCATTCCAAAAATTAGGCGACAAAATTGAAGGAAGCACTCTTAGCAACAACGTAAAGCATTTTGAGAAGGTTTTGTCGCTGTTTCTTTGTGCCAGTTTGTTGACACAAGCAAGGTTACTGACGTCATCTGTTGAACAAAATCAAACTGTTTTGGAACAATGCAATGCATGGGTGAAAAAATGTTTTGAGAGTCGCACAAGATCTGTTGAGTATGGCACTCTAGTGGTGCGTTTCGCCTGCTCCTTGGAGCACCACGACATCGAAGCATTCAGTCGACTCTTGCAAGCTAAACTAAGATCTGACTCTAGTCTCACCGAACAGAATCTTGATCTGCCTTTCAAACTCGAGCGGGGCCTACTCAAGGGCTGGGAGTCGCTGAAAGATATTGTGAGTGTCGAGACTCTACTGGAAGACAGACTGTCGCTTCCTTTGACCGTAGATGCGGCTGCTCTGATCCACTTTATCGAATTTGCCAATAGTGAAACGAAGCCACTACATTTCTTCATCGAGAAAAGTAAGATGCATTTGTCCAACATGCTGAAAAAAACAGACGAAAAGCCCACGCAGACTAATGGCCAAAGAATGGCAGAGCTCATAACGAAAGCTGTTGCTTTCTTTGCCGATCAAAGAGGTATGAACATGCCCATCGTTTCCCCGTTGCAGCTCGAATGCCGTGCTGCCAATGTTGACCTCGAGAAAATGAAGTATCAGCAAACAAGCGACAACCTTGACTGGACTGCTTTCTACCAAGTCCTCTACTGGTTTGCATTCATGGATGTAGGCGCAAACTCGTTATTTGATTTTGATCCCCGAGTTCTGCCACTAAAGGAAATGTTAAGTTTCTCTAGACGGATATCGTGCTTGACACAGTCGTTGCTTCCAATCTACTTGGAATACTATATTGACAAGCACTGTCCTGATGTACTTGTGAACTTGGAGCGATGGGAATTGGTGAAGGACCCTCGATTTTTTAGGCCAAGCAGACATAAAGAATTCAACCGACTCGCAACGCAGCGCCAATTGTCCAAGACATTGAAGGCCGCACTTCTTTCTAATGCGAAGGAGAAATATGTTTCGGTCGCCGAACGATCCTTCATTATAGCACGTGGTATATTGGGCGATGCCGATCTCTGTACCGTGGTCGTCAGTGCGTTTCTATCCACTCCCAATTCACCTCCTCCCTTTTGTACCTATTCCATGCTTTGTCGCGATCCTCTCGTGCTTCTAAAAGCGCCAATGCAGACTTGGCGATACAGTGGTTTACGTCGCGTTGGTTTGTCTGTGATTTTGACCCTAATGGAAGCGAACAGTGCCATTGTACCCAAAAACAACAACAGCTCCGATGAGCTTGTGGCAGCATGCAATCTCCTGCTGGTGAGAGGTTTGATAGTCGCCACAAGTGGGAGTGAAGATTCCAGTCTTAGCAAGGCCCCGCAAAGCTGCTCCATGACAACGAACTTCGTTCGTAGAATTATTGCAAACAATCCTGGGCTGGTTGGCCAGCTAGTAAAGCAAAGTCCGGGCTTATCCGAATGTGCCCAGGATTGGCTAGTCGAGTTTGTTCCCGAGACCATGGATGACAGCTCTTGCTTAATCAATGTTTTCACAGAGGGAGGGTCTGTCGAGACAAGGCTCATGGCCGCGGCTGCCATTATTCGGATTGCTATCGCGCACGGCCATCGCGACGAAGCAACTGCCGAGAGATTGGTGTATTCAGCGCTGTCCCAGCTCATTTCATCGTTCTTCCTTGTGGTTGGTCCTGTTGGTGTACCTGTCAATGTTATGATTGGTGATGGTTTCCAAGACTTTACCCAAACGTCAAGGCGTGCAACCTTTCGTATCTTAAAAAGCCTAGTGAATGTTCGCGGACGGCAAAGGCCGAGGCTTCGTAACGAGTGTGGCATGGCACTGCATAAGTTGGCAGGTCTGTGCAAGGATCCGAATTCATTGAAATGTGGAGCAGGGCCGTTGGCATCACGACGTAAAGCTCTCCTGCGCGAAATCTTTGATGCCGTGAGCAAAGCCTCGAATGCCATGGGAAGCGGTGTAGATCTCTAATTTCAATTAAATCAAGGGCTTTTGGCATTATTTATTATTCTATAACTCACTTAGAATCCTGTCGCTTGACTGTTCATAAAACGGTTCTGTCGATGCTTATTTTTTGAAAGGAAAACAAATGTCCTGCCTGAGCCGGACAGTATCTTTGGTGGGGTAATCTATGAGTTGTGCCTTATTCTTCATCTCGCACAGTAAATTCTGAAATACTTTCTGTGTCTTGCCTTTTGAAAAGTCCAAGCCCTTAGCAACATCTTCCTTATCATGCTCTTTGCCGTCGGCAAGGAATTCAAACATGCGGACTTGCTTTCCCTTCAAGTCTCCCTTGAAAAAAGCGTGGACTTCAGCATTCGTAGTTCCCGAGACAATCATGCTGTCCATTTCTTTTCCCCCCTCCTCCGTCAAAGCAAAGGTAGACCCCTCTGCTAGCAAGAGACCCTTTTTTTTTAGCTTCGTAATAGCGTTTGCCATCGTCTTTTTCTTCAAACGTGTGACACTGGCAATTTGGTGCTGTAATGTTTAGAAAAATAAAATTGAATAGTCTGTTCATAAAAAGAAGCAGTCAACAGTCAGCCAATGTGAAGGGTCTCCTTGCTGCAGCGCAGTTGGCACGGCCAAACCTCGACAGGGCGCAACGACTACGAGCGAGAACAACATTGAATCTCCGTACCTTTCCAGGACTTTGTTTCCCCCGTGAGAAGAACTTCGCCATCTCCTGCAGGATTTTTTGGCCGGCGGTTAATTTTTTTCCTTTCTTCGCCTGGGAGGGTTTGCCCTTTACGGGAGCAGCTTTCTTAATTGAAGGAGACATATTCTTTGTTTGTAATTTAGGTTTCTTTGCCTGGGAGCTGGGAGGGCTTGCCCTTTGCGGGAGCAGCTTTCGTAGATGAAGGAGATACCTTCATTGTTTGCAATTTGACTTTCTTTGCCTGGAAGGGCTTACCCTTTACAGGAACAGCTTTCGGAGTTGAAGGAGACTTCCAAATCTTCATTGCTTTCAATCTAAAGAAAAGAGAAAAGATAAGATAATTTAACCATCGGTATCTTTTTACATGACACCGGCATAGCCATGAAGAAGTCTTAAGCTTAGTGAAAACGAAACAATTTACCATGGTATTTAATAAGAGTATATTTCAGTGTATTAATTAATGTCTAAAAAGATATTATTTTTGGAATGTTTTCTGTGCGAGATTAATTTCTTAGTACCTGGTACTGTACGGTGCAATCTCTACTAGCTACAGTAGCAGTAGTGGAAGTGCGCACATAATATTATTTATTCTCTCACGGAGAAGACTACTACTACTACTAGCTAGTAGTAGACCTAGTAATCTACGAGTACTACCAGCATGGTACACAATATTGGTGTTTGAAACTCGAGATGGTGTGCGAGCTTAAAACTAGTCCCAAATTTCCCAGCCGGAGGTCTTGTGCGATGGGAGGAGTACCCGACGGGCATCTTCTGGCATAGAACCGAATCCAGAAACTGTTTGGAGCCACAAACCAACAGTGGCAAGAGCATTGCACGCCATCAATCTAATGTCAGATGATGAATCGGCATTATGTGCCAAGTAAACAAGCGTTGCCAAAACGTTCCTGGTGCTTGTAATTGGGACGACTGCGCTGGGGTCAGTTGAAAGATTGGCAAGAGTCGCCATCGCTGCATGCTGTTCGTCGGCATTTTTGCTTGTGACGCAGGTTATGAGAATTGTCAAGAGCGCACTTGTAGCAAGGGTCGCCTTGTTAGAGGAATCTGAAGAAAGATTCTGTAGTGTCCGGAGAGCCCAAACACGGTCAAGATCATCCTCCGATGAGCAGGACTCTTGAAGCGTCTCAATCATACCTGGGAATGCAGTCATTGCAACCGTGTTTCCGGGTAATTTTGAAACATTGCAAAGTATTTCTAGACATTTACAATGTAATTCACTTCCGAAATCTCCGGCCACCTGTATGATACTATCAAGTAAGAAGTCGTTCGAACAAAAGTGGTCCTGACGACACAGAGAAAAGGATGGTTCGTAAAAGTTGCCAGCAACAAGAGAGAAATAGAAATAAATACACAGACAATATACTTACCAAGATGGAGCACTGCTTTGACAAGTGAACGAGAGCTGCGCATGCGTTCAACCGAGAAAGGTTTTGGCACTGATCATGCATGTCGCTTCGTTGCTTTCGAATTGAAATACTCGATTTTGCTTGGAGATTACTTGCGGTCGACTGTTGGGAGCGTGGAGAGCGTTGCGATTTTTTAGGAAACGGAATATGTTCTTCCGATAAAACGGAAGACATTTCCGAGTAACATGAAGATGGTGCGTCTTCGGTGTAGCCTTCCGAAAGCACATTCATCGTTGTTTCTTCAGAGTTAATGCCTCCCTTCAAAATACTCCCCAAAGTTGACAGGAGGTCGGCTTCTTGAACCATATGCTCCCGGCACATAGGATTTTTAGCAAGCTGCACTAAAGTACCACTAGCTTCCATGCGTGCTTCGCCGCTAGCTTCACTGATAGTTTTGACAAGGCATTTCAAAAGACCCGGGTGGATACAGATTGGCAAGCGGTTTCTCTTCACAAAAGAAACATTGTAAATGCATGAAATAGCCCGTGCACGAGCATCCTCTTTAACACCATCAGGTTCGTCGGTTGAAACGTCGTTAGTGGCCACAAATACCAGAGCATCCAGGAACCCTTTGGTTGTGACCAAAACAATTTTATTCTTTTCCTGCTTGGAAATCACCTTTAGAGCACCACATGCGTTGCTTCTTCGAGACACAGATGTATCCAGGGCTGCTATCAAAAGACGCTTCAAGTCACCTTTCGGTTCCTTCCATTTGATATCGTAATCCTGCTCGGCTGGCATGCAAGAGTGATCTGACTGAATCTCTTCATTGGTTCTTGCCTTACGGCATGGCATGGGCGTAGGATATGCGTCTCGAAATCGAATCTTCCTTTCCTGGCTACCAGATACGTGCGGCCTTGGCTGCGGCTTGGCACGCTCTGCTGGGGGTTTGTTCTCGTCGTCATTTTGAGATGATTTTGAAGTAACGAGTGTAAGTGACTTTTCTCGCGACTCGGCTTTAGAACTAGACGCATTTTCGTCCACTTGGTCCTGATCTGGAGATGGATTGCTTTCGCTTGGAGCAATTAGGCTCGCAAGCATACTCTGATTGTTTAGTTCAATTGGAGAAATTGGTGCCCTTTTGCCCTTTTGTGATGACTTGGAAACCCTACCAGAGGTTACCGCCATTTCCGCGTTCTCTTCGCTCTTCGTACAATCTTTATCGTGCATAGATTGCTCAAGAGACGTCGCTATTTCTTCGCTATTAGCCGCAGGAGAAAGCTCGTCTGGATTCATTTCAATCTTATCTGCCTCATTCTCGTTTTTGGCTTCGTTTTCGTGTTCTGGTACCTCGGCAGCCTTTTGACTGTTGTTTGTGTTACCTACATTTTCTTTGGGTGTTGTTGAACCAAGATCATTTTGCCTTGTACTACTAGTATTTTCTTCCGGGCACTTTTGAGCTTTGATTTCATTTCGCGGAGAGCTGGGTCTCATGAGAGCTAAATTCAACGCAGACGGTGCCTTTTTTGGTGGCTGCACTAAGGCAACAGTGTCATGAACCTGTCCTTTTGCCTCCTTATGGTCTGCAGAGACAGCTTTACCAGCCTTCTTCGTCACCTTTCTGGATGGAGAGACCAAAGATTGGATTTCCTTATCACATGGTGCCACTTCACAAGATGTTATTCCGTTGTCGGTAGCATCGGGCATAGGTTGGCCCAAAATCTGCTGGATAGCTTTTTTACTTCCTCCTTCTTCTCCCCTCTTTTCATTGCTGTTCTTTGGCGAGACCTTCTGCATAGCAATCTTATACTCTTCACTTTGAGAGAATGAGTTTAACTGCTCCAGAATCTCCTCATTCGTGCTACACACTGGATCAGGAGACTTTTTGTTCTCGTTGGTGGTGCCTCCAATATTCTTAGGCGTTTTGACTTCGGGTATCATGGCTCGAGCCTCTATTGTCATCTGGCTCGTTGTACTTATGATTGACTGTACTTCTTTCAGTAGTGCCTCATTGGAAATAACTTCGCTGAGAAGTGCTGTGTCCTTCGCATCATTCCCGTAGAGTCTAAATGATGCCTCTTGCGCCGTGGTTTCTTGTGATAGAGCTGACACAGCAGCAACATTCTTGTCATTCATCTGTGCGACTCCCTGTGCGAGTAGCTTTTTGATAGCTCTTAATTCTCCCGACGGGGATACCTGATATCCCTTTTCTCTCGATTCTTTCATGTTCCCTGATTCGGGATTCAGTGTTCGAGCTAGCAAGCCTTTGATTCTATGTTCCAGACCGTCGTAGGCTTCCCCCAAGGGAGAAGATACAGTCGAAGCTGGTGGCGATGTTACACTATCTTTGGATGTTCCAGGGGGCAAGGGAGGAGCATCCTCCATATACTTATTGGCAGGCGATAGTACGCCTTTTGGAGTTCCTGTTTTGGAGGATGGTGATCGTATTGGCGAACCAGGATATCGGCTTCCCAAAATCTTCAATTTGTTTTCGAGCTTCTCGCGGTAGGAAGGCGTTCCAGGTTCCCTCGGAGTTGAAGGCAACTTGGAGCGAATATTGTTCGGAGAGGCTGCGGCGGATGTCGTGGCACTGGACGGAGACGACAAAACACGACGCGATGTCACAGTGTGGCGTGCGTCCGTCTGGATGGTCAATTTGGATGGCGACTTTCGGGAACTACCATGCCGTCTGCCTGTGGCCTCTCCCCCAGATGCTGCCGTGGCAACATCCGTAACCATGCAGGTTCGTTTTGCAGAATTGGCGGGAGATAGCGGTGTTCCAAAGGAAATGATGGCACCATCCTGAAAAGAACATTCTTGAGTTGGAAGAGATCCAATGCTCTGCTCACTGAATACAGCATTGATCAACTTGTCATCGATTTCGACTCCTACGTCAGCATCACCTTCGACTCCTTCTCCGTCCATTACCCACTCGGGAACAGTAGGCGGCGACTTGGCATGGATAAGTGAGGTCACTTTCGAATTTTTCGAAGTAATCGATCGAGGTGAAGCCACTTCCGATGAGTCTGGAGATGCCCCCTTGGACTCAGTGAACGTATACGTCGGAGCCAGTACTACTTCAATGTCAACTTTTTCTTCCAATTCATCCTCTGTGTTGTGACCGCCCTTGGTAGCGGTACCTCTAGCAGCACTAATTCCAACAGGAGAGCTGCTGTCATTGCCGGTAAATTCCAGACCGCTTTCTCTTGAGGCAATTTGAAAGTTATTATCCTCCACGGGAGGATCAATGCCTCTCTGTGTGGACATTGATTGGGACACGGCCGTGGGTGTACTTTTTTCAGCAGACATGCTTCGTCCTTCAAAATCAAATGAAAATGTGTCATTCGTATTGTCAGGTGTAAGATCCCTCTGGCGTTGGGAAAAGTAGGCCAGCCGGGCCTGAGCATCGTTAGAAGCTTGGCGAGCATTGGCAATCTCTTCTTCCACCCTCCTCATGATACTATCGGAGGATGCACTAGAGCCACTCATACTGTGCGACTGGGTGTAAGAACCACTGTCACTAGCAGATATTCGTTCTTCGGCACTCATGAACTGACTGGAAAGGCTCTCCGCCAAACTCATGTGATTGTCTCCCGAATCGGGCGCCAGAAGCTCGCGCAAATCTTCTTCATTGTGAACTCCATCGTTGCTGTAACTACCACTTCCGGGTCCAAAAGAATTGGATAAGTCTTCCATAATAGGCGGATCACCTGCAATAACACCCACGTGGCTCACTGGAGCGTCATGTTTGTGATGATGGTGACTCTGGTAGGCAACTTCCGTCGAAGGTCGCTCTTTCTCGGCTGCGAAGGAAGAGGGAAATTCGGCTGCTTCGGCCGACGGAGACATTGGCGGCTTGCTTTTGGAATGTTTGGGACTTCTTTCTTTTTTGAGACTCTTCTTCTTTCTTAAGTTTTTGGGGCTGGAATATGCAGCAGCAGCAGGTGTCGCTGTTGCTGGCTTGGTAGCGATGGGAGCTGGCTTTGCATTTGCAGCTCGAGCTGCTTTGGACGAAGATCGCCGCGCTTGAAGGATCGAAAAACGAACGAGCCGATTCAAATGTTTACTGTTAGAAAATTCATCTGATGTGGCTGCATCTTGTTCTGTTGTTGCCGCGGCAGGCGGAGGATCTTCCCGCCCCATGATTGCAGGAATCAGGAATGCTCTCAGGCTCTCAGGATGGGATGCTACTCGCTACCTATGCTACTACCTACTCGGAGTATCTATTATCTTGTTATCCTTTTGCTGTTGCAATGCGTAAACAGCTCCTTCACAGAGAATAAGTTTGCCTTGTCTTCTTCGCTGTAGTTGACTTCTAGTAGCTACCACTCTAGTAGAGATAGAAATCGTAGATTACTAGTGCTGGATAATGGTCGTGAGCGAGGAAGAGAACAAGAAGAATTTCGCCAAAAATACGTAGAAGATGAGCCCAAAATGTGGGTGAAGACAATCCAAAGCATGCCGGATCATCATAGAGCATGGCGACGTCTCAGACAACATGTAAATAAGGTTATCAGCCTGGAGATCTTTGTCCACGAAAGATCCATTTTTATTTTTTATTTTTCACACGTCATCCTATCAGTCAGTCGACATAGTGGTACTACGCCAAAGGATAGTAGAGATTAAAAGATCCATTGGCGGGTGGGACTGTTGAGTTGACAACCAAAGAAGGGTAAGTTGTTGATGTGAGGCCTGTGAGCTGCGAGAGCTATTTGAGTAGCATACGAACAGAAGCCGCCCAAAAGCGGAATAATGACTGGTTATTATTTCTACTACCAGTACTGCATTGCCTTTGTAGAATAGCTGAATAGCTGAATAGCTAGCTACTAGAGTAGGGATTGAAATTTTCTAAGCAGCCGATCCATAAAAATTGGAAAATTCTAAATTGATTTACCCAATATTTTTATTCCCCCGATTTGATATCAAAGAATGCAACTTCGATCTGCGTTAGCAATGGCTTCCTTTTTGGTAATGGGCCGTCAAATGGCGGCAGCTTTCTCATTAGGCGCTCGCCGTGCCTCCATGACTCCAACTGTCAGTAGTACCACAGCTCGTTTCATGTCTTCCGGTCCCATGCCTTATTCAGATGAACAAATGCCCTTCTATGCTCTCGGAACCAATCTTGCCATGCAAGTGGGAGGCCAGGGTAATTTGAAGACACTGTTGGATGAAAATGAAATGGACATTGTCTTGCAGGCATTTTGCGAAACCCTCAAGGGAACTGGTACACAAGATGCCCGCGTTGTTTTGGGACAGTATGGTCCCACCCTCAACAAGATTCTCCAAGAACGAACGTCTGAAATTGTAGACCGTGTCAAAGCCGATGGTGCATCATTCATAGAGAATTTTTTGGACTGTACTGATGAAGCCATCAAAACGGATTCTGGGTTGGTCTACTACTCAATGCAAGAAGGAGGGGGTGCCCAGCCTGGACCTACCAACACTGTCGAAGTGCACTACCACGGAACCTTGACGGATGGAACTGTCTTTGACTCGTCTGTCGAGAGAGGCCAGACAATTTCTTTTCCACTGAATGGAGTCATCAAGGGATGGCAAGAAGGTTTGGCCATGATGAAGGAAGGTGGCAAAGCCACTCTGGTCATTCCTAGTGATTTGGCCTACGGTGATGCCGGATCGGGTGAGACCATTCCTCCCGGTGCCACTTTGAAATTCGAGGTCGAATTGTTCAAGGTCAGCTAAACAGTAACAATAATACTTGTATTAAAGTTCATTTATTGGCAGCGTGATACTGGTACATACTACATAAGTGCTGCACTACAACAATTTTTGAACTCCACTGATATAGATAAATAAAATTTACGATCTGGAACGACAGTGTTGCAATGAAAAAGACGACTCCAATTTTGACAATGTTAACTGGCATGGTACACAAAGAATATACATAGACAAAATGATTCAGATTGTATTACGATTACGAAACTTGCTCTCCATCGTCCACCAGACCTAAATAATTGTCCTTGATGGTCCCAATTGCTGTAATATTTCCCTGTTCAACGGTTCGACCTTTGATTTTCAGTCGCACTCCGCATCCGGACGATATAATGACTTCCTTGTCATCACTGATCCAGGCATCTTTTTCTCCATCGTATCCGTTGAACATGTCTTCTGGCATGGAATGCTTGGAAACGAATATACGCAAAGGACCCACAAAGGCGAAAAAGCCGAGCGAATTGCATTGCGAAACAGTAGCGTCAAGAACTTCGTTGATAAAGGGTCGCAATAAAAGTGCCGTGTATTTGACAGTAAACACGACATTTCCAGTATCGTATTCAATGATCCCAGATTTAATTTGATCTTCCAGTACTTCGATCACGTTGACCACAAATCCGTAGGTTGCCAATGCCTTCATCAGTGAGTGGTGGACATGGGTGTTGTGATAGAAGTGGTGATAATATATAATATATAATGTGAGTAGTCGTTCGGATGATAGATATGCCGTCACGACAACAGACACGCCCTCGAATGATACACATAACTTAACCAAAAATTGCCGAAAAAGTAATATAATATCTTACCAAACCTTCCACTTCTTCCTTGAGAAGCCGGACAATAGTAGCTCGTAGCTTTGGTCCAAAGTACACTGGTTCCAGGACAATTTCGTGTTCCAAAGTTGTGACGTAAAACATGATTTAGATGTAGTTTATGCTTCAAAATCTAAGAATAGGACACTGCAATCGTGTGTATGATATCTTCCCTGTGTAGATGTTGCTGGATGATGAGTCGAGGTGCCGATGGCGATGAATTGTTGGAGGTAATGGGGGCAGATGAAGGGCTCGGGCGGAGAAAGACAATTCCAACTTGGAGGAAAGGGGGGATTCAGCAGAAAATCAAACCAATTATCAACTGGATAAATTAGATATTAAAATCGTAATAACAATAACTGTATTCCGGAGTATCTTGTACTAGTATAGTAGTATACTAGCTTGGATAGAAGCAAAAAGCATGATGTATCTGTCTTGCTGTTGGTGATTAGTTTAGTTTTGTTGGTTTTTGTTGGCTTTGAAATACCCATGCCGTGAATCAGAACCATTCACGAATATTACATCAGTCGTGTCTCGCAAAGGAAGAAAAGAATCTTCGTTTTTAGGCAAAGAATTCTGTTTTATTTCATTACTGTACAGTGGGGTATATGTAAAAAGGTGTACCACTGGGTGTACCATTTTGGTGTACTTTGGTGTACTTGGTACACCAAAAGTACACCTTTTTACAAATTTTTGTAAAAAGGTGTACCATAGTGGACTTG
>Ga0100380_10006646_pt1 | contig 11718 bp, 6 predicted proteins | sample CryGeymeta201504_FD_80417 | JGI IMG/M metagenome (GOLD analysis project Ga0100380, IMG submission 80417) | Groundwater microbial communities from Crystal Geyser aquifers in Utah, USA - Crystal Geyser metaG 2015-04 | ecosystem: Environmental > Aquatic > Deep subsurface > Groundwater | place: USA... | reverse complement strand
TCAGATCATGCTCTACACGAATCGCGAGGCGCCGCGCTATCGCATCGCCAAGGTCGCGCTCGGCGGCGCGCTCGGACCCGACGCCTGGACCGATGTCGTGCCCCAAGGCCCGGGCAAGATCGACGGTTGGCAGCTGAGCTCGGGCAGTCTAATGCTCACACTGATCGACGACGTCCGCTCGCGCATCGTGCGCTACGACCTCGAGGGTGAGCCGTTGGGAGAGGTCGCCCTGCCCGCCCGAGGTTCCGTCAGCAGCGCGTCGGGCACGGGTCGATCCCACATCTTCGCCTTCACTTTCAGTAGCCCGATGACGCCGCCGAGCCTCTACGTCGTCGACCTCGGGGGCCCCCCGCCAGGACCCTCGCGCAGCACGGTCACGGCTCCCATGCCCACGCCCATGCCGACGCCCACGCTCCTCGATCAGGTGCACACGGACCTCGACACCTCGGCCTACGTGGTCGAGATGGTTCGCGTGACCTCCGAAGACGGCACGGAGATCCCGCTGCAACTGATCCACCGTCGCGACATGGCCCGCGACGGCAACAACCCCGCCCTGCTCTACGGCTACGGCGGCTTCGACGTGTCGCTGATGCCCGACTTCACACGCTCGGCGCTGTACTGGGTCGAGCGCGGCGGCGTCTACGCCATCGCCAATCTGCGCGGCGGCGGCGAGTTCGGCGAGGACTGGCATCGCGCCGGCAACCTCGAGAACAAGCACCACGTCTTCGAGGACTTCGAGGCCGCCATCCATTGGCTCGCGAGCAGCGGCATCAGCCGACCCGAGCGCATCGCCATCACGGGCGGTAGCAACGGCGGGCTCTTGATGGGTGCGATGGTCACGCGCGTGCCCGAGACCTTCCGCGCCGCGGCGAGCTACGTCGGCCTGTACGACATGCTGCGCTACGACCGCTTCCCGCCCGCGCAGCTGTGGGTGCCCGAGTACGGCACGGCGACGGACGCCGCGCAGTCCCCCTACCTCTACGCCTACTCGCCCTACCACCACGTGGTGGACGGAGTGGCCTACCCCTCGGTCTTGATCGAGACGGCCGAGAACGACAGCCGCGTCTTCTGGGGTCACTCCACCAAGTTCGCCGCGCGCCTGCAGGAAGCCACGTCGTCGTCCGACCCCATCTACTTCTACATGGAGCGCTCGGTCGGCCACGGCGCCGGCACCAGCCGCAGCGATCTGGTGAAGCGCTACGCTCGCATGTACGGCTTCCTCGAGCACGAGCTCGGCGTGTCGTCCGCGTCGGCGTCGACGCCCTGACTTGAACCGCGCGCAATCGCTGTGAGGCCCGTCCTTTTCAGTTGCGCCGCTTGGCGCTAGGACTTGCGCATGGTCAGCCCCTTCAATCAGCCGCCGCCCGTCCTGGGCAACACCTACCACAGCGACCCCGTGCTTCGGCCCTGGCTGGAGCGGGTCTTCTCCGAGCAAGCGCTGAAGGCCATCGAGCCGTCGCTCGAACGCATGGGCGCGATCGCTGGCGAAGAGCTCTATCCGCTCTCGCTGGAGGATCTGCCGAACGAGCCCGAGCTGGTGCGCTGGGACGCCTGGGGTAACCGCGTCGACCGCATCGAACTCACGCGCTTGTGGCAGCGCGCAGAGCGCATCGCGGCCGAAGAGGGCGTCGTCGCCACGGCCTACGAGGGCGAGCACGGCTCCCTGTCACGGGTGCATCAGTTCGCCTTGGCTTACCTCTTCGGGCCTTCGAGCGACGTCTACGCCTGCCCCCTGGCCATGACCGATGGCTGCGCGCGGAGCTTGCTCGACGCCAAGAACGGCGAGCTCGCGGATCAGGTGCTTCCCCATCTGCTCAGCCGCGACCCCGCGCAGTTCTGGACCAGCGGTCAGTGGATGACGGAGTCCACGGGCGGCTCTGACGTCGGCCTGAGTGAGACCGTGGCGCGCAAGGACGAGCACGGACAGTGGCGCCTCACGGGCCGCAAGTGGTTCACGTCCGCGGCCACGAGCCAGGTCGCGCTCACGCTCGCGCGTCCCGAGGGCAACCCCCCCGGCGGTCACGGCCTGGCGCTTTTCCTGGTGCGGGCCCGCGACGAACAGGGTCGCCTTCGGAACATCCGGCTCGAGCGCCTCAAGGACAAGCTCGGCACACGCAAGCTTCCCACGGCGGAGCTCTGGCTCGACGACACGCCGGCGGAGCTGGTGCTCGGCATGAACAACGGCGTGAAGAACATCACGCCCATGCTCAACATCACCCGCACCTGGAACACGGTGATGGCCGCGGGCGGCATGCGTCGGGCCGTGATGCTGGCGCGCGACTTCGCCAAGAAGCGCTTCGCCTTCGGCATGAACCTCGAGGACCAGCCGCTGCACGTCGAGACGCTGGCCAACATGGAGGCGGAGACGGCCGCGGCCTTCCACCTCTCCTTCGAGGTCGTGCGCCTGCTGGGCAAGAAGGAGGCGGGCGAGATCAGCGACGAGGAGATGAAGATCTGGCGCCTGCTGACGCCGATCGCGAAGCTGACGACGGGCAAGCAAGCGGTGGCCGTGGCGAGCGAAGCGCTCGAGGCCTTCGGCGGCGCGGGCTACGTGGAAGACACGGGGCTCCCCACCTTGCTGCGCGACGCCCAGACGCTCCCGATCTGGGAAGGCACGACCAACGTGCTCTCCCTGGATTCGCTGCGCGCCATCGCGCACACGGGCGGAGCGCGCGAGCTCTTGGCCTGCATCGAGGCCTACATCCAAGGCAGCAACGGAGACGAGGCGCTGGCACGCGCCGGCAGCCAGGCGCTGGACGCCGCCACCCGCGCCCTGGCGTGGCTGGCCGAAGCGCAGGGCGGCGGCCGGGAGTCGGTCGAGGCCGGTGCCCGCGGCTTCGCGCTCACCCTCGGACGCGCCACCGCGCTGGCCTGCATGGTGCGCCAGGCCGTGTACTCCACGCCGCGAGGCGACGCCCACCCGCGCGCGGCGGCCATCCGCTTCGCCCGCCTCGGCGTCCACATGTTGAAGTCGACCGATCTCGAGGAAGCGCGCCTGCTGATCGGCTGAGCGCCAGGGCATGAGCGCGTCTCCCTCTCGCGGCGCCTCGTGCGCTGCTCAATTGGGAGGGGGACGACCGCGGCGTGGGCGTTTGGTACAGATCGGGGATGCTCTACCCCGTCCCAGCCCATGCCCGCGAGGGCGCGACCACGCCCATCACCGATCTCGATCGCTATCGCGCCACGGCCGCGCGCGCCAAGAACGACCCCGACGCCTTCTGGCTCGAGATCGCCAAGGAGCGCATCGACTGGCGCACGGAGCCCACGCTGGGCCTCGGCGGCGGCTACCACGAGATCGCGAGCGGGCCCTTCACCTGGTTCGAAGACGGCGAACTGAACGTCAGCGAGAACTGCCTCGACCGGCACCTCGAGACGCGCGGAGACAAGACCGCGATCCTCTGGGAAGGGGACGAGCCGGGGCACACGCGTCGCCTCAGCTACCGCGAGCTCCACGCCGAGGTGTGCAAGACGACGAACGCGCTCTCGGCCTTGGGCCTCGACAAGGGCGAGCGCGTCGTCATCTACATGGGCATGGTGCCCGAGGCGGCGATCGCCATGCTCGCCTGCGCGCGGCTGGGCGCCATCCATTCGGTCGTCTTCGGCGGCTTCTCGGCGGAGGCGCTGCGCGAACGAATCCGCGACTGCGGCGCCGAGATCCTGATCACTCAAGACCTCGGCCTGCGTGGCGGCAAGCACATCCCGCTGAAGGCCACGGCGGACGAAGCCCTCGAGGGCTGCCCGAGCGTGCGCCACGTGCTCGTGTACAAGCATACGCACGAAGAGGTGCCCTTCACGGAGGGTCGCGACCTCTGGTGGCACGACGCCGTGGGCGCGGCGAGCGAAGAGCACGCAGCCGTCACCGTCCCGGCCGAGCATCCCCTCTTCATCCTCTACACCTCGGGCTCCACCGGTCACCCCAAGGGCGTGGTGCACACCTCGGGCGGCTACCTCACCTACGCCAGCTACACCCACGCCACCGTCTTCGATCTGCGCGAGGACGACATCTTCGCCTGCATGGCGGACGTCGGCTGGATCACGGGCCACAGCTACATCGTCTACGGTCCGCTCGCCAATGGCGCGACGACCGTGATGTTCGAATCCGTGCCGACCTACCCCGACGCCGGACGCTACTGGGAGATGGTCGAGCGCCTCGGCATCACCATCTTCTACACCGCACCCACGGCCATCCGCGCCCTCGCCGCCCAGGGCGACGAGTTCGTCACGCGCGCCGACCGCTCGAGCCTGCGCGTGCTCGGCAGCGTGGGCGAGCCCATCAACCCCGAAGCCTGGATCTGGTATCACGACGTCGTCGGCCAGGAGCGCTGCGCCGTGGTCGACACCTGGTGGCAGACGGAGACGGGCGGCATCTGCATCAGCCCCATCGCGCCCGCCACGCCGGGCAAGCCGGGCTCCGCCACGCTCCCCCTGCCCGGTATCCAGACTTCGCTGCGCACGCCCGAGGGACACGTGATCCACGGACCCTGTCGAGGTCTGTTGTACATCGACCATCCGTGGCCCGGTCAGGCGCGCACGCTCTGGCGCGACCACGAGCGCTTCGTGGCGACCTACTTCTCCATGGTCCCGGGACACTACTTCACGGGCGACGGCTGTCGCCGCGACGAGGACGGCTACCACTGGATCACGGGCCGCGTGGACGACGTGCTCAACGTGGCTGGTCACCGCATGGGCACGGCCGAGTTCGAGGCGGCGCTCGTGACCATGGAGGCCATCGCCGAGGCCGCGGTCGTGGGCTACCCCCATCCCATCAAGGGCCAGGGCGTGTACGCCTACGTCGTCGCGCAGCACGAAGGCGACCTCGACCTCACCACGCTGAACGCCGTCTGCCGCGTGCAGATCGGTGCCCACGCCAGGCTCGATCAGGTGCAGGTCGTGCCGGGGCTGCCCAAGACGCGCAGCGGCAAGGTGATGCGCCGCATCCTGCGCAAGATCGCGGAAGGTACCGGCGACCAGCTCGGCGACGTCTCGACCCTCGCGGATCCGGACGTCGTGCAAGCGATCAAGGACGGCTTCAAGGGCTACTGACGGCGCGGCGGCTTCGAGGTCTTCGCCAGACGACCGGTCGCCGTGCGCAGCTCGCCCTCGTCGCAGCGGGCGAAGCCCAGACGGAGGTAGGAGCGCGGCTTGCCGTCGTGGGCCGCATGCTGGGCAAGGTCGCCGAAGGTCGCGCCGACGAACTCGGCGACGTCTCCACCTTGGGAGATCCCGGCACTGCGTACACCGTCGAGAACGCCTTCAAATAGCGGTAAGAATGCGCTCGGCCATGATCGACAATGTTCACTCTGGAACAAGTTCCCATACATAAAATCCAGACTCCCCTTGACATCACCCGGTTCTCGATCCCACTCTCACTCCAACTGATGTCCAAGGAGGGACTGCCCATGGCTCTCGAGAACGTACACACACACACACACACACACACTCTCTCTCTCTCTTCATTATCTGTGCCGTGATCCTCGGCGCGTGCCGAGGCGCCCAGCCAGCCACGGGTAGTCTCCGCGGTCAAGAGGTGGGCAACGCGCGCACGCGGCTGGCTCCCGACGGGAGCTACGTGCACACGGTTCACTCGAGCGCCGCTACGCTGCAACCCACGGCCCGCATGCTGCGGGACAACGCCGCGCTGGTCCTGCCGCAAATCGGCGCCATCCGCTGGTCCTTCACGGGCGATGTCGAGAGGTTCGAGCCAGACAGAAACGGCACCATCGCAGGCACCACCAGCTTGGGCCTGCACAGGCTTGAGCCCGACGACAGCACTCTCGTCCCCTTCGCCAGCTCGTTGCAGCTCAGCAATGACCAGTTCCGTCTGCCTGACGAGCTCAGCGCTCTGCTGACGGGCACCCGCTGCTTGCGTGGCGACTTCCCTGGCGGTTGGCATGGCGCGAGCGCGTGTGATGCACCTCCCGTAAGCCTGGACGTGGGAGGAGGCGTCTCCGGAGGAGCAAGCGCGCTTTCGCCATACGTCAATGCCCTGAGTGGGCTCATCCGGAGCATTGGCCAGGTCGCAACCAATTCCCTGGTTCAGAACGTCACATTGACACAACAGGGCCTGGGACCGGATCAGCTCAGCTTCGACCTCAGCTGGGACGACCACTCGCCTGCAGACCAACCCGTGCTCCGCCTGGACACGACCTTCCACGTCAACATCGAACCCGGCCGCGGCGGCCTGACCATGTTCCATGACATGCGCGCGGACGTGACCTACTCGCACTTGATTACTGCAGCTCCTTGCGGACCTGGCTCGGTCTCGGGCGAGCCATGCAACGATGACGGCACCACGCTCTTCCAGGGCTACCGCAGTATCCTGACCACACTGGGAACCGACGCGCGGGCACCCGGTCAGTCCCTCAACTTCGACGCCTGTACGGAGACTTCGGCGGTTCACGCCCACGTCGGCGTCAACATAGGCTGCAACGCCGCCATGCAGCGTTTGGTCTCGGTCCTGCCCCGTTTCTTGCGCCGCTTCTTCGGCTTCCTGAACTTCCTGGGCGGCAGTCAGCCCGCATGCCACATCTTGGCCGCAATCACCGAGTCTGGCATCGAGGGCGGCCTGTGCGACCAAGCCGTCAGCCTCGAACAGCTGATGAAGCTCGCGGTGAACCCCCCGACCTTCCGGCTGAGCTTGCGCACGGCCGCCTTGACCGCCGCTCCGGACACCGACGTGCACGGTGAGCCCTGCCCCGACCCGATCCCGTTTGGCACGACCTGCACCACCAGTGGCCCGACTTCCTACCTCACGGACCCCGACGGCGTGTTGCAGGACGACGAGCTGGCAGTCGCGCTGGGTACCTTCCTGCCAATGGAACAGGTCGGTCCCGTGCTCCAAGTCGCGGATCACATCCACGTCGCCATCGAGGCAAACGCCAACATCAACGCCGACACCTCCGCCGACCCCCTCCCCGCCGAAACCAACGTCCCCATCACCGGAGCGGACGGCAGCCTCACCGACGCCGCCGTGGTTGCGTTCGCACGCGGCGGACACATCGATGTCGTCGGCGCACGAGCCGACCTACGCGAGGTTCGCTCCATGTGCAGCCGCGGACGCGGGGGCCTGATCTGCTTGGCCTGTGCCCTCAGTCCTGCGCCCGACTACTGCACGCCCGGCAGCGACGAGCTACCCGACTTCCTCGACCTCAGCGACGTCGCCGGCCGGGTTCCGGGCTTCGACCTGAGGAACACACCCTACCTCGCGGGACTGCTCTCCACGGCACCCCTCGTCGCCGAACGCCTGCGCGCACTCTTTGCCCAGCCCCTGCCTCCTGGAGCCCGCTACGTCTCGGCCACCAGCACGGACACCACCCCCGGCGTGGCCGGTGGCATGGAGGCCGACTTCGAGTACGTCCTGGACCGCGACAAGGACGGCATCCCCGACGAGAGCGACAACTGCCCCGACACCCGCAACCGGGACCAGGTCGACACGGATGGGGACAGCTACGGAGACGCCTGCGATCTCTGCCCGGGCCTGCAGAACCGACCCGGCAACAGCGAGGCGAGCGAGTTCGGCGACCTGGACGGGGACGGCAAGCCCAACGGCTGCGACTGCGACGCGAACGCCAACACCTGCATCGACCACCTTCAGGAGATCGACGCCAGCGGCGCGCGCGTGGACTGCGTGGTACCCGACGGCGCAATCATGGAAGGCGCGGACGTGCGCTACCTCGGTGGCAGTCTGGAAGGGAACTTCGACGGTGACGCCTTCCCCGACGTGTGTGACGCGGACTTGGACGAGGATGGGGTGCTCAACCGAGACGACAACTGCCCCCGCGGCGATGGCGACGCGCTATGGGAGCTTGGCGTCGACGACGACCCGGGCCAGACCGACAGCGGCGGCTCGCCCCTCGGCGACCTCTGTGACCCGCTGTGTACCCATCCGAGCGCGGGCCCCCTCGCTTGCGGCGGCGCTGGCGGCCCCGGCGGCGGCGTACCCGCACGACCCGCGGCGAGCGGGATCTTCTGGCAGGGCTCGCCCGGGGCCAACGAATGTGTCGGACACCTCTGCACGATCGGCAGCCTCGGCTTCTGTGTCGGCCAAGCCGCCGACGCTTGCGACAACTTCGCCGCCATCGAGATCTTCACGGGCATCGCCCAGGCCGAGGCCACATTGACCCCAACGTTCCTCGGGCTCGACGCCAACTTCGGCACACACGTCATCCAAACCGGCTTCGACTGGGACGGCGACGGCCAGGGGGAGCTTCTCGTCTCTTCGCCGCTGGCCACGGCCGGTGGATCGCCCAACGGCTGCCCCATCGGGCAAGACTGTGTCCCCTTGAACCTACCAGAAGCAGGTAGCGTCGTCGTGGTCGCGTCGAGCGACGGCCACACCCTGCTGCGCCTCGATGGCGTTCAGGCCTACGCACATTTCGGTCAGGGCCTGGCGCTCGCCGACACGACGCTCGCCGTGGGCGCGCCTGGCGTGCAGCTGGGTCAGACGCCTGACGGCGCCGTGTACGTCTACGACCTGATCGATGGCAGCTCCCGTCTCCGAACCGAGGTGACGGGCCAGGCCGGTGATCGACTGGGAGAGGACATCAGCATCGCGGATGCCACCTGGCCGCCCCTCTTCCTGGCTGGTGCACCCGGTGCGGACGCAGGTGCGGGTGCGATCCTCGCGCTGGACGCGAACCAAGGCGAACGAGCCCGCTTCGCCTCCAGCGTGCCCGACGCCGCGCTCTCCGATGGCCGCATGATCTCACGCGCCAACGGGGCCTGGGTCGTGGTCGGCGGAGCGCCGTCAGCCTACGCGGGTGACGGCGCTCTCTTGTTCTTCGGAGGCAACGGACAGGACTCGGTGGTCCGAGGTCAACCTTCGGAGCAGCTCGGCGCCAGCCTTTTCGATTACGCGGACCAACTCGGCAACAGCCGCGTGCTGGTGGGCGCACCTGGCTACGATGGTGGCGCAGGCGCCATCCACCTCTACTCGGCAAGCGGGGACCACCTGGCGACCCGGGTCTACTGGGGCTCACGCCTTGGTGCCAGGCTCATGTCGTCGGGAGATCTCGATGGCGACGGAGTGACGGAGCTGTGGACGAGTGTAACGGTCAATGGTGAGGCCCGTGCCGTCGCCCTCGCCCTCCCGGGAGCGCGATGAGCTGGAAGCAGCCCGCTCTCGGCTTGGTCGGGCTTGCCGCGCTCGGAGCGGTGGTCTGGGCGTACCGCTCCGGTCAGCCCGTGAGCCAGCCAGCCCTGGCTTCAACGTCTGCCGACCCGGCCACCTCGTTGGACGCTGGCGCGCACGCGCCAGCCACGCGACCTGCCGCCCGAGACGCGAGCATTCCGCAGCAGCAGAGCCCGTGCGCCAGCGTCCTCGCGGGAGCCCAGCCCGGGATGACCTACCGCTACAGCCTACAGACGCCCCGCGCGAGCCAGCAGCTCGTGCTCCGGCTGGCGAGCCGCCAGCCGGACGGGCGAGGCCGCATCGACGCCTGGCACGCGTCGCTGGAAGCCGCGGGGGAGCCCAGCCTCGAAGACGACCTCGTGCGCCATTGCGACGGCGCGGGTGAGGCCGACTTCTGGGGCCCCCTGGGCGTGGCCGGCATCACGCAGGTCGGCGAACCCACCTGGCGCTGGCCCGCACACCTGCGTGAAGGCCAGACCTTCGAAGGCGACGTGACCACGCGCATCGGTGGCGAGTCCGGCACGTCCCACCGGACGCACCGGGTCCTCGGGCGCGAGCCCGTGTCCGTCCCAGCGGGCGACTTCGATGGCTGGCGGGTGGAGGTGGTCGAGCAGCTCGCGGGCGAGGCGGACTTGGCCGGTACGCTCTGGATCGCCGAAGGGGTTGGCTTGCTGCGCTCGCGGCGAGAGTACCTGCCCGGCGAAGAGGAGACGGTCGAGCTGCTGTCGATGGAGCAAGCGTCGTGAGCGCGCCTCCGCGCCGCCTCCCAGTGTGTTGGTGCGTCCTGCTGACGGTCTGGAGTGCGTGCGGCGTCGACGACCTCGACGAAGTAGGCGTCTGCGAGCCCATGGGCGAGGCCGCCCGCCTCGTGCCCGCAGGAGGCCCCTTCACCATGGCCCTCGGGACGGTAGACGGTCACACCCTCCGGATCTCCGCACGCGCACTCGACACCAGTGAGACCAGCGACATGGAGTACTCCATGCAGTGGTTCGACCACGACTTCGCCGCCGAGACCGAAGCTATCGTGCTAGGCACCAGCCACCCGTCCTTCGGCTCGACCCTGGTCCGGCACGGGGACTCGCTGGAGGGACAATTCTACATCGACCCCACCGGGGACCGCCCTCCCCGACCTGCCGTGGACCTCGCCGGCATCTGGCGCTTCACGCCCGGCCAACCCGCCGAGCCAACGCTGGTGGCGCTGCCGGTGAGCCACGAGCGCTACGTTCCCAGCTGGGACCCGGATGCGCCTTCCATCAGCGCCCCCGGCTTGAGTTCCGGCAACCAAGGCACGATGCCGATTGTGGTCTCTAGCGAGCGATCAATAGCCGGCATCGGAGCCATCCCGGCATCCTGCGGAGGCTACTACGCCAATTTACAACGCAACTTGCTCTTCACCCGTGACAAGAGTCAGTTCTTCTTGCCCCCTGATGACCCCTGCCAGGTCCTGCCCAACGACTCGATGGCAACCAACATCCAGCTCGTGCCCATTGGCAACGAGGTGGGCGTGCTCTTCCGCCTCGGCAACGGCGGTGACGACCCCGTGACGCTTCAGCCTGTCGGTGGCCACGTGCACTTCATGCGCGTCAACGCCGACCTCGAGCAGACCTTGCCCCCAGTGATGGTCAGCAACCCGAGCTGGGGACACAACTCCGTGGACTCCGGCTACCAGCCCAAGGCGGCTGTGGTGGCCGGCGACCGCATCCTGTGGAACGAGCGCCGTGACGCCTTCAATTTCCCCGGCAACATGTGCCAACGCGTGCACGTCATGGACCGTGACGGCATGCACGTCCACGACACCCCATGGCAGCTCCCCTGCGATGGAAACCGCGAACGCTACCTCACAGCCTCGAGCGACCTGAGGTCGCTACCCAGCGGAGATGCCATCATCGCCTGGGGCGAGCGCAACGCCTACGGCATGCTCGGGGCCTGGGGCACCCCAATCACGACCAGCACCCCGTGGACCGAGGGCATCTACCTCAGCATGCTCACCCCGGACGGCCGACGCGGTAGCCCCATCGTCACCGTCACGCTGCCCGAGTCGACTTCGCTGAGTCCTACCCCGCGCACCGCCGACCGCGGCCCGTACCCCCGCGACTACCTCGTCAACCTGGCCGTCGACGGCGACGAGGTCGTGATCGCCTGGGACGACCAGCGCCCCGACGCCCCCGGCGTCTGGGCCCGCCGCTTCCGCTGTCACCGAACAGGCGAGTAGCTCGCAGCTCGGACATCCTCGGAGAAAGCGCGCTCTACGATACGCAGCACGCACACGGGTACCATGCAATCATCCTCGAAACCAAAACACCGCAGAACAAACACCGTCCACATTCGATGGGAATTCGTCGTCGAGGACAACGAGGCGCTCTTGTCGGTAGACACCTGTTTGTACGCCTACATCGATGCCCAGAAGAACGAGCTCGTCTACATCGGCAAGTGCTACGGAACGACGGTCCACGAACGTTGGAATGCCCAGGACAAAGACCTGACCTTCGATCGAATCGCACGGCTCGGCACGCCCATCAAAGACATTGCTCTCTCCGTTGGCCTCATCAGCCTTTCCGATAACAAGCGGTTCTCCGCGCAGCTGGTGC
>Ga0100380_10006640_pt1 | contig 11726 bp, 10 predicted proteins | sample CryGeymeta201504_FD_80417 | JGI IMG/M metagenome (GOLD analysis project Ga0100380, IMG submission 80417) | Groundwater microbial communities from Crystal Geyser aquifers in Utah, USA - Crystal Geyser metaG 2015-04 | ecosystem: Environmental > Aquatic > Deep subsurface > Groundwater | place... | reverse complement strand
CAATACCTTTAAGCTCATTTCATATTGGAATACTCTATTTGTTGCGCCTTTGCGCTTATGTGATATACTCCCAGATTCGGTGCCGGAGTGGCGGAACTGGTAGACGCGCCGGATTCAAAATCCGGTGGTGGTGACACCGTGTCGGTTCGATTCCGACCTTCGGTACCAACTATATATATTGAACAACGATATTATTCAGAATCAAATGGTAAACTTTCTAAACAAAAAATCTAGCACCAAGAGTTTCCTCACCAACGCAATAGCCCTGGTATTGCTAGTATTAGGCTGGTATTGGCCTGAGCCGCACGTCATGGCTGTTGGAAGTTATGCGCTATCAGGGGCAATAACCAATTGGTTAGCCATTACCATGTTGTTTGAAAAAATACCATTCTTATACGGATCAGGCGTCATCCCCAATCATTTTGAAGAATTCAAGCAAGGCATTAAACGCTTAATCATGGACCAATTTTTTACGAGACAAAATCTAAGCCAATTTTTTGAAGACAGTATGGATAGTGAAATTCATCAAATTGATTTAAATCCTATCTTAAATATCATTGATTACGATCAATTGTTTCAGTCGTTGATCGATACCATAGCCGCTTCTTCACTAGGAAGCATGCTTAGCTTTATTGGTGGAACTGAAGCACTACAGCCTTTAAAAGCACCTTTTATTAAAGCTTTACAAGAAAAACTCTCAGATCTAGCAAAACAACCTGAGCTGACAGCTTTACTAGCCAATAAGCAACAGTCGTTTTTCCATCCAGAAGTGATGATTGAAAAAGTCAGTCATATTGTCGATCAAAGACTAAATGAGCTCACGCCTCAAATGGTTAAATTAATTATTCAACACATGATTCGCGAACACCTTGGCTGGCTTGTAGTTTGGGGTGGAATTTTTGGTGGTTTGATTGGACTGTTTCTAAGCCTAACGTCTTAAATAAACCCTTTTAATTAAAAAATTTCTCGAATACAAATTGTCAAATCGACCCATTCGAGCCATCCTGCTTGGCTGAACTGTCATTATTATCGAGACTCTTCTCAAAAAAATGGTTTGATTGCAGTCTCAACATCATCGATACTACAGGCTTAGAGTACATTAAATATTGTGGAGTTTGGGGTAAAACTTTGATGGCTGAAAAATTGACAATTCTACTCGCTCAGTTAAATTTTCACGTGGGAAACATTTCTGGGAATTTGAAAAAAATTGAACACAGTATTCATTCTGCAGTCAACCAATTTCAAGCTGACATGATCGTGTTCCCTGAATTAGCGATTACAGGATATCCCCCAAAAGATCTATTATTTCACCCCAGTTTAGCGACTCAAGTGCAGGAGGCACTGCATGTCATCACTAACTTAAGTCAAAATATCGCCATTATTATAGGGTTCCCTGATTATACTGACCAGCATATTTACAATGCTGCTGGATTTTTTTATCAAGGTCAGTGCTTAAGCATACATCACAAACAATTTTTACCGAACCGAGGAGTGTTCGATGAGAAACGCTACTTTAGTTCTGGAAAAACTGCAAACGTGATCCCTTTTAAAGGCCATCAAATCGGCATATTAATCTGTGAAGACATTTGGCAACAGGAACCTATTCAGCAATTGAAAAAACAATTTGCTGACATCGTAATCAGTATAAATGCTTCTCCATTTGACTATCAAAAATTGGCCCAACGTCAAGCCTTACTAACTGATCATGCTTCTAAGCACCAAGTCAATATTATGTATGTTCAAACTGTAGGTGGCCAAGATGATCTGATTTTTGATGGTGGCTCCATGGCCATTACTCCTCAAGGCAAAATAAGTCACCAAGCAATATTGTTTGAAGAAGCTTTGTTGCCGATTCAATGTGATAGTGGCAAACAAATAATGACGCCAGCCAACCATTATCCACAGCCCATGCCACTTGAAGGTCAAATGCTTGCTGCGTTAACTTTAGGAATAAAAGACTATGTTTCTAAAAATGGATTCAAAGAAGTCGTATTAGGCCTGTCAGGGGGGATTGATTCTGCACTTACACTTTATCTTGCTGTAACAGCGTTAGGTGCGGCAAAAGTTCACGCGGTCATGATGCCGTCAGCTTTCACATCTTCAATGAGTTTAGAAGATGCAAAAAAATTGGCCGGAAATCTTAACATCGACTATCAAATATTACCCATTACTGATATTTATGAGCAATTCGATCATACGCTGTCTGCTGCTTTTAGTGGGCAAACTCCCGATACCACTGAAGAAAACCTTCAAGCACGCATCAGAGGTATGTTGTTGATGGCCCTATCAAATAAATTTGGTTGGTTGGTGTTGACCACTGGTAATAAAAGTGAAATGGCAGTCGGATATGCAACTCTCTATGGGGACATGGCCGGTGGATTTGCAGTCCTAAAAGATGTATCTAAACAAATGGTTTATCGCTTATCAAATTATTGCAATCGACTTCAGACTATTATTCCCCCACGTATTATTACTCGTCCCCCTTCAGCTGAATTAGCGCATAATCAACAAGATAGTGATAATCTGCCATCTTACGATATCCTCGATAATATCCTTGAAGCTTACATTGAACATGATCGATCTCGTCAGCAAATCATTGAACAAGGCTTTGATGCACAGCTAGTGGATCAAGTGCTGTCATTAGTGGATCGTAACGAATATAAACGGCGTCAAGCGCCCCCCGGGCCTCGCGTCACTCCCAGAGCTTTATCCGACGACCGGCGCTACCCAATCACCTTGGGGTTTAAGCATCAATCTATGGCTTAACGAGGCGTTGAATTTGCTTAGGTGATATTGCAGCCTCACCAATGTCTGACATGGAAACGGTTTTCTTCGTTGCAGGCTTCCTGGCATGACCATAAATCACTTCTAAACCTTCTTCAATTTTACCCGGCAATAACTGATGAAGTTTCTGCCACTTAAACTTGCTGGTAAAATATTGATTTCGATGAGTAAGCGTATTTTGATAAGCTAACTGGCGCAATTCGTTTAATAGGTCGTTTAAACTTGGATAACATAAGCTCAATAACTCCATGTCAACCACCGGGTCAGCAAAACCTTGGTGTAATAATGCATCGCCGATATCATGCATATCATTAAATTCTGCAACATGTAAGTGATCATCAATTTGCTGCCAAGCGTGACGCAGCTGAGATAAAGTTTCAGGGCCTGGGATTGCAAACATTAATAACCCCTCGGGCTTTAATACTCGATACAATTCAGCACTCAAACCTGGCCAATCATCAGAGCCAGATAAACTCATATTGGTAAAAATGAAATCAATACTATTCCCCGCAAACGGTAGTTGGTGATAACCACTAACCACAGGCCACAGCTGAGATTGGTTGGAGCACTCTGCTTGTTTACACATGTTCCAACCTGGGTCTAAAGCTATGATTTGCCCTTGAGCATAACGTTCAGCAATAAGCTGACTAAAATGCCCGGTGGCGCAGCCAAGCTCAAGAATAACACTGGGCGCTAACTGCAAATAATCTAACCTTGAAAATAGACGCTGACCGATCTCATGAATGACTTCAGCATATTCGTTATAGCTTTGAGCGCGATTGCGCGCTAAGCAGAGTGCGGGCAAGCTTACTGCGTATGGGTTACTCACTTCATGTAGCCATTTTTCGAAAATTTTATTATACGTTAAGTCCTTCATTAAATCACATTTAACAATAGCGTTCTTTACTAATATAAGCTATATTGAATTTTTAATTTTATATTTTTAATGTTCAAATGCATTCTATGTGAGCAAACTTGCTCGCTATTTCATATGATATGCGATGAGTGCCATTATAGTTTACCTTGGCACCAGGGATGCGCGCGCTGCGGAAATTCTTTAATTAAGTCAGAGAACCATTCTTTGTGCGCTTTTTGCGCGTATCAAACCCCATCTTATGCTCAACTTATTGCAATTTGGGAGTACGCCCCTCCGATTGATCGATTGATTAGTCAATTTAAATTTAACCAATGCTTGCAATGGCGAAAATTCTTTAGCAAACAATTGTTTCACCGACTTACTCATTGTCCTGATTTTTTGGCACCCGATCTTATCGTGCCGGTACCGCTACATCCATCTCGTTTAAAGCAAAGAGGCTATAATCAAGCTCAGCTACTCGCTGAAAAAATTTCTAAATACTTAAAAATTCCGTCTAGCCATTCAATATGTGAACGAATAAAAAAAACTAAAGTCCAACACACTTTGCCACAACATCAACGTAACGATAATCTTAGCAATGCTTTTAAAATCAAAAAACCACTGAATCAAAAGAAAATTGCCATCCTAGACGATGTAGTCACCACTGGTCATACTGTCAATCATTTAAGTGAGGTTTTATTAGCTGCTGGAGCTAGCCAAATTCAAATATGGTGTATTGCAAAAACATATGCGGTTAAAGCGACCCATTAATCCCTCACCTATCTATCCATCACCGCTTTGATGACTTTTTCCTGGAGAAAGGAGGATCGATTGTCACTATTAAGCTTATTCAACTTTATAAAAAAATGACTTTTCTTAATCAAAGCACGCCGATCCACTTGCAACTAACACTCGACATCTTGATTAATCTTGCATAACATTGTGGCTCGGGTACTTTTATTAGAACACTAGCATGCCGAATAGGCAATCAATATACACTCATAAAAAAATCATTGCGCTCTATCAACAGCGAATCTTAGTGATTACAGTGATTGTGCTTATCCTTTCAATGTGTCTGATCGCAAGAATGTTTTATCTGCAAATCGTCGATTATAAAAAATACCAGACGCTCTCAGTGAATAATCAAATGATGTTACTTCCTATCCCGCCGAATCGCGGCGAAATATACGATAGAAATGGCATTTTAATTGCACAAAATATACCCGTATATAACCTCCAAGTAATGCTCGGTAGCAACAAAAATATCGCTGAGCAGGCAGATGATTTAAGGAAAATAATCGATATTACGCCTAGCGATATCAAACATTTTAAAAATGCCAAACGTCATCATCGCCGTTACGATAAAGTCACATTAAAAACAAAGCTTACTGAAGATGAAATAGCAAAATTTTACGTCAACCAATTCTTTTACCCCGGCGTCAGCATAGAAACTCAATTAATACGCAACTATCCATTCAAAGATATTTTAGTTGATGTGCTAGGCTACGTGGGTAGAATCAATGAACGTGAGCAAGAGTTAATTGACAAAGGTGAATACGCAGGTAGTCATTACATCGGCAAAATAGGTATCGAAAAATTTTTTGAAGACACATTACATGGTAAAGTGGGGAATCAACAAGTCGAAGTAGATGCAGCTGGACGTATTGTTCGTATTGTAAAAAGTCAAGAACCAACCCCAGGACAAGACCTATATTTAACGATTGATGTGAAATTACAGCAAGTAGCCAAACTCGCATTAGAAGGAGAAAAAGGTGCAGTAGTGGCGATTGACCCCCAAACTGGCGAAGTTTTGGCGTTAGCAAGTCAACCTGCCTACGATCCTAATTTATTTGTTAATGGCATTAGTCATAGTCAATTTGCAGCTTTACAAAGTGATCAAAACCGGCCACTTTATAATCGAGCTATTCGTGGCCAATACCCTCCTGCTTCAACAATCAAACCTTTTATGGGGATGGTTGGCCTAGAAAGTGGCGTAGTGACTAGGCGCACTAGAATCCACGATCCAGGCTATTATAAATTAGATTTTAGTAGCCAAATTTTTCGTTGCTGGCGTCACAGTGGGCACGGTGTTGTTGATTTAAAACGCGCAATCATAAACTCCTGCGATACTTTTTTTTATGACTTAGCGACCCGAATGGGCATTGACAAAATAGCTAGTTTTTTACAAGACTTTGGGCTTGGTAACGCTACTGGAATAGAAATTGGTGAAGAATTATCCGGGTTAATCCCTACTCCTGCGTGGAAAAAAGCAAGCCGTAAACAAATGTGGTATCCAGGTGATACGGTAGTCACGGGAATCGGTCAAGGCTATATGCTCACAACCCCTTTGCAATTGGCACATGCAACGGCGACTCTAGCCAACCGTGGAATCCGCATGAAACCACATTTACTTTTTAAACAAGTCTCCCCTGCAGGTGTAGAAAAAATCAATCCTGTAATACAAGAACCTGGTTTCTCTAGTAGCGATGAACATTGGGACTATATCCACCAATCTATGCAACGCGTGTTATCTGATGGGACGGGAAAGCGCTATGGTCAGGTCCCTTACACGATCGCTGGTAAAACTGGTACTGCTCAAGTTGCAAATTTACCTAAGCTACGAGCATTATATGGTAAAAATATTCCGCAAGAGCTGCGTGATAACACATTATTCATTGCTTTTGCTCCAATAGATAAACCTCGTATCGCGTTGGCAGTCATTGTTGAGAATTCTCATCAGGCTTTAACCATTGCTCGCAAAGTTATCAACTTCTATTTAATGGACCTTAAGAATGATTAAGTTAGAATCGCTGTTCAAACAAAAAATTGACCCTAATGATCAGCAGCCAGTAAAGTCTTTTATTGCTAAAGTGTGTCACATGGATGGTCTTTTATTCGTAGGATTGATCGCTTTAATTAGTTATGGCCTTATTATTTTATACAGTGCTGGTAGTGAAAACATCCAAATTGTACTACGTCAAGTAGGCAGGCTAAGTATCGCCTTTATTATTATGATGCTATTTGCGCAGGTACCACCTGAAAAATGGTATCGCTGGGCACCTCACATCTATGGAGTTGGATTAGCTTTACTCGCATTAGTTCTCACCCTTGGGGTGGTTGGAAAGGGTGCGCAACGCTGGCTAGACTTGAAAATCATTCGCTTTCAACCTTCCGAAATAATGAAGCTTGCAATCCCACTTTGTATCGCCTGGTATTTTGACCGTAAAACATTGCCACCCAGCATGAAGCAATTACTCTGCGCTTCTGCTTTAATATTATTGCCTGTCGTGATGACTGCAAAACAACCTGACTTAGGAACATCTATCATACTTGCCATCAGCGGCTTTAGTGTTTTGTTTTTAGTCGGTATTAGCTGGCGTTTATTAATCACTGTAGCAATTGCTGCAATATCGGGTGCACCAATATTATGGCTCACGATGCATGACTACCAGCGCCAACGCGTACTTACCTTTTTAAACCCTGAGCGTAACCCTTTAGGTTCAGGTTACCACATTATTCAATCTAAAATCGCAATCGGCTCAGGAGGGATTGGGGGTAAAGGTTGGCTTCAAGGCACCCAATCGCAGCTAGACTATCTGCCTGAGCATACAACTGATTTTATCTTTGCCGTCTGCAGCGAAGAATTCGGTTTTATCGGGATCTGTGTGCTACTCGCTATTTACTTATTTATTACCTTGCGCTGTTTATATATCGGCTCCGAAGCGCAAACATCATTTGGTCGTCTGCTTATCGGTAGCTTGAGTTTAACCTTCTTTTTTTCATATTTTATCAATATTGGTATGGTTTCAGGAATTTTACCTGTGGTTGGATTACCCTTGCCACTGGTCAGTTATGGAGGAACCTCGATGCTCACTCTTTTGGCAAGCTTTGGGCTAATCATGTCGGTACACACCCATCGTAAATTAATTGAACATTGATAAAATTCGATAGCTTATATACAATGAGGATTAAAATATATTAACAATGAAAAGGATTATTGAAAAAATGTCTTACCGCCGATTAATATCAATTTTAATATGTTCATCAAGTTTATTATTTGGCAACCTTTGTTCAGCGGAACAATGGTCAAGCGCCCATCGAGAGTCGATCAATGCGTACATTGAAGAAGTCGCTCAACAACATGATTATTCGGTAGAAACGCTTAAAAAATATTAAGGCTCATCCGAATATCGCCAAGATATTTTAGATGCGATTACTCATCCTGCTGAGGCAAAACCTTGGTATTTTTACCGCAGCTTTTTCGCCAATGATCCAAAACGGCTCAACAATGGCCTTGCGTTTTGGAAGAAACATGAACAAACGCTTAAGCAGGCGGAAGATAAATTTGGTGTCCCCGCACAATACATCGTCGCAATACTCGGAATTGAAAGCATGTATGGTGAAATTCAAGGGAAGTATAGAGTACTTGATGCGCTAAGCACTTTAGCTTTTGCCCACCCAACCCGAGGCAAATTTTTTCGTGATGAATTAACAGAATATCTTTTATTATTACGCGAACATCAATTTTCGCCTGACGATTTATATGGCTCGTATGCAGGGGCCTTTGGTCAAGCCCAATTTATGCCTAGCAGCTATCGGAATTTCGCTATTAGCGCAGACAGCAAGGGCCATAGTGATTTAGTGCATAATGCAGATGACGCAATTTTCAGTATTGCTAATTATCTAAGAAAAAATGGCTGGGTGCCGACGCAGCCTGTAGCGTCTAAGACCAAAGTTACAGGGCAAAAATATAAAGATGTGGTCGCCAAATCGAGACGATACAAATTGAATTTAACTCAAAATCAACTTGCTGAATTAAACATCAAACCCGACCCAAATGTTCCTCTAGACACGAAGGCGATGTTGATTGAATTACAAAGTAACAAACTTCAAAAAGAATATTGGTTAGGTTTTCAAAATTTTTATGCCATCACACGCTATAATCCCAGCGCCAACTATGCAATGGCAGTGTACATGTTAGGCAATAATTTAGAAAAATCATACCAGCAGTTCGTTTAGTAATGTTGAGCATTGTCGCTAAAAGTTATAGGGGCCTCGTAACTACTTTCGCTGTAGCACTAGCCACATTGTACTGTAATGTATTCACGGTGAATGCTCACGCGCTTCAATTGGCTCGCACCGCAAATCATTACTACGTTAAACCTAAATTTGAAATGCCTAGCACTACTGGCAACCCCCCTTACTATGATGTTTTGGGCCAGAGATATTATGTTAAAAATACCAGTCAAGGATATATTGAAGAAGGTATCGCCTCTTGGTATGGGACCGATTTTCATGGTAAAACAACTTCTAGCGGTGAAATTTACAACATGTACGCAATGACTGCTGCTCACAAAGAATTACCCATTCCCTGCTACGCACGTGTGACCAATTTAGAAAATGGCCAAAATATTATTGTCAAAATAAACGATCGAGGACCTTTTCATAGTAATAGAATCATCGATTTATCTTATTCTGCAGCAGTTAAGTTGGGCATGATTACTAAAGGTACCACAAAAGTTAGCGTCACGGCGCTACCACCTTTCCAAACACTTACAGGGCTCAAACAGTTTGATACACCGCCAATGAAGCACCTTTATATGCAACTCGGTGCTTTTAGTCAGCAAAGTAATGCACAAAGCTATGCTCAGCGTTTAGAAAAAGTGCTTAATAAACCCGTCAGCATCTTCAAAACTATCAAAGAATTCACAACTTTTTACCACGTAAAAATTGGGCCATTTGCAAATCTAGAGGAGGCTGAAAGATTTAACCACAAAGTCACCCAGGCTGGGCTAAACACGGGTTTATATATTTACTTGTAACCCTCTAGTTAACTTTCTTATTTAATATTGATAACATGTTATCATGCTAAATATCAATCATTGGTAAGTCGATATAAAATTGAAAATTTCCATCAGCAAGGTCATTCAAGCCTGCCTAAGCGTTGGTTGATATCTTTTTTATAAAATCTTTAGTAATAACTTTCTGGCTTAATAAGAAAATTTATAATTACCGTCACTATTATCGTCTTCTTCATCATCGTAGTTAATTGAAGCAAATGAAAACTCAAGCGGCTTGATCCGAGTCGTATCGGTAAGAAAAGAAGAACTATCATTCAACTCTGAATACCCCACTAGCACCTTCGGTTGACTAATGACACCTGGCTTATACTCCATAGCCTTACTATTCGAAGCTGGGATCTCAAAGGTATTTGTTTTAATAATCGAGCCATTACTATCCATTACCTTATCTGCTTGCCAAAATGATGGTACTGAGGGAACGTGTTTCGTTCCCTGCGAAAATGCGTGTGCTTGAGGATAGCCATGACTTTGATCACTGTTTAGATAGTTTGTTAAATCAGTGAAATAATGAGTTAATTCATTTTTAAACAGTGAGAAAGCTTGCGCAAAACTCATCATTCGCTCCAGCCTTGCAAAATCATCATCTTCTGAAGTGAACTGGATCCCAGTAATCGCTGTTAATTCTTTTGCATTTAATCTAACCACTTCATCCAAATGCTTGTAAGATTCAATCCCAAAATTTTTCGCAACGCTTTGTAGTTGTTCAGAAAAATCAATATTGTAGCTTGACGACATAGTTTGCATATAATCCGCAAGATCGATACCTAAGTGATGCTCCATATTTTTTAGTTGTTCAGAACTGATTTCTAATTTATCAGCAATTGCTTGTAATTGTTGGTAAGGGCTTAATTCTTCCAGCGCTTCTATACCGACTGTGGAAGCTAGCTGAGATGCAATATTTATAGGGTCGCTAAGCATAGCCTGCTGATTTAAAACACCCGAAAACTTTAATTTAACAGAATATTCATCATAGCTACCACAAGTCATTTGTCCATTAATCAGCACATCATGGTCATAACTATAATAAGGTTTTCCTGGCTGGCAAATAATTTGATTATCTGAATGCATTGCATGCGTGGTGGTCGTATCGATTTCTTGCATACTTTTGGAAAACGCATGTTCTAAAGCGCTTTGTGCATTTGATGGAAGAAAACTATCGGCTAGAGCTAGTCGGTAAAAGTCTACTTTAACCTCTAATTGAATCAGCTTAAACATGATTCCCCAGTAAGTGATTAATGCTGCATCATTTTCTGGTGAAAAACCTTCCCCACTTAAGTAATTTATTTTCTCAGCTTGTAAGTGATAGCCTGGATAAAAAGCTTGCTCTACATAGGTATCACTAGGTAGCACCGGCATCATTGACGATAAACTGTCAGCCACGAACCGTTCCAAAATATTACCACTGGATTGGGGCGCTGCCTTGGAAGCAAAAATAATTTTAAATGTTAACAGATTTTGGCACTCGGACATATTTTTAACCATAACCGTTTTTGAGAAACTGCTTCCTGTAGACTCACTGAGCTTACTAATATGACTGTGATCACTTGCTGGGTCGACTGCAATAATATGTAATTGCAGGTTCCGATATTGAGCTAACCTTTGCGCAAGCGCAAAACAGAGGATCGCACCCCGACTAAAGCCCACCAGCACTACTTTAGTTTCCTGAGCGTCGGCGTTATTAATAATCCAATTGAGACTATTTTCAACCTGTTCATCAAACCCACTTGCAGCAGCCATATTATAAACCTTGGTCGCCACAGACATCATTTGTCCAAAATAAGCCGCGGGCTCACGTCGATCATTATGATTCACTGACTGATTGCCGTGGTTACAAAAAGTTGTTTGGGTTTGATCGTTGACAAGCAATTGTGAGACTAAAGTGGTTACAGTGTTACTATCAGCTCGACTACCAGTTCCAGGGGTGATTAAGACTAGGGTTCGCATGATTGACCTCTATTAAAGTTTAGTTTTAATTATTCTGTGCAGGATCGCTAAATTTTCAAAAAATCATACTATGCAACAGCTAATTTTGTCAATGAATATATATCCCTGAAAGCAGGGTAAACGCCTCTAAACTTGTTCAATCAGTTGAGCTAAGTATGCAAATATAGTAATGGTATGGACTCACTCACTTTATAAACGGCATCAGATGTGCCAAAGTTAGACTGTTTTAACTACTAACTTGAAAGGAGCAAGCCCCTGGCTAATGTTACTATACTTGGTAT
>Ga0100380_10006634_pt1 | contig 11738 bp, 15 predicted proteins | sample CryGeymeta201504_FD_80417 | JGI IMG/M metagenome (GOLD analysis project Ga0100380, IMG submission 80417) | Groundwater microbial communities from Crystal Geyser aquifers in Utah, USA - Crystal Geyser metaG 2015-04 | ecosystem: Environmental > Aquatic > Deep subsurface > Groundwater | place... | reverse complement strand
TTCACACTCCGCACTGCGCACTCAATAGGGTAGGTACGCGATTCATCGCGTACTCATTTCCCTCGCACATCACTCTTCGTACATCACTCTTCGCACTTCACACTCTTGTCTTCCGCCCCTTTGGGCCACCCCTTCAGGGTGCTTTTTGTTTTTGCATTGACTGTTAAGGTTGGGAAGCCCTTTCAGGGCTAAAGGAATCTTTCCAAGCCGGTCTGGTCTTCTTGATCGAATTGCAATCGTACTCTCGCACTTCACACTCCGCACTGCGCACTCAATAGGGTAGGTACGCGATTCATCGCGTACTCATTTCCCCCGCACATCACTCTTCGCACCCTGCACTTACCATGGGCCACCCCTTCAGGGTGATTTTTGTTTTTGCATTGACTGTTAAGGTTAGGAAGCCCTTTCAGGGCTATAGGAGTCCATCAGGCAGGTTGGTGTCCCGCCGACCTGCACCAACAAACTCGATCAAAGCATCCGAGACAAAAATGAACATTTTCATTCGGTCTGGTCTTCTTGTCTTTTAATTCAGACGAGCGCTTCGTCTGAAACCGAGTAGTCTGGCTGTCTATCAGTCTGCTTGTCTATAAGTCTGGCTGTCTAACGGTCTGGAAGTCTAAATATCTCAATGTCTGAAAATCTATTCATCTGTTCGGATGAAATAGTTGGAGTAGCGTCGTATTGTGCCTTATTTTTGTACGACATGAAGATCTATACAAAAACAGGGGATAAAGGACAAACCTCCTTGATAGGAGGGGATCGCGTGGCAAAATACCATCCGAGAATAGAGGCCTACGGGACGATAGACGAATTAAACTCGCATCTGGGCTATCTGGTACTCGGGGCAAAAGACCCAAGCGATCAACAGCTTTTGAGGGCGATACAAGATCGTTTGTTTACGATAGGCTCATTGCTGGCCTCAGCGCCAGGTTCGAAGATGATTGTGCCTGATTTAAAGGAGCAGGATATCACCGACCTTGAATTGCGTATGGATGCCTTGAATGAAGCATTACCAGAATTGAAGAACTTCATCTTACCTGGTGGAACCAAAGATGCAGCAATGTGTCATATTGCACGTTGTGTTTGCCGTAGGGCGGAGCGCCTCATCATACAGGTGATGGAAAAAGAAACGCTTGATGCCCAGATCATCCCGTATATCAACCGTTTAAGTGATTACCTATTCACCCTCGCCCGCAAAATGGTGCTGGATGAAGGCGCGGCGGAGATTCCTTGGACACCTCGGGGGAGCTAATGGTTAGCCAAGTTGAAGTTTAAACTGGGAGCTGGATCCCGTCATGTGAAGAGTAAAGAGTTCCGCCACGGATGATTGCTGTGGCGGATTAAAATTGCAAAGAGCTTTTGGCCTATAGCTAGCATTCGCGTGCTATCATCGGATTGGATCTTCGCTACTTATTTATCAATCTGCAATAGCGCTGTTGCTGCCATATCGAAACGTGGGTCTGCTTTTAGGGCTTTGTTAAGGTTTGCTATGGCGGCTTTTTTATTGCCCAATTCCATTTCAAGCTGACCGAGGGAGAAATAAGCTATGGCCGTCATATTCACTTTTTGGGTGCGGTTTTCATAGGATGGCATTGGCTGCTCAACTTTCACCGTATCTGCTGCCTCGCGGTGATTTAATACATATTGAATTTCAGAACGGGCAGCATCTACTTGTTGCATCTCGAAAAGAAGGGTGGCAATTTGAAGTTTTATACGCAAGTCTCCAGAAACCGCAAACATGCGATTCTCAAGTTCCAAAGCTGCTGGGTATTCTTGCAAAGAAATTAATCCGGCCGCAGTAGCTTCTAAAATCGCTAAGTCATTCGGTTTGTCCTTCAAGAGTATCTGTCCTACATCTGCTAAACCTGCTGGGTTCTGCATCTCATAGTAATATTGAAATAGGGTATCATATAGCCCATGGCGACTGCTGTCTTTCTCCAAGATTTGGTTAATCATCACCAAGCCAGTAGCCACATCGTTGCGGTTGAGTGCTTTTGTTAGAATGGCATCTTCAAATGAGGTGTCGATGGTTTTAGCTGATTCAGCAGCCTCTGGTGTGGTATTGCAAGCAAAGGTTAGGGCAACAAGGCCACAGATTAACAGGTTTTTCATGTATACAACTTAGCCCGCAAAATTAGACGATTCCTTGGTTAAACAAAATGCCACTAAGCAAGGAATTGGCGCTTTTCTTCGGCATTTGGAATTTTACAAGTATCCCGTTTACCAAACCAGGCGTAACGGTTCCGTGCAATCAGGTCGTAAACCAAGTTGCGAATAAAGGCCGGGACTAGTAAAAGTATGCTGAAGACTGGCCATAAACCATTTAAATCCTGCGCAATACGCAGCGCGGCACTACTTTTATAATAGGTAACTCCTTTGCGTCGGTATACCACAGATTCCGGATTTCCCGGATCCAATTGAGGCAATAATTGCTTGGCGGTTTCTCCTTGAAGTGGCGAATAAAAAATCCGTTTATGGGGATCTCTTTTCTGTGTAAACTGTACAGATCCATTGCAAAAATGACAGAGTCCATCAAAGAAGAGAATCCGTTCAGGTAGCTGAGGTATATCCACGTTCATTCCTTAACTTTGCGTCTCAAATTTAAGACCAATTACGATGTTTGAAAATTTAAGTTCGCGGCTCGAGAGGGCGTTCAAAGGATTAAAAGGACAAGGTAAGATTACCGAATTAAACGTTGCGGAAACCGTTAAGGAAATTCGTAAAGCTTTGGTAGACGCCGATGTGAACTATAAGATCGCTAAAAGTTTCACCGATGTAGTGAAAGAAAAGGCACTTGGTCAAAATGTATTGACAGCCGTTTCTCCGGGTCAATTAATGACCAAAATCGTAAACGACGAACTTCGTGAACTTCTTGGTGGCAAAACAGAAGAGCTGACCATTCAGGGCAATCCTGCCATTATTCTTATCGCAGGACTGCAAGGCTCGGGTAAAACCACCTTCTCAGGAAAATTGGCCCGCTATATTAAAAGTAAAGGGAAAAGTCCTTTGTTGGTAGCGGGTGACGTATACCGTCCTGCAGCCATTGACCAGTTGAAAGTTCTCGGAGAACAAGTAGGGGTTGAGGTCTATACCGAAGTAGGAAGTAAAAAGCCGGTGGATATTGCCAGCAATGCCATCAAACATGCCAAAGCAAATGGAAATAATGTAGTCATCATCGATACGGCAGGTCGCTTAAGTGTCGACGAAGAAATGATGAATGAGATTGCCTTGGTGAAAAAGGCAGTCAACCCAAATGAAATATTGTTCGTGGTAGATGCCATGACGGGTCAAGATGCTGTGAATACCGCTCAGACCTTTAATGAGCGCTTGGATTTTAGCGGGGTAGTATTAACGAAAATGGACGGTGATACCCGTGGTGGTGCTGCCTTGTCCATCAAGTCTGTGGTGAATAAACCCATCAAGTTTGTGAGTATGGGCGAGAAGTTGGATGCATTGGATGTTTTCCATCCAGAGCGTATGGCTTCTCGAATTTTGGGAATGGGAGATATTGTTTCCCTTGTTGAAAAAGCCCAGGAAGTATTTGACCAAGACGAAGCAGAACGTTTACAAAAGAAGATTAGCCGCAATGAGTTCAATTACGAGGATTTTCTCAATCAGTTGCAGCAAATCAAAAAGATGGGGAATATCAAAGACCTTATGGGAATGATTCCAGGCGTTGGAAAAGCCATCAAAGATGTAGACATCAACGATGAGTCGTTCAAAGGGGTAGAAGCCATCATTCAATCCATGACACCCTTCGAGCGTCAAAATCCAGACTCTCTTTCAGGAAACCGTAAAAAGCGTATTGCCAACGGATCTGGAAGAGATATTACAGAAGTGAATAAGCTGGTAAAACAGTTTGAAGAAATGCGCAAAATGATGAAGACCATGAACAAAATGCAGGGCTCTGGACGTAAAATGCGCGGATTGCCATTCGGTCGTTAAAGTCCGAGTTGAGACTGAAGTCTTTCTAAATACCGATTTCGTAGATAATAGTCTTTGATTTCGGCAAGCAGTGATTCATCTCCTGTTCGATCGAAATCTTGGCAAAGCTTTATCCAGGCATTGCTGATGGATTCCTGAATTTCTTTGACTTCAAAGGTGATGGACTTCAAACGGTCCATATCCTCTTCCATTTTGGCTTCCATCAAAGACTCATTCACATCCATCATTTCCATCAAAAACTGTGGAGATACGGCTGCTTTCTCGTCATCGTTTAACTCACCTTTAATTCGCAGCACATAGGGTACGAGCGTACTAAAGGAACCCAATGTTTTATAGGCTGTATTTAATTCACTGCTCTTTTGTAAGAGTTTATTTTGAGTTGATTCGTCTGTTATGCCTTGTAAGTCAGGGTGATAAAGGCGACTGAGCTCATAGAATTTAGTACGAATAAAAGTTTGATCAGGAAAGAAGGAAAGGGGAATATCAAAAAGTTCGAAGTGGGTCATTTTTGGAGATAGATGCGGTTGAAGAGCATTTGGCTGATTTGTCCAAAATTCTCTTTGACAATTACCTGCAGGTTGTTTTCATTGCTATTATAGGGGATGGTAATCACGTCACCAGAGATTTTCTTTCCATCCTTTCCTACTACCGAATAATGGACTTTTATCTCTCTATAATAATTACGCATTTGAAGGTCGATGCAGTTTTCATAATCTGTTTTTATTTCAAACTGATTGAAAAATATAACGTAGTCTACCCCATACTTGCTACTGAGGTAGTCAATCAAGCGACTATCGGCAAACTCAATATCCATATAGGATTCTGGATCTTTTTGCTCTTCTGGCGCTTCAACTTGTTTGGTTTTAACCTTTTCTCTTAGTCCTTTGAGTCCAGATTTTTTTTCTTCCTTAGGAGTTTCTATTTCCTGCGGAGAATAGGATATAGAACCAAAGATGAGGTCCAAATCATCCCTGCCGTCTGTCTGTTTGGAAAGCCCTTCTACATCATAATAAAGATCCAAATAGCTTGAAACACTGCTTTCTAGGCTTGCACTCACCTTATTTCTTACCTGATTTTGGTCTACCTTACTTACTTCACCAATGTCTTTGTCGGCATCGGAGAAGTACATGTTTGGGTTAAAGGGTACGATCAGCATTTTGATGGTCTGAATCGAATCTTTCTTTACCAAGCTGTCTGGCACATCAAGTGTACTTTGTTGGGCTCCAGCAATAAAAGGGAGGAATAGAAGGGCAGCAAGGCTTATAGCCCTACTTAGGTATGAGGTTCCAGATATCATTTCCAAATACGAATACCATCAAACTTAATAAAATAACCATTCCGATAACCTGAGTCACCTGCATGAATTTATCCCCAAGTGGGCGTCTGATAACCATCTCAATAAGAAGGAAAAGCGCATGGCCACCATCTAATGCTGGAATAGGAAGTACGTTCATAAATGCCAAAACCATGGATAAAAGTCCGGTTAGTCCCCAGAAGTTTTGCCAATCCCAATTACTACCAAAAACAGTAGCTAAGGCAATCGGACCCATCAGTGACTTGGTCGGATCGACATCTCCGCTAAATACTTTTCCGAGTGCTTGAATATTCACCAGAAGTGAAGAAAAGGCTCGGTCTGTTCCAATCGTAAAGGCCTTGCCGAGTGGATAGTATTCGGTGAGTTGTCCCATTTCTTCCATCTTGGCAGTGAAACCAAGAACGCCGCCCTGGTCTACCACTACGGGAACCATTAGGGTGTCATCTCCTCGCTTTATTTGAACTTGGACTTCTTCGTCCTCACGCTCGCGTAGGATATTTTTAAAGTCATGAAAGAAACTTGCTGGCTCATTGTCGATTGTGAGGATGCGGTCACCTTCTTGGAGTCCGGCCTTATCCGCATTGCTACCATTGGAAATAGTGGAAATATAGAAGGGCTGACGCAGTCCGATAAAGCCACTACCTTTTTTCGCGGTAATGATACGTAAAGAGGTGTCTGGCAAGGCGATGTCAAAGATAGAATCTTCACGTTGCACCGTATAGATGGCCTTATTCACAATGTTTTTAGGATTCAGGATCTCATCAAAACGAACCACTTCTTGGCCATTCAGCTGGGTGATTTTATCTCCATCTCTAAAGCCAAGATCATAGGCATAATCTGAAACGGCAATACCATATTTGGCATCCTCATTCAGGATATACTTATCGCCAAAGAACATCAAGCTCCCGGAAAATATAACAACACCCAAAATAATGTTAACGGTAACACCGGCCAGCATCACAATCAGGCGTTGCCAAGCGGGTTTACTTCGAAACTCCCATGGTTCTGGGTCGGATTTCAATTGATCGGTATCCATCGACTCATCGATCATACCGGCAATCTTAACATAACCTCCTAAGGGAAGCCAGCCAATACCGTATTCTGTATCGCCCTTTTTAAAGGAGAAGAGTTTTACGCCGCCGGCATCAAAAAAGAGAAAGAATTTTTCAACCTTTATTCCAAAAGCACGTGCAGCCAAAAAATGACCTAATTCATGTAAGGATATAAGTATGGACAATGCGAGGATCATCTGCCCCGCCATCACTAATGTATTCATCTATAGGATAGGAATATTCGCCTGCAATAATAGGTCTGTGAATGCGCTTAAACAATTATGAACCAAGAAAGGAGGTATACATCCAAACAAGTTTTTCTTGTTCGCGTACATAGTCGCTCATCATGGCATTGGTTCCTTCATCATCAGCCTCCGCCGACATACTCAATAATGCGCGTTGTTTGAGTAGCACCGTTTGGAATGATTTGACAATAGAATTCATGGCTACTTTACCATCTGAAATATCTTTTTCTGGGGCAATTTTGCTAATGCTTAAGTAATCTTCAAAAGCATGAAGTGGGGTATGACCAAGCGTTACAATTCGCTCAGCAAGCTCATCAATCTTAAGTATGAGGTCATTATAGAGTTCTTCAAATTTTACATGTAGTTCAAAGAATTTTTCTCCTTTAATATTCCAATGAAAGCCTCTTACATTCATGTAGAATAACTGGTAATTTGCCAAAAGGTCGTTTAAGTTATCAGCAAGTTCTTTTGATTTTTCTGGATTTAATCCAATGTTGGTTGTTTGCATATTTGTGTTCATAGTTTAAGTACGAAGCAAAGACCCGTCCAATTGCATGATACGGTATTTTAATACAGCAGCCACTGTCAGGCTGTCGGTAATTTCTGCCGACTTGACTCGTTCATACAGCTCTTCGAAAGGGATTTTGATGCATTTTAATTGCTCGTTTTCTTCCGGTGCGCTCTTACCAAAATGCAGACCTGTTGCTAGAAAGATATGAGCGACCTCATCGCTTGCGCTATTGCTCAGCTCCATACTTTGGATCAGTTCCCAATGGTCGGCTTCGATGCCAGTTTCTTCTTTAAGTTCTCTTTGTGCCGAAAGGAGGGGTGAAACATGAAGTGGACCACCACCCTCTGGAATTTCCCAACTGTATTTATTCATTGGATAGCGGAATTGACCAACCACATAGGTATTGCCAGCCTCGTCAATAGGCAGAATTCCAATTGCCAAATTTTTAAAGGAAGTGATACCATAGATTCCCTCATTGCCTGCGGGATTAAGTACTTTATGGAGGCTTACTTCAATCCAAGGAGTGCTGAGTTTAATTTCGCTGTCTAAGGTTTTCCAAGGGTTTTCTTCGCTAGCTAGAGGAGGTAAAGGCATAGGCAAATGTATATTTTTCGAAGAATACGAAATAGAGCGTTTCTCTTTTTTACCTTTGCCACCGATGAATATCGCTGATATCCGTACCGACTACCAAAAGGCCCTACTTGATGAACATCAAGCACCGGCCAATCCATTTGATTTATTCGATGGATGGTTTCATGACGCCATTCGAGCAGAAGCACATGAAGTCAATGCGATGTGCCTGAGCACCTTGGGAGATGGAAAACACCCAGATTCACGCATTGTATTATTAAAAGGAGTAAATCAGGATGGTTTTGAGTTCTATACCAATTACCATAGCATGAAAGGACAGGCCTTGATGGCAAATCCTTTTTGCAGCCTGAATTTCTTCTGGCCTGAATTGGAGCGACAAGTACGGGTTATCGGCGAGGCCCTTAAGTTGAGTAGCGAAGAGTCTGATGCTTATTTCGCTTCACGCCCAAGAGGAAGTCAAATTGGAGCATGGGTGAGTCAGCAAAGCGAAGTTATTGCCGACCGCGCCCAATTGGAAAATCAGCTCAAGGAAACGGAACAAAGCTTTGAAGGAAAAGAAATCATGCGGCCGCCACATTGGGGAGGATACCGCGTAATGCCGAGCAAAATTGAATTCTGGCAAGGAAGACCCAACCGACTGCACGACCGACTTCAGTACGAATTGGTGGAGGGGAAAGCATGGAAATTGGTTCGTTTATCGCCGTAAAAGGATAAATTCTGATCAAAAAACGTAACATTGCAAAAACGATAATATGAGTCATCAGCTGTTAAAAGGAAAAAGAGGCATCATCTTCGGTGCGTTGAATTCGAGTTCTATCGCCTGGCATGTAGCAGAAAAATGCCACGAAGCAGGTGCAAACTTTGTTTTAACAAATGCTCCAATTGCCTTGCGCATGGGAGAAATAAATGAATTGGCCTCCAAATGCAACGCACAGGTAATTCCCTGTGATGTAACATCAAATGAAGACATGGAAAACCTCGTGGATCAAGCGATGGAAATCCTTGGTGGTAAGATTGACTTTATCCTTCATTCCGTAGGCATGTCGCTCAACGTGAGAAAAGGAAAATCATATACTGATTTGAATTACGACTTCATGCATAAAACGATGGATATTTCAGCGATGTCATTCCACCGTCTGATGCAGACCTGTTGGAAGAAAGATGCAGTAAGTGATTGGGGTTCAATCATCGGGTTGACGTATATCGCCGCACAGAGAACCTTTCCTGACTACAGCGAAATGGCTGAAGCAAAATCTCTATTAGAGAGCATTGCAAGAAGTTTTGGGTACCATTACGGTAAAAGCAAAAAGATCCGCGTAAACACGATCTCTCAATCACCTACCATGACAACAGCAGGTTCGGGGGTAAGTGGCTTTGATGCATTTTTTAATTATGCTGATTCCATCTCTCCTTTAGGAAATGCACCAGCAGAAGCATGCGCTGATTATTGTGTTGCTATGTTCTCTGACTTAACACGTTATGTGACCCAGCAAAACCTCTTCCATGATGGCGGATTCTCCAATACAGGAGTATCGACCGAAGCCATGGCAAAATTTGCGTCTGAATAATTCCACCCTTTTCCTAAATTTGATTGAATGCAATCAATCATCCCAGCAGTTGAAAAGGCCTTATTACTAAGTGAATTAGGCCCTGAACGATTTGTGCGAAAAGCGAATTTTGGCACAAATGAAATTTATATCGTCAATCATCAAAACTCACCTAACGTGGTGCGGGAGATTGGTCGCTTGCGTGAGCTTACCTTTCGATCGGCAGGAGGAGGCACAGGACATGAACTCGATTTAGATCATTTTGACCTTGCCGAAAATGGCTATCAGCAACTCTTGGTATGGAATCCTGAAACACGGGATATTGTTGGTGGCTACCGGTATATTGATTGCAAGGGAGTAGACGTCATTTATGGTGTTCCTGAACTTTCTACCTCCGAATTGTTTCGCTTTTCCCCCAAGTTTATTGCCGAATATCTTCCTTATACGATTGAATTAGGAAGGTCTTTTGTTCAGCCTGAATATCAGCCTTCTGCAAGCAATAGGAAAGGCCTTTTTTCTTTGGATAACCTATGGGATGGACTGGGTGCTTTGGTAATCAATAACCCAGAGGTGCGTCACTTTTTTGGAAAAATCACGATGTATCCGAACTTCCAGGATGGTGCCCGCGATGCAATTCATTATTTTATGAATCACTATTTTCCGGATACTGAAAAACTCGTGACCCCTTTATCAGAACTCGGTTACAAAACCAATATAGCTATGCTGAAGGGCATGTTTGATGGAATGGATTATAAAGAAGGACATAAGGTGCTCAACCAATATGTTCGGAAATTGGGAGAGAATATTCCACCCTTGGTCAATGCCTATATGAATCTATCGCTTACGATGAAGAATTTTGGAACGGCCATTAACGATCATTTTGGAGATGTCGAAGAAACCGGAATCTTGGTGAGTATTCAGGATATCTATCCAAGCAAAAAAGAACGTCATGTGGCTACATATGAGCCAAATGCCTAATTCATTTTAGCGCGTTTAATCAAAAAGGAGAGGAGCACCTGATTGAAGTCGTCGCTGGCGTCAACCTCTATCCAATCAATTTTAAACTGGGCAGCCTTGTCTCGCAAGACCTTCTTATATGCACCTTGTGCTTCCATATAAGAATCGCGCACTTGGTTGGGCATAATCTTTAATTGCTGACCCGTTTCTGGATCAGTGAACAAATACGGACGGTTCTGAAAATGGAAATCGCTTTCCTTTTCTTTGTCCTGCACATGAAATAAAATCACTTCATGCTTATTGAATTTTAGGTGTTGTAAGCTGCGAAATAGGTTTTCCGTTTCTTCGCTCGTTTCCATCAAGTCGCTAAAGATCACCACCAAAGAACGGCGATGGATTTTTTCTGCTAATACATCAAGCGATTGAGAAAGTTTGGTTTCGCGCAAAAGTGGCGCCTCTTGAAGCCGATTTTCTAGCTGCATAATCATTTGATGATAATGCGAGGAAGCCGAACGTGTTTCGCTATGGAATTCAATTTTATCGGAAAGAAATGCCAAGGAAAAGGCATCCCGCTGCCTTTTTAGCAAATTCATTAAGGCGGCTGCTGCCATAGCCGAGAACTTCATCTTATTCCATCCTTTTTCAGGATAATACATCGAGCTACTGGTGTCTAACACAATCTGACAACGCAGGTTGGTTTCTTCCTCAAATCGTTTGATAAAGAGCTTCTCTGTTCGTGCAAAAAGCTTCCAGTCGATATGCTTGGTTGACTCGCCTTTATTATAGAGGCGGTGTTCAGCAAATTCAACAGAGAATCCGTGAAAGGGACTTTTATGTAGCCCAGTAATAAACCCTTCCACTACCTGGCGGGCCAAGAGTTCAAAGTGGGCAAGTTTTTCGAGTTCTTCTCTAGGGATTCTGTTCATGCGGGGCATTAAAAAAGCCGCCGGGATTCCCGACGGCCTTGTGTATGATTTGTTGGTTTAGAGTTGGGCGTCTAATTTAGAAGCTAAGGTTCCTTTTGGAACAGCCCCTACTTGACGGTCAACAACCTCACCGCCTTTGAAATAAAGCAAAGCAGGGATGCTGCGGATGCCATATTTTACAGTTACTTCAGGATTCTCATCCACATTCAATTTACCGATTACGGCTTTCCCGTCATATTCTCCGGCCATTTCTTCCACGATCGGACCTACCATGCGGCATGGTCCACACCATTCTGCCCAAAAATCAATCAATACCGGCTTGTCGGATTTCAAAACAACTTCTTCAAAGTTGCTGTCAGTTACTTCAATTGCCATATGTTTATCTTGCGTTTAAATTCAAATCTACAATTCCTTTTCAAAAAGCAAGCCAGAGGAGATATCAACCTTTCCACCAATTAACAAATTTATGACTATCCTTATAGATGCCATCAGTCCCATTAAGCTCCAATTATTTAATTCTGATAGTTCCTAAAATCCGCAAGTTTGCTCCTTTAACTGAACTTTCTGGATTTTGAAGGTCGTTTTGAGATTGAAGGAGTGGATTTCTTCTTCAATCGTGCTCTTTCTTGTCTCCGTTTTGTTGTGTTAG
>Ga0100380_10006633_pt1 | contig 11739 bp, 7 predicted proteins | sample CryGeymeta201504_FD_80417 | JGI IMG/M metagenome (GOLD analysis project Ga0100380, IMG submission 80417) | Groundwater microbial communities from Crystal Geyser aquifers in Utah, USA - Crystal Geyser metaG 2015-04 | ecosystem: Environmental > Aquatic > Deep subsurface > Groundwater | place: USA... | reverse complement strand
TGCAAACAGAAAAAGCTTGGCCCGGTGCTGTTGCTGATCAAGTTCAAGATTTCGCGAAAGCGGCAATTGCATTATACACAGATGCTGATGCGTGGACCAAAGCCAGCGAACGTTGCGTTGGTCATTTGATGGAAAAATTTGAAGCAGTCAAGCATCACATGCTGTTTCAAGAGCGCTTTAGCCAATTAGAAGCGGATTTAGAGGCGCATCGACAAGCAAATTTTATTGGCGCAATGCTGCAACATCATACCATGAAAAGCACTGCCTACATGGCAAAATGGATTGAGGCGAAAAATAAAACCTAATTTGTGCAAGGCTTTTTCATAATCAGCTGTTAAGAGCCAATTAAGGCATCAATGCAGTTCTATTTTTGCGTTCACTAAACAAAAACTTATGCTAAGCAGAATTTCAAGAATATTAGTCGGCTCGCTTTTTATAGTTTCAGGATTAATCAAGGCGAACGATCCTGTTGGTTTTTCATACAAACTCAACGATTATTTCGCGCCAGGAGTGTTTAATATCGATTGGTTAGACCCTTATGCATTGCAGCTTTCAGTACTAATTTGTGTGGCAGAAATTGTATTGGGAGTTGCCATTTTGTTTGGCGCAAGAATGAAACTGGCAAGTTGGTCGCTGCTTATTCTTATGATTTTCTTCACCTTTCTTACGGGGTATACGGCCATTGCCAATTGGTTTTTTGATAATTACGAAAGTTCAACTACGCACTTTTTTGAAGGAATATTCGGTTTCGTTGCTCGAGAAGATATTAGCTACATGAAAGACTGTGGTTGTTTTGGCGATGCGATAAAGCTGGATCCTTGGGAAAGCTTTTGGAAAGATGTGGTGCTTCTCATTTTTACCGTTTTCATTTTCTTAAAAAGAAAAACAACGAAGCCAGAAGGTTTGCAGACAGACCTTACCAACCTCGGAATAAGCTTGGTGTTGATTGCTGCTTTTGCGCTAGGCATGGTAAGCTGGGCATTCCCAATTTGGTTTGCACTGATCACATTTGCTGTGCTTTTGGGTGTGAAGCAATTTATGAAGCATGACTCAAAAGATTGGGTGATGGCGGGTGCTGCAACCGTTATTGCTACTTGGTTTAGTGTGTATTGCATTCAGCATTTGCCGATCAAAGATTTTAGACCGTACCGAGTTGGAAACAATATTTCTGAATTGAAAGAATGTCCGCCAGACGCGCCAAAAGACATCTATGACGACACATGGTTTTATGAGGTAAACGGTGTGGTGAATGAGTACAAAACCGATGATGCACCATGGAATATTCCTGGTGCAAAATTCGTGGACCGCGAAACGGAATTGATCTTTAAAGGCTGCGAGCCACCAATCCATGATTTTGTGCTTGAAAGCGAAGACAAAACGGACTACACCGAAGATGTTTTGGCGGAAGAATACATGCTGTTGGTCATTGCTTATGACATCACGAAAGCAAATGGTGGGGTTCAAGATAAATTAAACGCCATTTATGATGCCTCAAACAACGATGGCGGTCCGTATATGTATGCCGTGGTTTCTAATGTGTATGAAGACATTGAGCCGTTTAGACACGAGCATCAAAACATGTTTGAATACCTGACAGGTGATGGTACGATGCTGAAAACCATTGTGAGATCAAACCCAGGTTTGGTTTTGCTGAACAAAGGAACTGTGCTTGCAAAATGGCATTATAACGACATTCCGTCTTATGACGAAATCAAAGCTGAATACTTGAAATAGTGCTTTCATGGCTAGGCAGCATATTGAGGTCTTTGGCCGAAGGATTACTCATTCTAGCTGGTGTTGCTTTGGTGTTGTTTTTACTTTTTTATGCTATTCCAAAAGAAGAAGTAGGTGAAGCGCAAGTGCCACTTTCTGAGCAGTTTTTAAGCTACGCGAATGATTTGAGTTTTATCAGCTACATCGATTTTCGCGAAGAAGCAGATGATTGGAAAGTATGGTTTGAAGTTCCATTTATACAAGGTCGATTGGTTGCCAAATGGCCATATTTAGGCCGATCTGAAAGCACAGGCGAGCGTGTGTCTACCTTGATTTTTGGTGCTATTCCAGAAACACTAACCTTGGTGTCTGCCGCTTTGATCATTGCAGTGTTTTTCGGAGTTATGTTCGGCACCATGCAATCGAGGCTGCAAATGAAGTGGTTGCAACTTTTAATCACGTTCATTTCTTCGTCAGGATTGGCCATTCCTTCTTTTGTGATTGCCATATTTCTTGCTTGGCTTTTTGGTTTTGTATGGAGCGATTTTACAGGTTTGAATATGACTGGAAGTCTGTTTACGTATGATGTGTATGCAGGCAGAGATCGACTAACACTTGCCAATGTGATTTTGCCTGCACTGGCTCTTTCTGTGCGACCAATGGCTATTTTAGCTCAGCTCATGACATCTAAACTCGATGAAATTTACCAGCTTGATTATATCAGAACAGCCCGCTCAAACGGCCTGAATGAAAGTGCCATTTTGTGGAAGCACGCGATGCCAAATGCAGTTTCTACCTTGTTTAGTTCTATTGGTTCTTGGTTCGTTTCGCTGTTTATTGGCGGTGTGTTTGTGGAGTTTATTTTTGGGTGGAAGGGATTTGGACACATTGTGATAAATGCGATTAAGTATCAGGATTTTAGGCTGATCTTGGGCGTAACATTGGTTGTTTCAGTCACCTATATTTTGGTAAATACTATCCTCGAATTTCTTTATCCGCTGTTAGATCCAAGCTTGAAGAAGGCTTAAAAAAGTCATGAAAGCAGTATCATTGCACCATGCGTAGAAAACTGGTTGTGGGTAATTGGAAAATGAATCTTCATTGGAATGAAGCACTTTCATTGATTGCTGAAATAGTAGATTTTGGGCTCGAATTAAAATTAAAAAATACGGGTGTAGCTATTTGTCCACCAACTATTTACCTGCGCCATGCCTATGAATTAATCAAGTCTCGCAACAGCACTTTGGCACTTGGTGCGCAAAATTGCTCGAAGTTTGACAATGGTGCGTATACAGGCGAAATTTCTGCAACAATGCTCAAACAGTTAGGGCTAGAAACCGTGATTATTGGTCATAGCGAGCGAAGACAATATTTTGACGAAACCAACGAAGTACTTCGTGAAAAAATGAAAGCCGCACTTAAAGCTGATTTGCATGTGATTTATTGCTGTGGCGAAACCCTAAACGAACGAGAATCGGGTTCGCATTTTGAAGTGATCAAAGCCCAACTCGAAGAAGGTATTTGTAAAATTACGGCCACCGAAATAAGAGAGTGGGTGGTAGCTTATGAGCCAGTTTGGGCAATAGGTACAGGACATTCTGCTACAGCCGCGCAAGCACAAGAAATGCATGCTTTTATAAGATCTTGCTTAGCGCAATATTTTGGAGAAGAAACAGCGCAAAGCATACAGATTTTATACGGTGGAAGCGTAAATCCGACCAATGCAAGAAGCTTGTTTTCTCAACCCGATGTTGATGGCGGTTTGATTGGCGGTGCAGCACTTACTGCAGACTCATTCAAAGCGATTGTGTTGGCCACGGAAGAGTAGGTAAAACTTAAATTGAAAAACCCTTGGAGTGATCAAATCGCTTCAAGGGTTTTTTTATGCTTTGACGTTCAAGCGTCTTTGTTTTTCAAGTCTACTCTTCTTTCTTTTTACGAGCAGTTGGATTGGACTTTTGCGCTGGTTTTGCAATAGAATCGCGCATTTCAGTATCTGCTTGAATGTTCTTCATTTTGTAATAATCCATTACACCAAGATTGCCGTTTCTAAAGGCTTCGGCCATTGCTTTTGGAATTTCTGCTTCAGCTTCAATCACTTTGGCGCGTGCTTCCTGTGCCTTCGCTTTCATCTCTTGCTCAAGAGCCACGGCCATGGCGCGTCTTTCTTCAGCCTTGGCTTGGGCAATGTTTTTGTCCGCCTCTGCTTGGTCTATTTGCAATGCAGCTCCAATGTTTTTTCCTATGTCAACATCAGCAATGTCAATCGACAGAATTTCGAATGCTGTACCAGAATCTAAGCCTCGGGCCAACACCACTTTTGAGATAGAATCTGGATTTTCCAATACTTTTTTGTGGCTTTCAGCACTACCAATAGAGGTAACGATTCCTTCACCAACTCTAGCAAGAATAGTGTCTTCACCAGCACCACCAACCAATTGCTTAATGCTGGCGCGAACGGTAACCCTTGCTTTTGCAATCAACTGAATACCATCTTTTGCCACAGCAGCCACTGGCGGTGTATCAATCACTTTTGGATTCACACTCATGGTTACCGCTTCAAACACATCTCTACCAGCAAGATCAATGGCTGTTGCCATATTAAAGTCAAGCGGAATGTTTGCTTTGTCAGCAGAAATAAGCGCGTTTACTACATTTCTTACGTGTCCGCCAGCCAAGAAGTGTGCTTCAAGCTGATCCATAGAAAGAATGATTCCTGCTTTTTTAGCGGCAATCATCGCATTTACAATAATGCTTGGTGGCACTTTTCTAACGCGCATCAATGCGAGTTGCAGCAGGTTTACCTTTGTTTCAGTAAGAATGGCTTGAAACCAAAGCGCTACAGGAACAAAGTAGAAGAAGATCCACAGACCAATAAATCCGGCTGCGGCAATTAATAGAATGGGCAAAAATTCAGACATTAATGTTTGATTTAATCGGTTTAATTAGATAGTGTTCTAAGGTATAGCTTCAGCTTAAACTAAGCAGGAATTACAACTATTTTATTGGACTCTACTTTTAGCACTTCAATGGCGCTGCCCTCGTCAATGTATTCGCCTCGAGTGCTCACTTCAAATTGCGTGTCGTTGATCATGGCGTTTCCAATTGGGTTTAAGCGGCTGATTGCTTTGCCTTTTGTTCCTACCAAAACACTTAGTTCATTGTGAGAAACACGCGATGTTATTTCACCTTTCGAAGCTATTTTATCCCAAGTTTTATTGTTGAAGGCCAAGAAACCTAGGCCAATGCTGATAAGTCCAGTTGCACCTAAAGTTACGTGTCCCGTAAAGGCATCAATTTTATAAGCGATAATTACTCCAATCACCAACATTACCGAACCTGCAATTCCAGGAATTCCAACCCCAGGAACCACTAATATTTCTAACAAAAGAAGCGCTAGGGCAATCGCAATAATGGTGATAATGAGTGTGATGGTCATCTTATTTGCCTTTGTAATATTTCATGGCTTCGGGCATGTAAGCCTTTAAATCTGCAATGCGCGTATCATCATGTGGGTGCGTGCTTAAAAATTCAGGTTGCGATGCGCCACCGTTGGCAGCCATTCTTTTCCAAAATTCTACAGCCTCGTTTGGATTATAACCAGCCATCGCCATGAATATCAAGCCCATTTTGTCTGCTTCAGATTCATGCAATCTTGAAAATTTCAGCATACCAAGTTGACTGCCAATGCCAAAGGACTGCATTAATATATTTTTGGTCAATTCTGGTTTTTCGCTTAACGCAACTCCAAGACCGATTCCACCAGCTTGCACTGCCAAGCCTTGGCTCATACGCTCGTTTCCGTGGCGCGCAATGGCGTGTGCAATTTCATGACCCATTACTACCGCTATGCCTTTTTCATCTTTGGTTATGGGCAATATTCCTGTGTAGAAAACCACTTTTCCACCGCTCATGCACCAAGCATTTACAGTTGGGTCGTCTACCAAATTAAACTCCCATTTGTAGTCTTTAATACGCTTTGACTGCCCGTTTTTCTTCAAATATTCGGTAACAGCTGCGGCTATTTTATTACCAACATTTTTCACCATCGTGGCATCAGCGGCTCCGCTGGCAACCGTTTTGTTCTCAGAAAGAAAGCTCTGGTATTGAGTTAAACTCATTGACATCAATTGGCTTTCTGGTAGCATGTTAAGTTGTTTTCTGCCGGTGATAGGCACACTTGCGCAAGCCACTAGTAGGCTTGTAAGTAAGATGAGGGGGATTTTTTTCATTGTTCTATTACTGCTGAAAGACCTTTGTTTTGAAGGCTTCTGCAAATGGGTTTTAAAATTTCGAAACTTCCGTGTTTTACATCGCACTTGCCTTTGGTGTGCACTATAAAAGCGATTTGCTCCGCTTGAAGTTCGTTGTGTTTACAAACTTGCACAAGCGAATTGATCACGTGATCAAAGGTGTTTACCTCATCGTTGTAGAGAATGATGGCGTGCTTGTCGTCTTGGCCAATTTCTACTTCAACTTCTTCTTCCGTTTCGGGAAAATGACTCATGATGAATATTGTTTTGATTTACTCAAATGTAATGGCTGCAAATGAATTTTTACAACCGTTCGGCTTTTGCTTGTGTTAAGCCAAGGTTTTTTAATCGATCAGCTTCATTTTTAGCTTCTTGTTCAGAATTGAACGTGCCATAATAATAGCTGCTTTTACCAATTCCGTCTTTTTCTTTTGCAATTTGATCGCTCAAGCTCAACAAGATGGTAGCAACTTCAATAGGCACTTCGCCTGTGTAGCGGCCAATAAATACGCGGTATTGACCTTCGGCTTCTGGTGTTTCTGTAGCAACAGGTGTATTACTTACAGGTGTAGATACAGCTGGTGTACTAGCAAAACCAGTGTATGCTGGCGATTGATCGTTAAGTTGAGTGCGAGCATCGGCCACACTTACGCGAGCTCCGTTGCGATAAGCAACCACAAATGCATCTTTAATCCCAAGGTTTCTGATTTCTTGCTTGGCTTGATCTGCCGTGGTGAACTTGTTGTACACTCCGCTACTGTATCTGAAATTGCCATTACTCATACGCTCTTCATTGAGCGGAGTAATGTTGTAAACTTCTGGTGAAGTGACTTTTCTACCAAAAACACCAACCTGAACAGTATAGAAAATTTCGCCTTGAGCGTTAACATCTTTGATTTCTAATGGTCCAGTGCGCACGATTCTTTGCGCTGAATTTGTTCCATTATTTCCACTTGTGCCAGCAGCATTGGCTAAGCCAGGTACTTGTGGTGTAGGAACTTCAGACGCAGGTTTACCTTCATATTGCTTGGTTTCTTCTACCGTTGCGCGTACACCATTGCGATAAGCTACCACAAATGCATCAGGGAAACCAATTTCTTTCAACTCGTCTTTAGCAGCATCTGCGGAAGCGAAATTTGGAAATTGACCAGCAGTATATCTAATGTAACCGCTTGGTGTGCGCTCGCCAACAATGGGTTTAATGCCTTTGAATCGTGAAGCATCAATAGGTTTGCTAAATGCACCTAGCTGAACTTTGTAAACCACACCAGCAGGCATCACAGGATCAATTGGAATAGGAGCGTTGTTGCTGCTCGCAGCATTGCCGCCAGAAGAAATGTTGTTGGTGGCGTCTGGCGCTAAATCAAAAATGGTGTTGGTAAGAATATCGTTCGAAACCTTTAAGCGGCCAGGAGTCGCATTTCCATTGTTTGAAGCCGTTGGTGGCAATAAATCAAATGGTTCGGAAACCTGGTTGTTGTTTGTAGTTGATTGATTTGATCCGTTTTGCGAATCGTTGTTACCATTAGCGCTGCTATTTGGGTTGTTCGAATCACCATTGTTCGCCACTTCATTTCCACCAGCTGTTCGATCTTCTATATCACCATTATTGTTGTTTGAAGAATTGCCTTCTGAGGCATTTACAGTTCCATTGTTTTCAGATGAAGTTGAAGGATTATTCAAACCATTTTCTTGATTGTTTATTCCTTCTTCCTTTGAAGCATTTTCTCCGGACTGAGTACTTGTGTTTTGCTCGTTGCTTTCAGTGTTGGTGGTTTCTGAAATGTTCTCGGCTACATCGGTTGTAGCTGTATTTTCGGTTGCATTAACGTTGTTTTCTTGAGTGCTTTCTGCCGCTTGATTGGTTCCGTTGTCAGCTATTTTCGCATTATTATCGATTGAACCGTCATCCGCTAAAGCTGCACTTGGCGCAAGTGGTTTGCCAACCGTATTGTAGTAAGCAATCACATTCATGTAAACTTCTTCCGGTTTAGAAAGCAAGTCTTTGTTTGCCTCGTTTTCAATGAAAGCCGCTTCACGTTTTTTGATTGCGCGCTGTTCGCTTACACTATCTGCTTTAGCAAAAAGATCAAATGCTTGCTTTGTTTGCACCGCTCTTTCGGCTGGGCTAGATGTTGTGATTTGCTCGGTAAGCTTAGCTTGTGCTTGCTCTTGCAATTGAAGTTCTAGTTGCTCCAATTGTTTGGCTTCGGCTCTGATGGTTGCCGCCTTCACAAGCTCACTGTCATACGCTTGAAACTCTGAAGTTCCTTTTACATCTTCTTGTTCATTTGGGTTTAAGGTTCTGCTCACCACTGGCAAAACAGCTTCTTTTCCTCTTGGAATGATAAAGTTTTCGCGAATTGCCTTTTCTTCAATGGCTAGTGTTTTTTCTGCAAGCAGCTCGGCCAATTGCGCTTGGTGTTGTGCAAGTCTTGCAGCGGCCATTGCCGTTTCAGCTTCGGCTAAAGCGGGTTCTCGTTCTTTTTTCTTTTTAATGTTTTCTGCTTCATTGCGCATGGTTTGCGCGGTAGCCATTTGCTTGGTTGCTTCGGCTGTCAGTTCAGCAGCAATTGCTTGTTCGCGCTCCGCTGGAGTATTGCTTCCTGCTTCCATTTGAAGCAATTCTGATTCAATGCTATTAATAACTTCTTGCTCTTTTTGTGCGCTTTCTAAACTAATTTTTGCGATTGCTTGGTTTTGAGCTGCTTGTGCATATTGATCTTCCAGTTCTTCGATTTCACTTTTCTTAGGACTAGAATTTAATTGAGCATTTAGAGTTTCAGTTTTCAGTGAGAGATCATCGTATGATTTGGTCTTTTCTTCCACATTTTGGTTGAGCTCTTCTACCGTTTGGTTATCAATTACATTTTCATAACCCTTGTATCTTTCGCTGCCCTCAACCAACACGTTTGCCGAAGCACGTGGACTCGTTTTGTCATCGCTAGCTTCTAACGAGTCAAGACGAAACTGAACTTCCCTTTTATCGCGCTCAAGGGCGATCAATTTTTCGTCAATAGCCTTGCGCTGAATTGGATCTGTTGTGTTGCGTTTGCGCGCTTCGGTTTTTATGATTTCGTTTCTTAGGCTGATCATCCAATTGCGCGTCATGGTGTTGGTTTGCACCAATCGCTGGTTCTCATCTGGATTAATATTGATGTCGCCTTGAAGGTTTAAAAATGCTTGTCGGTCATAATTCTCAACATAGTCTTGGAGTTTGTCTTCTAACTGATTTTGAGAAATCATATCATTTTCACCCGCGGCAATAGCTTGAGCTTGTTTCTGAAGAGCTTCAAATTTTTCTTCTTTTTCACTTCTCGTGCCTTCGGCTAATGCTAATTCTGTTTCAAGTTTCTGCTTTTCAGATGCATCTGTAGTGTTTTCAATGTTTACTTCAATTTCAGAAATTCTATCACTCAATTCACTTGCCCAAGCCTTGTTTACAGCGGCTTCTTCGGTTTTTCTTTCAAGTGGATCGCTTATTTTTTGTGCTTCTTTTAGTTGAGATGAATACTTCACATTGATCGAGTCAAATGGAGTGGCATTTGCAGAAGCAGTTTCAATATTGGTCGATTCTGCAGCAGCAGAGTTTTGGTTCGCGTTATTTGGGTTTTGTTCGGCAGCTGCATCACTCAGTTCGGCAATAGCTTGATAACTGGCCATCGAAAGCTCTTCTTTGGCTTCTACTTCTTGCTCAAGCACAGCTACTTGATTTGATAGTTTTAGCTTTCTATCTGTGTCTGATTCAGTTTCGATTCTATCATTCAATGAATCTATTCTGAAGTTCAGATTTTCAACCCACTGGTCATATAGTTCTGCTTTACGAGATTCTGAAAGCATCTGGTCTTCGCCTTGCGATGCTTGCGCGATTTGATCTTTAAAATAAGTGTTGTAATCGCCTTTGACAATGTCGGGCTGGCTTTCACTGGCTTCAATTTGGCGAATTTCTTCATTCAAATCACCCGTTTTTTCGCTGCTCTCAGGTACTGTATTCTGAGCTGTTTCAGTTTGTGGGTTGTCAACAAGTGGATTTTCTTCTGCCGCAGAATTTTGATTTTCTATTTCCGTTTCAGTATTGGTTACCAACGGTTCGGCTGCATCTGCCACTTCGGTTTCAGTGTTGCTTGTTTCATTCGCAACGGTCTCTGGTTTTTCAGCTGGAGTACTTGTGTTATCAGCCACTTCAGCATTTTCAACTTGAGCTGAAGTTGGAGCTACAATTGCGTAAAGTGCCTCGTTTCCTTTTGCTTTTTCGCTCAGTTGCTGTTTCGTTCTGCTGATGTCGCCAGAAGTAACGTTTGGTGAAACCGTTTCGGCATTTTCATCTGTGATTCCCAAAAGTTCTTTCGAAATAGAAACATATTTTTCTGCATTCACTTTTGCCGTTTCTATGCTTGCTAATTCTTCTTCAGCCTTTGCAACAGCGGCTGTTTTCACTGGTTTTGCTTTTTGCGCTTCTTCTATTTGATATTGGTATTCGGCCTTCAAATCTTTGTCTTTGGTGCCGTCCATTTCTTCTTGCAAATAGCTTATTTCATCTTCAATAGCCTTCAAATTGCTTTGCGCTTCGGCTAATTCATCTGCCTTTGCTGCGTAACCCTCAATTTGTGGTTTGAGTCGGTTTTCTATTACTGTAGGAAGTTCGTATTCAAAAGATTCTAGTTTCTCAAAATTCCCAGCAGAAACCGATGCTTGGTTTAACTGAGCGTTGAAAGCAGCATCTTCGAGGTCATTATTTTCGACCACGTTAATTGTGGTTTCCATTTTCGAGGCTGCTGCGCTTCTTTTTTCAGCTTCGTTGTTGTAGATAGAAGCAAGTTCAATGGCAATGGCAGCTTCAGCCACCTTCTCTGGATCGCTTGAGTTTTGATTCGATTCAGCTTCTTTGTACAGGAAACTTGCCTTTTGTTTCATCAATTCTGCATCGCCTTTTAGTTCGGCCAATTGGTTTTTGGCTTCTTCGATGCGCTGAGGCTTGGTTTTGTTGCTGTTTCCTGTTGCAGTTGATTCTGCGTTGCTTGAACTGTTGCTAGCAAGTAAATCGCCTTCGTTAGCATTTACATTTAAGCTGGCCTGTTTCTTTAAGATTTCTGCAGTGAGCAGCGATTCGTTTTCAATAGGTGTATCAAAGTAATTGATGATTTGAAGTTGCTCCTCGCCATCTACCATTACCAATTTCATTTCTTGGCTAAATTGCTTGAGTCCTTTTTGACGCGGCACTTCTACAATGCCAGTGTGTATTTTTGTGCTTTCTTTAGCCTCAACAATAAACTTATATTTTCCGCTTCCGCGAAGGTCAAGTAGGTAATTTCCATCTAGTCCGCTTGACTCAAATACACCAATTTTCTTATTCTGTGTAAGATCTTCGATGGTAATGGTAACTTTTCTTGAACCTTCATTTTCAAAAGACCCTTTGATCAAGGTTAAGTCTAGCGCAACTCGCTGAATTCCAATTTTATAAACGGTTACTTCCTTGCTGTTTGTTTCTCGATTACTGCTAAACCACGCTGATTTTTCTTCTTTATCACTGATAAACATGAAATCGTCCCAAGGCGTGTTTATGGCAAATTCCATATTGATAGGCGCTGTCCAGCTGCCATCGCCTCTGCGTGTGCTTTTAAAAATATCATAGCCGCCCATGCTATTGTGGCCTTTGCTGGCAAAGTAGAGGGTGTTTCCTTCAGGATGAATAAATGGGAAATCTTCGTCAAACTCTGTATTGATTACATCGCTTAGTTTTTGGGCTTTACTCCAGCTGCCAGTGGGTAGTTTA
>Ga0100380_10006630_pt1 | contig 11744 bp, 16 predicted proteins | sample CryGeymeta201504_FD_80417 | JGI IMG/M metagenome (GOLD analysis project Ga0100380, IMG submission 80417) | Groundwater microbial communities from Crystal Geyser aquifers in Utah, USA - Crystal Geyser metaG 2015-04 | ecosystem: Environmental > Aquatic > Deep subsurface > Groundwater | place... | reverse complement strand
TTGGGGATTGGGGATTGCCCAATCCCCAATCCCCAATCCCCAATCCCCAATCCCCAATCCCCAATCCCCAAAGTATTAAATATAAATTAAGATTAAAAATAAATTACGTTATATTACGTCATATACAATAAATAATTAATCAAAACTTTATTATTTGATATAATTATATTTATATATTCATAATGGATAAAGATCTAAATTTGAGTAAAAAATAACAAAAATTAACATAATATTTACATAAAATACAATATACTTTAACACACTTACTCATTTATACTTAATTTTATTAGCCTTTGATGTTGAGCAACTTCATAAAGACCTTCGAGATTTATTTAACTCAAAAATAGTAATATTTGACGGGGCAATGGGAACAATGGTTCAACAACATAAACTACAAGAAGAGGATTTTCGAGGAGAATTATTTAAAGATCATAAAGCAAATCTAAAAAACAATAATGATATATTAACTTTAACTCAACCTCATATAATCGAAGAGATATTCCAAGTAATATTGAAGTTTTAAAGTTAATTTATTAAAAATAATTACAAATTGACATTTTATTTATACTAAAATTATTAGAAATATTGTGATGCAGGTGCAGATATAATAGAAACTAATACTTTCAATTCAACAAGTATATCATTACAAGATTTTGAAATGCCAGAATTAGCATATAAATTAAACTATGAATCTGCAAAAATGGCAAGAAAAGTTGCAGATAAGGTAATTAATATTATAATCAAATAAAGAAGTAAAATAAATAAAATAATTTAACTTTTTAGTTTACTGGAAAAAATAGAAAATATGTCGGAGGAGCAGTAGGACCAACCAGCAAAACTCTTAGCTTATCTCCTAAAATTGAGGATTCTTCATTTAGACCCTTTTCTTTTGATGAAATTAAAGATTCATATAAAGAGCAAATTAGTGGCCTAGTTGATGGAGGAGTTCATATTATTTTTATTGAAACAATTTTTGATACATTAAACGCTAAAGCAGGAATATTTGCTTACGAAGAGTACTTTGAAGAAACTAAGAAACCAAAGTTACCTTTATTTGTATGATATTAAACTAATATTAATTTAATAAAAACATATTCATTATCATCATCATTATTTATTTATTTATTTATTTATTTAACTTTAACAAATAAGATTTCAGGAACAATTGTCGATAAAAGTGGAAGAACATTATCAGGACAAACTTCAGAGGCTTTTTATATTAGCGTACGTCATGCAAAACCATTCTGTATTGGTCTTAACTGCGCTCTTGGACCAGATACTATATATCCTTTCCTTGAACGTTTATCAAATATTTCTGAGACATTTGTACATTGTTATCCTAATGCTGGATTACCTAATGCAATTTCAGGTTATGATGAAACAATGGAAAGCTTTTGTGAAAAAACAGTAACATTCGCTAAAGATGGTTTAGTTAATGCAATTGGAGGATGCTGTGGTACAACTCCTGAGTTTATTAAACTACTTGCAAAAATGTCTGTTGATTATAAACCAAGACCAATAAGACCAAGATCTAAAATAACATACTTATCAGGTATAGAACTAATTACTAATATCACTTACATTTAATTACTTATTTTTACATATATTAACAATTATTTACTTATATTTACTTATGTAGGCTGGGATGAGTTTATTTTCAGAGACAATCTAAACTTTGTTAATATTGGAGAAAGATGCAATATCTCAGGATCTCTCCAATTTAAAAAATTATTAAAGGAATCTAACTTTGAAGAAGCTATAAAAGTTGCAAAGAATCAAGTTGACTCTGGTGCCCAGTTACTTGATTTTAATTTTGATGATGCGTTGATTGATGGAAAAGCATGTATGACCAAGTTTATAAGAATGTGCGCTACTGAACCAGGAATTGCAAAAGTTCCATTTGTTATTGATTCTTCTAAATTTGAAATTATTGAGTGTGGTTTAAAGGTAAAAATTAAGTTAATAAACAATTAGAATTTCCAAGGAAAGTGTGTTGTTAATAGTATTTCGTTAAAAGGCGGAGAAGAAGAATTTATAAGACAAGTAAGCTGCTATTATATAATAATCACATTTAATTTTATTAAAATAGGCAAAAATTATTAAAAATTACGGATGTGCGGTTATCGTCATGGCTTTCGACGAATATGGGCAAGCTACAGAACAAAAACATCGTATTGCTATTTTTGAAAGAGTTTATGATATACTCGTTAATAAACTTGATTATTGTCCAAGTGATTTAATTTATGATCCAAATATTTTAACAATTGCTACTGGAATGGATATCCACAATCCATATGCAATTGATTTTATCAATACATGTATAGAATTTAAACAAAAATGGCCTCTATGTCATATTTCAGGGGGTCTTTCTAATTTATCATTTTCATTCAAAGGATTAAACGAAATTAGAGAAGCTATGCATTCTGTTTTCTTAGTAAATTATAACACACTAAATATATCTTTTAATAATATATAAATTTTTACTAATATTTTTAATAGTTCCACGCAATTAAAGCCGGAATGGATATGGGAATTGTCAACTGTGGGGTTATCCCAATATATGATGATATCGACAAAAACATGAGAGAACTACTTGAAGAAGTTATATTAAACGAATCAAAAGATGGGAAACATGTCCAAAGGCTTATTGATTATGCAATCGAAATGAAAAAAAATGTATCAAAGAAAGACAAGAAAGCTGAAATTATCGAGGAATGGAGAACAAAATCAGTCCAAGAGCGTCTTACTCACTCATTAGTTAAAGGTATTTCAGATTTCATAGAAATCGACAGTGAAGAATGTAGATTATTAGAACCTTCACCATTAAGGGTAATAGAAGGCCCGTTAATGTCCGGAATGAATGTAGTCGGAAACCTGTTCGGAGCAGGAAAAATGTTTTTACCACAGGTAATCAAATCTGCTTCCGTTATGAAAAAAGCTGTAAACTACTTAGCTCCTTTTATCGAAGAGGAAAAAAAGATGCAAAATTCATTGAAAAGTAAAGAAAATCAAGTAGAGCATTCATCTTATAATGGAACTATTGTTTTAGCAACAGTCAAAGGAGATGTACATGATATCGGAAAAAATATCGTAGGGCTTGTACTTAGCTGTAATAATTATAGAGTAGTTGACCTCGGTGTTATGGTTACTATTGATAAGATTATTGAAGCAATTCAAAAAGAAAAAGCAGATATTGTTGGTTTCTCAGGATTAATTACTCCCAGTCTTGATGAAATGGTATATAATGCAAAGCATTTGGAAAAATATGGATTTAAACTTCCTATTTTGATTGGAGGAGCTACTACATCTAAACTTCATACTGGTAATATTTAAAATATAGTTTTATCTAATATATATTATACATTATATATTTAAACTAAATTAAAATTATTAACATCATCATTTACATTATTAACATTATTTTTAAGCATTAAAAATTGCTCCATGTTATCGAGGTCCTCTTATGCATATCCAAGATGCAAGTAAAACTGTTGTTGCTGTTTCAAGTATTCTAAATCCCAAATTAAAAGTAATTGAAACTATATACTAATATAATTATAAACAAATATAATAATATCAGGATGATTATTTCAAAGAAGTCGCTGACGAATATGAAACATTACGCAAAGAATATTATGAATCAATGAAAGAAAAGAAATATGTAAGTTTAGAAAAGGCTAGAAAACTCAAGTTTAAAATCGACTGGAAAAGTTATAAGCCAGTTAAACCTAAAAATCTTGGAATATTCCCAATAACAGGAAATATGAAAGAAATCTCGGAATACATTGATTGGACTTATTTCTTTATTGTATGGGGACTTAGAGGAAAATATCCTAATAGAACATTCCCCAAAATATTTGATGATCCAACAGTTGGTGCTGAAGCAAAAAAATTATATGACGATGTAAGAAAAAATTATAATAATTAATATAGGCTCAAGAGATGTTAAAAGATATTATTGATAATAACCTATTACAAGCAAAAGGAGTATATGGTTTATTTGAAGCAAATTCAAATGATGAAGATGATATTGATGTCTTTTTAAACGGTGAGAAGTTTTCAACATTTCATACTTTAAGACAGCAGATTGAGTCAGAAGCTGAAACTCCTAATGTTGCAATGTCGGACTTTATAGCTCCTTATAGTGCTGGCTATAGAGATTACTTTGTAAATTATTTAATTAGATTTAATTACTAAACTAATATAACTATAATTTATATTTGTAGGGTTGCTTTGCAGTTACAGCAGGAATTGGCCTTAACGAATTTGTTGACAGATATGAAAAGAAAAATGATTCTTATAAATCTATAATGGCTAAAGCTATTGGAGATCGTTTAGTAGAAGCTTTCACAGAACTATTCCATAAGAATGTAAGAAAAGACTATTGGGGTTATTCTCCTGAAGAAAACTTCACCGTAGATGAATTGTTTAAGTAATTATAGCAATCAACCTAATAATTTAATTTAATTATAGATGTAAATATTACGGATTAAGACCTGCTTGCGGATATCCTATGCAACCTGATCATACTGAAAACACATTACTTTTTAAAACATTGAATGTTGAAAAGAATGCCTCTATTGAGTTAACTGAATCATTAGCTATGCTCCCAGCAAATTCTGTTTCAGCATTACTTTTTGGAAATGAAAAAGCATATTATTATTCATTAGGAGAGATTTGTAAAGATCAGGTAATAATTTTATATTACTTTATATTAATTTATAACAATAAAAATTAAATTAGATAAATGATTATGCAAGAAGAAAAGGACTAAAAGTTGAAGTAATTGAAAAGTGGCTAAAGCAAAATTTGAGTTATGAGCTTGATGATTAACTTTATAGTTTTATAGTTTTAATTAATTAAAAGATTATGAATACTTATATACTTAATATAATTACTAAATAACATAATATCGCTTACTTAAATAAACAAAAACTTTATCAATAATTTATCAATCAACTTTCAATAACATTGTATATATATAAGTAATTTAAATGAATATATAATAAATAACAAATAATAACTTAACTACACAAATTAGACTTCCAAATTAATTATTTGTATTATTTATTTTTTTAAATTAAATAGAAAAATATGAGTAATGATGAAGAAGAATTAAAAGACGAAAAATACTTCAACTTCACAATAGCTCAAGACGAATTTGGCTTTGATTATGAAAGCTTTATTAAAGACGGTTTCAAAACTTTTTTAGAAGAAACTTTTATTAAAGACTTTATTGACTGTAGAAAATGTTACATATCAAGAAATTATGGTCAGGTGAGATTTATTGCTCATAAGTTCAAAGGAAGTTTTCAGTATGAATAAAAGTAATCATTATTAGATTAATGCAATCAGACTTCATTAAGGAGACATGTTTAGCCTTACAACAAAAAATAGATATGGGCTTAATAGACATTGAAGATTTGTATGTACCATTTGTTAAAAATATGAATACATTTACACAAAGATTAGAAGACTTTTCAGCAAAACATTGTATATATTATAAATAGTTAATCAAATATGTAATATGTTTAGCTATAGCAATTGATAAATCAAAACTAGAAGAATTTAGAAATTTAAATAAACAATGTGATAGTTTAGAAAATAAATTTATAAGGGCAAAATTATTTCCTGAAAATGAATCGTCTATAAGTAAGATTACTATTTTAATAAATAAAAGCTTCTCCTTCTCTATTTTTAAATCAATTTTACCAAAACCTGATGGGAGATCAAACAAAACAAGCATGCTGTTCTTGTGTGATATATTGATTTATGCGTTTTAGGCATTATTTTTTAATTCAATTTAATTTAAATACTTTTTAATTGTATTGTGTATAAATTATTATAAAATTGAATATTAAAATTTTATTTTTCTGTTTGTTATATTAATTATATTAATATTAACTTATTAACATTAATATTTCTTGTATTAAGGACATTAACATTCATTCACATTCATTATATTAATAATTTTCATAATTTAATTAGATTATTTTAACTAGTCTACTTTTTGTTTTTCTGAAGTTGAAGTCATTTCAATTTTTTTATTATTAACATTACTATCTTCAGTTTTTGTATTATTTTCCTTCTTATCACCATCACCGTTAATATTTTTATCCACCTTTAAACCAGGACCAAACTTTTCTCTTTGTCTTTCATTAAATTCTTTAAACTTATCTCTATAACTTTTATTAAAACTATATGCAAAACTAGTCTTCTTTAATTTATCACCTTGCCCTCTATATAAATCTCTATTACTTCTATGTAATTTCATCATTAACAAAATAGACTCTGCCAATATGACAACAATAGAAATAATTAATGTTAATACATAAGTATGTGCGTCTTTCCATTCTAACACATACTTTCCTAAATAATAGCTCCCTAGCGCTACAAAAATGAAAGATCCGACCATATTATAAGCAAAAGCAAGGTTGTTTTCATTTTCAGGTTTTATTGCGTTACTACTATTAGTATTAGTTGCATATAACTCTTTTTCTTTTTTCTCACGTTGTATTTCTTCATAATCTATTTCTACCTTAAATGGGTTAATCTTTTTGTTTGGCTTTTCAGCTATTTTATCTTCTAATAATTTGTTAAGATATTTATCGTCATCGTCTTCTTCTTTGTTTGTATCTCTTTTACATATGTGAGGATTAGATGTTGATAGAAAGATAGCATCCTTTTTTAAGCTTTTAATTTTATTTAATTCTTGTCCGTTGAGACCTTTTAAAAGTAATTCATATTCGTCTAAAGCGATTAATTGTTTATCACAAGATTCTATACAACCTAGTTTTAGCTTAGATTTATTAATTTGGTCTCGTAATTCAGAATTAATTTTATAAAAGAGCATTTATGGAATTAAATTAATATGATAATTATTTTTAATGTTAATATTTATTTTATATTGAATAGTATTTAAATGTTAAATTATTTATAAGTATAAAATAATATTATTATCATTATATAACAGCTTTTTACTATCAAGTAATAATATCTGCAATATTCTTATATTGATTCTTTTAGACACAATATATATCCTTTAAACCTTTTTTTAACCTTGTTATGCATGCAGCTTTGCGTATAATTCATAATATTTTTCACATGGCGTAAAGTCTATTTTTCTAAGTTCTTTTTCTATTACTCCTCGATAAACCGAATTTCTATAATATTGAGCTTTGTATTCTAATTCATTTTTATATTTTAAAATTTGAGAGCAATGCGTATTAAGAAGTTCTAAATAGTCTTTTTCAATTGTGTATTCAATCTAATATTTTTATTAGTAAATATTAATTACTTGTTCTAAATCATTTTGTGTTATGCCATTTGTCTTGGCTACAAACTTATCACCAGCCCAATATGCAACATTATTTGCTGATGTACTTCTGTAATGAACATATTCGTCTCCCTGTTCAAAACTGTATAGTGGTTTCTGTAAAATAAAGTTAATTAGTTTATTAGTAATTAGTATATTAGAAAATATGTAATAATAAATAGTTTATTACTGAGCTAAAAATATAAGGAACAACATACATCAAAGTCAACATTATCAATGGTAAAAACTGACCTAATCCTGGTCTTTGTCTCTGTCTCTGTTGTTCTCCATCTGCTTCTTCTTCCTCATGATGGTTCTGTCTATAAACGAACCTTCCTCCATTTCTTTCAAATCTTCTATTACCTCCTGTAATGATCATTTCAAACAAATCGAAAAAATCCATTTCTTCTTGGTGTCTTCTATTTTGCTGAGCGTACTTTTCTCTAAATTCCTCTTCTGTTCCATATTTGTCGTAAAATATTCTTTTTTCTTTGTCGCTTAGTATAGTAAAGGCATGGCTTATTTTTTTAAAAGCTCCATCAGATGATGGAGATTGATTTTTATCAGGATGAAAACGTACAGCAAGCTAAATTAATATGAAATGTAAGTTAGATAAATTTATATATATACCTTTTTATATGATCTTCTTAAATCATCCTCGTTTACATCTTTGGCTACTCCTAATATTTCATAATAATCTTTTTTATCGATTATTCTTAAACATTCTTGTTCTTTTTCATCGACTTCTACGCTGGGAGCAGAAGTGCTTTTTGGATGTTCTTGAGTTGTTTGAGTTTTGTTTCCTTTTTTTTCAAGTTCTTTCTCACATATTAATAGTAGTCGATTTGCTTCTTCATTTTCTTTTAATTTAATACTTGCATGAAATAGTCTTTTTGCCTAATTATAATTTAAATTAATCATTAAATCTATATTTATATTACATGAATGTAGTTTTGATTATGAAATTCTTTTATTCCTTCTTGAAATAAAAAATCTGCTTCTTTTTCATCTTCCATTTGGCTTATATAATAATATATAAAAATTTATTTTAAACATAATATAACATTCAATTATGAAATTATAATTAATTATATAAATAATTACAATTATTAATTGATTACGTGTAATTATGGGAAATTGTAACTCAGAAATTAATAAAAGCAAATCTTACAAATCAGATAATTATAATATTTTAAACGATCTTGCATACAATCCTATTAAATCAAATAGATTTATAATTAAAAAACAGAATTTAAAGAACAAATATTAGAAGGTCACACAAGTTACATTTGGTCTATAATACAACTAAATGAAAATCAAATAGCAACTGGTAGATTTGATAACTCTATAAAAATTTGGGATTTAGCAACCACACCATCATCAACCTGTGTAAAAACTTTAATAGGTCATATAGAAGGATTTAGTGCATTAACAAAAATTAATGACTTACTTTAAGTAGATCTAATGATAAAACACTAAAATTATGGAATTTGTTTAATTCAACGTGTATTCGAACTTTTAAAGGCCATTCGGATTCTATAATTGTGTACTGAAATTTAACAAAAGTAAGTTTATTAGTGGAAGCTCTGATAAAATTTTTAAATATGGGACATAAGTAATCAGAATTGTATTAGGAATATATATGGTCATTCCGGGGAGATATGTTGCTTAGTTAGACTGAATGAAAATCTAATTGATAGTGCGAGTTAGGATAAAATATTAAAGTATTTGATATTACTAATTGTAAAATACAAGTTGGGTTTATTGTGTTTTAAAATTAACTGAGTCGTCTTTGTTAATTAGTTCGAGTGATGATAATAAAATTAAAATATAGGATTTTGAAAAAATAGCGGTACTTGTATTAAAACTCTATATGGTCATAAAGATTCAGTACATTCAGTAATTGAGTTGGATGATGTTAGAATTGTTAGTGGGAGTGCTAATACTACTATTCAAATATGGAATATTTTATCTTTTAATTGTGTTAAGACGATCAAAGTTCATAATCATTTTGTTAACTTTTTTTGAAATTAAATAATAAGTATATCAAAGTGGAAGTAGTGATACTAATATAAAAATATTATCTGTTCTAGTTGTATCGATAGAGATGTGATATATTTAATTGTTTATGAATAGTTAAAGAATTGAAAGATGCCTAATTATTATCTTTAGAATTTATTTATATTATCAAGTAATTTAATTCGACAATCAAATTTCAAAACTATTAATATTGTAATTTAAATGTTATATTAACATAATATAGTAGTTAATTTATATAATTTATTAATATTTCTAATAATTTTTAATAATATTTATTAATGAATTTAATAAAACATTTATCTAAATTAAAAATTGTTTAAGTTAAACATAAATAGTTTCACTCAGTCTTACATCCCTAAGTTTTAATTACCAGCTTTGGTATTTCTATATTACGATTTAGAGCCAGTTTTATCTAAGAGTTAGTAACAATTCATCATTCAAAACATCTTCAAACTTATATAATATATAAAAATTTATTTTTAACATAATATGATATTATAATTTAATTAGATAATAATTGCATTTATTAATAATTACTTGCAATTATGGGAAATTTTAACTCAACAATTAATATTACAATATCTAATAATTTACCTTATCCTACATATAATCCAAGTAAATCAAATAGTTATATAAACCAATTAGATTTTAGTAATCCTTTCAGCCAGAGTCAGTCACAAGGTTTGCAATACAACACTTTCCTAAACCCAATAATTAAAGATGTCATTAAATAGATGATGCATTAGCCAATGGCAATACTATACAGTTTATAACTACAATCTTAAACGACATGGGATTTGATCACAAAGAGCAGCCAACAGTTTATAAAGTGTTAAATAAAGCCTATTCAGAAAACAGCTTATCTTCCTCTGTAAAGGTAGATTCCCCTCTAGGACATGTGTTACAAGAATTAAATTATCGAAAAGAGGCATTGTTTATTATTGAAAAGTAGAAAGGGCAAACAGCTAAATGTATATAGCAAGATATGAGTCAATGCATTAGTGAAAAGATGCGTAAAAAAGCACAGAAGCAAGCTGATAAGCTTATAAAAATTGAAAGTAAAAATAAACAAAATAAACATGAGTCACTCAAGTTAGAAAGCACTAATACCTCTTTGAGTAAACACTTTTTCAAATTGATGAGTGAGAGTTTTAATTATATAGACTCCGTATTTACGAGAATGTTACAAATTTTACCTGGAGTTAGAGCCACTGATTTAGGGATGATTGCATACTTTGAAGGGACATGTCCCGATGGATGGTCAGATTATATAGAGGGGCAAAGTAGATTTATTTTTGGGGCTGGTAGTGGGTATAGTGTTGGAGATACTGGTGGTGAGTATACGCATATTCTGACAGAGAGTGAGATTCCTGCTCATTTTCATAAAATATTTTCCTCAGGAGGTAATGCTGGGTTACCAAATTATGAGGATTACATTTCCAACTACGGATGGTCTGGCTCAGGAACTTCAGGGATTAATGATCCTAATTCGGACTATACAATTCGTAAAGGATCCTATTATCCAATTCTTGGTAGAACTAGCTCTTATGGAGGGAGTACATCCCACAACAACATGCCTCCGTATATAGTACTTAGAGTGTGTAAAAAAATAAAAGATTCGATAGTAGATTTATCGAGTTATGCTTTAAAGTCAGAACTGCCAACATTTCCTTCTCTTAATAACTATGCCTTGAAAACCGAACTACCAATAGTCCCTTCACTTAATAATTATGCCTTGAAAACAGAAGTACCAATAGTCCCTTCTCTTAATAAATATGCCTTGAAATCAGAAATACCAATAGTCCCTTCGCTTAACAACTATGCCCTAAAGTCAGAAATTCCAACAGTCCCTCTACTTAATAAATATGCCTTGAAATCTGATATTGAAAAGTACTGTACTGAAAATGTACTCCCAACTGTAGAAAATATAAAGAGAGATTTTTTAAAAGATGCTATTTCTACTCTATCAGGTGTTAACATTAGTATAAGCGATGCAAAAAATAGATTATCAGGTTTGGAAAGTGATTTATCAATTATGAATTGCCTCAAAAAAGACAGTGTTGAATCATTAAAATTGAGATTAGATAAAGCTGAACAAATAATTTATGGAATAGGAGTAACTTCATTAGTTATCTCTTCTATGGGTATTTTATGGTTAATAATAAAACAGTGTAATAATAACCCTGGTAAAGAACAAGGAGTGGCGCAACAAATGGAAATTAGTAACAATAACGAGTCAGAAGCTTCTAGCAATTCTAATAATAGGTTATAAATATTATTTTTGGTAATTCTATCAAATAAAGATGGAGTATTATTTTATTTAGTAATTTAAATTCAAAAAACAATCAAATTTAAAACTTTTATTATTGTTATTTAAATGTCAACTTAA
>Ga0100380_10006625_pt1 | contig 11754 bp, 8 predicted proteins | sample CryGeymeta201504_FD_80417 | JGI IMG/M metagenome (GOLD analysis project Ga0100380, IMG submission 80417) | Groundwater microbial communities from Crystal Geyser aquifers in Utah, USA - Crystal Geyser metaG 2015-04 | ecosystem: Environmental > Aquatic > Deep subsurface > Groundwater | place: USA... | reverse complement strand
GAGCCAGTTGATACATCGTTTCCAGGGCGGCTGTCTCGATACGTAGGGCAGATTAGAAAACGTTGCAACGTTTTCGTAATCTGCCAAATAAACCGTCAAATTACGCCGCTTCGCGTCTAATCTGATCTACATATTTTGAGAGTACCTATTAACTGTTGAAATTCCCATGCAGGCAATGCAACAACGAGCAAAAAGTTTCCATGCTCATCAATACGCTCTTCATGCACCACATTTCGTTGATAAAGTTTTGCGCGAACATGCGCTTGTGCAGGGGTAAGTTCGATTGTTTTATACACAAATTGTTCACTTAAGCGCTCATAAATTGCTTGCAACAGCAAATCCATACCTAATGATTTTTCAGCGCTCACCCAAACAGCTTTAATCTGCCCTTGTTGATTACGCTCAATACGCGGTGTTTCATCCATTAAATCAATTTTGTTATAGACAATTAATTGCGCAACTTGCTCAGCACCAATTTCTGTTAAAACCAAATCCACTTGCTCACTGTGGCTAATATGTGCCGGATCATGCGCATCCACCACATGCAATAACAAATCAGCTTCTCGCGTTTCTTCTAACGTTGCCTTAAACGATTCCACCAATTCATGTGGTAAATCTCGGATGAACCCTACAGTGTCAGCAAGCACCACTTCACCATATTTGCCTAAATTGATTTGGCGCATAGTAGGATCTAAGGTTGCAAATAATTGGTCAGCCGCAAAAATACCTGAATCTGTTAAACGATTAAACAGTGTCGATTTGCCAGCATTGGTATAACCGACTAATGAAACTGTTGGTATTAATTGGCGTTGCCGCTTGCGTCGACTTTGTTGTCTCGCTGAACGCACTTTTTCTAAACGTTTTTGGATAGTCGTAATCCGCTTACCCAATAAACGCCTATCAGTTTCTAACTGTGTTTCACCTGGTCCTCGTAAACCAATCCCACCTTTTTGACGTTCTAAGTGCGTCCAACCGCGGACTAAACGCGTTGATAGGTGCGCTAACTGCGCTAATTCAACTTGTAACTTGCCTTCATGAGTACGCGCACGTTGAGCAAAAATATCCAATATTAAGCCAATGCGATCAATCACGCGGCATTGCCATAATCGCTCTAAATTACGTTCTTGTGCAGGTGACAGTGGATGATTGATAATAACTAATGGAATAGCATGTGTTTTAACAAGCGCTTGAATATGCTCGGCCTGACCAAGACCAATGAGATATTTTGGGGTTGGTGCCTTTCTGTTAAAGCAAATAAGATCAATCGCCTCTATATTAGCAGAAGCGGCCAATTGCTTAAATTCATGTAGCTCATCAATACATGGCATACATGAAAAATCAATGTGAACTAGCAAAGCTTGTTCACCACCTGTTGGTCTTTCAAACAAGATATTTCACCTGGGAAAAATTTGTGCGGTAGACTTGATGTCGTCGTCCCGCGATTGAATCGCGGGGTCAATGCAAAATTGGATCCCGCGGTCAAGCCGCGGGACGACGTCCTTATGCGATCAAACCACGAGACGACGTGAGCTGAAGCTAAATCGCCTTTTGCTCAATCAAATGACGTTAATCTTCGATGATTAATTCTTCTTCACTCACTGCATTCATTGTTACACGCACATTACGTGCAGGTACCACAGTAGAAATAGCATGTTTATATACCATTTGGCTAACTGAGTTTTTTAATAAAACAACGAATTGATCGAATGAATCAATTTGCCCTTGTAATTTAATACCATTCACTAAATAAATAGAAACAGGCACCTTTTCTTTGCGTAATGCATTTAAGAAAGGGTCTTGTAACGATTGCCCTTTTGACATTTTATCCTTACTCCATATTTTTTGATATTTGTTCAGATGAACACAATTACCGCCCTGCTTCAAAGGGCGCCGAATTGAGTTTACCATATAAGCTCCAAAAAGCAATACCGAATGACGGGAAAATTGCGCTTGGTCGTATTAAGCCTTACAATGCTGGTAAACAATAGCTAAAAGTATAAGTTGATGAAAAATTGGTCTAAATCGAGTTGGCAAAATTGTTCTGCAATTCAATTGCCAGAATACTCAAATAAACAAGCACTTGGGCAAGTCATTACGCAATTAGAACATTTGCCCCCATTAGTGACCCCATTAGAAATTAATGCGTTAAAACAACAAATCGCAAAAGCACAATCTGGGCAAAGTTTTCTATTGCAAGGTGGCGATTGTGCTGAACAATTCTCCGAGTGCAATGAATCCATTATTACCAACAAATTCAAAATTTTGTTGCAGATGAGTTTGATTTTATTACACGGTTTACAAAAACCGATTATTCACGTTGGGCGAATCGCCGGCCAGTACGCAAAACCTCGCTCAAACATTACCGAGACGCAAAATGGCATTACTTTGCCTGCTTATCGTGGCGACATGATTAATCAACCGCAATTTGAATGTACTGCGCGTACGCCTGATCCTGAGCGCATGTTAACAGGGTATCATCATGCCGCGCTGACCATTAATTATTTACGTGCTTTAGTTGATGGTGGTTTTGCTGATTTGCGTCATCCTGAATATTGGGAGTTGGATTATCATATCAATGACTCACTCAAAACAAGTTTTAATGAAATTGCGAGTAAAATCAGAAATTCATTAGACGTTGTCAATTTGCTACCGGGTGCCGAAGCTTATAATCCCGGGCGTATTCATTTTTACACGAGTCATGAAGCATTACTGCTACCCTATGAACAAGCCTTAACGCGTTTTATCCCAGAACACGATAGTTGGTATAACTTATCAACTCACTTTCCTTGGATTGGTAAACGCACAAGCACTATAGATAGCGCACATGTTGAATACATGCGCGGCATTGCTAATCCCATCGCAATTAAAATTAGTATCGATACTGATGTTAATGAATTATTAAAAATATTAGACACTTTGAATCCAAACAATGAAACCGGTAAAATAACCTTAATTCACCGGCTTGGTATTAAACATATTCAACAAACGCTACCACCTATTATAAAATCAATACAAAATAGCCAACATTGTGTGTTATGGTCTTGCGATCCTATGCATGGCAACACACAATATACTGACACAGGTATTAAAACACGTTATTTTGAGGATATACTAAAAGAATTACGTATGGCATTTGCAATACATGAGACGTTAGGCGCACCACTCGGTGGCCTACACTTTGAAATGACTGGTGAAAACGTCACTGAATGCATTGGGGGATCGACGGGAATTACTGAGCAACATTTATCTAAAGCTTACAAAAGCTTAGTAGACCCACGATTAAATTACGAACAAGCTTTGGAAATTGCATTAATGATTGCAAACAAAGATTATTAAGGATATGTTATGCAAAAAAAATTACCTAAAGGGATAGTGTTTACGGCGATTATTTTACTAATTTTTGCTTGTATTGGTTTTGTATTTTTTGATGAATGGCTAGCAACATCATTTAAATCAATCGCTTTTTTCAATAAACATTTAGTTTCGTTAACATTGAGTTATTTTCGATATTTTGGTACGGATAGAACCTTTTCTTTTTTATACGTTTTTTTGATTGCCATTATTGTTTATAAGTGGCATATGCATAAACAAATCTCATATAAATTATTATTTGTTTTATTAAGTCTCAGTGTCACTATATCGATTGCCTATTGTCTTGGCACTTTCTTCGAACAATATGTACCGCACATTATTGCGATTGCTAAACAAAAAAATGTTGATATCTTAAATGATGCGCAAACCGCTTTTCCTTCCGGCCATATTGCCCGCATGGTGACTTTAGTAACTTGCTTATGTATGTTATTTCCAAAACGTTTGTTGTATATCATCTTAATTGCTGGCACAGCGATTATTTTGGTTGGCTTAGGTTTGTTGTTTACCAGTAAATATTTTATTTCGGGCGCAAGTATCGGTGCATTGGTTGGTATTTTGGTACCTTATTATGTGAAGAATCTTATTTTCGTGCAACGGATATTTTTCCCGCGCAGTAATTTGAATTTTTCGGATAATTAAGCATTTAACCGACAACCTTTGGCGCATGCTTAAAATGCGTCAACGGAAAACTCTGCATCACGATATGTTTATCGGTATTTTCTACTGTTAAAAAAACATAAGGTACGCCATTATCTAAATGAATAGGCTTATGAATAATTTGTTCAATCGCTTTGCCATACAAATAAGTAATAGACGCGCGCGACGCATCAATGTTACCTTTTTGTCCTGGCCACTTAACTGCATATAACGTTGCATAAGAATCTTCAAAATCTTGCCAGGTCACAGCATCTGCATTTTTTTGAATAGGTGCAACTTGCATAATCCTAGAACTATGATCACCATTCACAATAATAATCGCTTTATCATAAATGCCTGCTTGTTTTAACTTATCAAAAAAGTTACCCAACAAACGATAATTACAGCGTAATTGATTTTCATAAAGCCCATAACGTAATTTACGACGCGCCGGCATATTACCTTTTGGCCCTAAATCATGATTCTCAAGCCATGCATTAACATCAGGATTAGCATGACAATATTGATCAAAAATATAAGAATAATGCGGCATCATCACATGCACAAAGAAAACACGTCCGTTGGGATGTGCAATAATCGCTTTAGATAAAGCATTAAATGTATCCGGCACCGCTAGCGGTGCAATTTGTGTTGTTGTAAAAGGTAAATGTGGAACATTAATATGAAAAAATGCCAACGCGGGTCTGACAGAAAATTCATAAACATCGATCATTGACTCAAATATAGAAGATTGATGCAAAAAGCTTTTAGTTAGATAAATCAAATGTGATTTTCTAGGTATATCTAAGCGTTTTTCATAGGGTAAACTAAAAACTGGATACGTGTAACAATTTTCTATTTTTGCCTTTTTTGCTTTACAAAAATTGATGTAATTTGGTTGAAAAACATCAATGGCATAACCGGCTTGTGATAGCAATGTGAAAATTTGATTTTGTGTTAAGTTTAGATGTTCTATGCCTTTGGGGAAATAGGCAGTATTTTCCGCATTAGGATAGATATTTAATAAATTGGGAATCGAATTAAACGTGCGCGCATAATGGCTAAAAGCATTTGGATAAAGCGTAAACCCATTCGCTTGATAAAACTGTATTAATTGCTTTTGTAATTTTTTACCGCCGGGTAAATTGGTTGGGATACCATTAATACCAACATGTTCATCCAAAATAATATCAATCACAGGTGGTAACTGCTGATTAATACTAACTTGTGTATGTCTATATTGAGGTGCGGTCAATTCATGTTGCATCGGCAAAAAGAAAATTGCAAATAAAAAGGCGACACTTACAATCGGAATAATTGGCAGCACATAATCCATTAAAAACAAATTAAGTAACAACACAATAAAGAATACAATTTGTGTGGCAACAATGGATTTAAACAATGAAAAAAAACTAAAACTGACAGTGATAGTAATTGTTAATATAAACAATCTGAGATACCAGTTTTTATGAAGCAACAACGTCCCTAAAAAAAGTCCTGAAAGCAAACACATTACGAGCAATAACAATGCTTCAACGTTTAAAAAACCATAGCGATTAAACTCAATGTAATACACATAAGGACATAATATTAAGAGTACAGGCGTTAATATTTTTATTGCTGCGTTTCGTACCATATCAATTTCCTACCATGTGTTGTGATTTCCTGTTGTTGAATAATTTTCGTTTTATTCTGTAGTAATTGAATGAAATTATCATACGTGTAATCAGGAAAAATATCACCCTTAATCGATAACATTGTTTCAACCATAGGATCTTGTTTTGGAATGAATTCAATAACCCCTTTAGGTGCTAATGTTAAAAGATAATCCACTACTTGCGTTAATGGAACATTATTGGCTAATGCTAAATGATGCACAATAGCTAACGCTAAGATAGCATCTGGCTTTCCACGTTCTGTTAATGATTGACGTTCGATATTCGCCCAACCTTGCGCAGGACTCGGATTAGTAACATCGATATATAAAGGCAAAAAGTTTAAGTTTTGTTGATATGCGCGCTGATAAGCTTTTTCTAAGGCGCCAACATCGGTATCCATACCTATCACATAGTGAGCACCAGTTGCTAATGCGGCAATTGAAAAATCGCCACTATTGCAACCGATATCCCAAACAATATTTGGTTTAGTCGTCGCAATAAAATTTTTGACAAAATCTAACTTTTTTTGTTTTGCTTGCGTCTGATAATGATTAATGTCTGCATAATGTTGCCAATCAGTTTTTTTATTTTTATTGATGGATAATTTGCCTATCCATTCATATAACATTGTTAACATATTCACATAAGCTTTTTTGCTTAATGGTTTTTTTTGCATCCTGTTAACCGATTGCCGTTTTGCTTTTTTATCATAATGCACCGGCAAAATAACATTGAATAATGTATTAATATTCAATTTTTTCTTTAACGGTAATAAACTCGCTAATGTATGCGCGCTAATACCATTGAGGTTACCACGATACATTGCCTGAAAATCAACATCACAATACGCTTTTAACAATAATGGATTTAAAAATTCATCACAAAATTGCTTATGCGCAATCCAATATTCACCCGCTTGATAAGGTGCAAAAGATAAATGATCGATAAAAATAGGCTTGGCGCCAATAAACTGAATATTATAAGCCGATGCATCAATCAAACTCACATTGTGTTCTAATGCATATAATTGTATTTGTAAATGCTGTAAAGCGGCTTGTTTTAAGGCCGAAAAAGTCCACTCATAAGGATACGAAATAAAAGGTAATTTTGAATGTTCTAAAATCAGCTTTGCTTCACGATTAATTTGTGCCGCATCTGAAGCTGATAAAACCAATTCATTCACTAACCAATTTTTTTTGATTAAATGCTCAATAACAGGTGTTTGGCGCGCGCTTTGATATCGCTCCATACCTGCATCCGTAATAACACGATAAATTTTTTGTTGATTAGCAAGAATAAAACCTGCGTTATCACGATATGATGCAGCATCTCTTGATAATTTATCCATTTATTGCTCTTTCGTATCTGCGTTTGTCTGCTCATCTGCTAACGGTGTTTCAGTTACCCGCTTGCCTCGTAAGCGATGAATAAAATTTTTAAAATTGCGCCAATATAATTTGATAACCGCTAAAAAGCCGGCAATCCCTGCAAACAAGCCTTGCACGATAATACTACCTGTACCGCCATCCAGATAAGCATATGCGGGACTAGCGACCAAACAGCCTAAGGTTAACAGGAAAATGAATTTTTTGATGCGCATGATTAGCCTCTTCCTTTGTGACTAAGTTAGCTTATCAGAAATTGTGTTATTTTTAAACCGAAATCTGAGTGTGTACAATCAATTTTCGGCGAAATTTGAGTGTGCGCGCTCAAATTTACGAAAATTTTCATTCATTCCTGGACGCCAGCCTTCGCTGGCGTGACATTGAATCGACATTGGCAGAACGTTGAACTGACACGGTCTCACAATGTACACTGGGGTAGGCTGGCGTTCGCGTCAATGTTCCGGCAATTATTGACCTTGTTTATTCTGTACTGCAATTGTGCCAATTGTCGACGTTTTTGTTTGATTTCATTACTCACAAAAAAACGATCTAATAACTTAGTGCCTGACAACTTCGCAAGTGCTGAAGCGAAAAAATCATTTATCGCCTGTTGTTTTGCTGGTGCATTTAATGTTGGCTCATTCATGATATGATAGATAGCATAATGTGGTGTTAATTCACTAGTTGGCTTAGTTAGTTCATTGGTTTTTTTTATCTGTTTACTTGCAAATTTGTCATGCAGCTTATTTAATACTTCTAGTGTTTGCTGCGTTGACCACCTTGTCTCGGGATTTTTATCACAAATATATGGGTGTATATATCTTCGATAATGCTCTATAAAAGCCCCATCCTTTTCAAAAAATCTTTTTAAAACAGTAAAACACGCTATCCCCATTGAATACACATCTATTTTTTTATAAAATGCGCTGCCGCGATATTCATATCCTGGAACCAACAATTCTGGTGCGATATAACCAGGCGTACCAGTGCCTGATTCTGGCCCATAGCTAATGTGCCTACTCAAATCAAAATCGATTAATTGGATATGACCAAACCGATCAATCAACATATTTTCTAATTTAACATCATGGTGTAAATAACCTTTAGCATGAAAATCTTGTAAAGCTGTAAAAGCATTAATAAAAATCCTTATCAATATTTCTGGTAAATCTGCGCCATGACAACCAAAAAATGTCAATATTTTTTCTATTGGCATATCAGCTACATCATAAAAACAAATGGCATTTGTTGCTGATACTTCAAAAATTGATTTGTATTTAATAGCACCAGATAACAGGTCTTGCTGCCTTTCATCGGGGAGTCTTTTAGTTTCTTGACAATCACTGCCTTTAGCTGAGTTTTTAATTAATTTAATACTTTGATGCGAGATTTTACTTTTAGCTAAAATATTTGTTTCATTTTCCATTTTTAATAAATCAAATTCAAATCGGCGTTGGCTTCGAGTTAAATGACGGTTTCGATTGTTTTTATATTTTTTCAATAATACGGACTCTTTTTGAGACTTCTTTGTCTTCAATACCGTAATGGCAAATTGATGCTCTATTGGCGCGATGCGGATCGCTGATCGCACTGAGCCGGTAGAGCCTTTACCTAAACCAAATAACTTAATGCTTGGATTCGCTTGATCTTTTTCATCTTTTAAAAACAAAATTGATTTTATCTGGTTGTCATTTTTTTTAAATCTTACATTATTAGGATTATATTCAATGTCAGAATAATCCCGTAATAACATTTCTGCTATTTTAGCTAATGTTTGATTGTCTTTGTCTTTAAAAAAGATATGTTGGCGCAAATATAAAATAATAAACACATATCTATAATCTCTGTCTATCCTTGTATCATTTGCAAGTGCAAAAATTTTTTCTTCTTGCGCTTTGGGAATAAATATTTTTTGGTAACTAGCAATCAATTTTTCAAATCCAGTGTCCAATTGTGATTCCCTTACGTATTTCAGAAACTTAATTGAAGTTGCGTTTACAACATAAAACTCGCGCGCATAATTTTGTACGGCGTGTAAATAATGAGGATTATCGATCATTGCTAAGATAAGTTGTATTTGTTCGGCTATTAACGGTTTGTCTTTGCATAAGTTTAATACCAGTGAAACTAATTCTCCCCTATCAGTGACAGCGATAATTCCAATTTGTAAAATTAAACTTATTAAATACGGTTTTTGTTGAATATTTTTTTTAATTTGTTCTATTGTAACACTTGTAGCAAATTGGCCTTGTCGCCTCGCTTCAATTGAATCATAATTGGTAATAAAATTAATAGTGTTTTTGAAAAAAATTGAATGTTGATAATACGTTTCAAAATTTGAAACCACTTTTTCTTGAAAACCTTCAATAAAACAATCTAAAAAATTTAATTCAGCGACACTGATTTTAGTGTCCTTATCAGCATGCAACAAAAAGTAATCGCCTATTTGTTGAAACATCGGCGCCGATCGAAGCTTAAATATCAAAAAATTATCATTAATATCAACATAACAATGTGCATTATTGTCCCAATTGAATACTGTTGTTGCTTTGAATCTAATGGATTTATTGAATAAGGGTTGAATGATATGCATTTCTTGTACATGCAACCGATGCGCTTGAGCGGAATCTGCTTCGCCAATAAGATAAATGCCTAATTGTGGAAATGTTTTTATCTGTTTTGTCATTATTATTAGCTTTATTGTTCATTTTTTGCATAATAACATGAGATTTACATAAAAAAAACCCCTAGCAGTCCATGCTAGGGGTTTTTATTCCCAACAAGTGTGCTATTTCTAGCATTCTTCCATGAAAAAGTCTTTTGACCCGGCGTCTTGCCTAATGCTTCCTTCTATGGAAACAAACTTTTGTGAAGCAATGTGTTACTTCTCAGTAATACATTCCCTTCTGTATCCTTGTCAGCATACCTGCCAACTATTGAAGAAGATCCTCTTCGTCAATTTCGTCCGTGCTTGTCCCTATCACTTAGAACAAAGTTTAGCAGGGTTATGCTATTAAACAAGGTAATAAATTGGAGAATATTAAAGATGTGCATAAAGTCATTCAAAAACTACACATATAATCAATAAGTTATGGTTAGTTTGTCTAAAAAATAGCGCAAATAACGACTAATATGTTGCGATATATCTCACAAAATAATCGGCATAAAATTTACATGCTTGAACTGGCAGATTACGTAATTGCTGTTCAATTTCGAATTTACCCTACAATTCTGTCGATATCGGTATTTGTCAGTAGAGAATTTTTTTTAATTATGTTATTAATTTATAGCATATTTTGGAGAAAAATGTGAAGCGCATTTCTTTATTTTTGTATTTTGTGTTGGTCGTGGCTGTATTAGCAGTAACTGTGCGAAAAATTTACTTTTCACCTCAACTAAACCAACGCCATTTGTTTGTGCGCGCAGAACATGCTTTGCAAAAAGGCGATATGGCTAAATTTGAGCGCCTCAAAAGCCAATTGACCAACTATCCTTTGTATCCCTATCTAGTCTACGATGATTTAAAACAGCGATTAAATACACTCCCTCAAAACGAAGTTGATAATTTTTTCAAGCAATACTCAGATACCGCAGCAACAACAGAATTACGTACGCAATGGTTAATTGCGCTTGCGAGTCAACAGCAGTGGTCACAATTTTTAAAATATTACCAACACACTAACAATGCCCAATTACAATGTTTATATGCCCAAGCCTTATATCAAACTGGTAAACCGCTTAAAGCATATCAACTCGGTGCCCAATTATGGATGATACCTAAATCACAAGTTAGCGATTGTGATCCTGTTTTTGATGTCATGAGAACAAATGGCGCCTTATCTGAGGATTTAATTTGGCAACGTTTTTTGTTAACTATTCAACATGGCAAAATTGATTTTGCGCGTATTCTTGCAAAACAACTACCTGATAATAAACAGTCCTTAGCTAAGCGATGGTTAATCGTCAAACAAAATTCCAACCAAATTATGAATGCAGATTTATTTCCAGACAATACTAACAAATATAATGCAATAATTGGTTATGGGCTTGAAAAAATGGCAACAAGCAATCCTAAGCTTGCTGTTAGTTCTTGGCATAAACTCAAAAAACAGCGTAAATTCACTCATGCACAAGTACAAAATATTATTCAAGCAATTGCTATCGGATATATTAAATCTACACATCAACAAGCGATTCCATGGCTTGAGCAAATTAATCCCAAATATTTAAATAACATTGCCATGAATTGGCGTTTGCGCTTTGCCTTAGAAACACATAATTGGCGTGGTTTATTGCATTGGATTAACACCTTACCTATTAAAGAACGAAAACAATCGGAATGGCGTTACTGGAAAGCGCAAGCTTTAATGCATGTAGGCAAAAAATCAGAAGCCACAAAGGTTTTAAAAAAATTAGCGACAAAACGAGATTATTATGGATTTATGGCGGCAGCGAAATTAAATTTACCTTATCCAATTCATAATGTTCAATTACCTATTTCTGATGCTGATGCAAAACGCGTAAAAAATTATCCTGGCTTTTTGCGTACGCAAGAATTATTTGCACTTAATCGCCAGCAGGAAGGGATGAACGAATGGTGGCATTTTTTAAAAAATCTTCCAGAATCAGAACGCTATATTGCAACACGTTTGGCTAATCAGCAGGGCTGGTATTATGTTGCCTTAGCATCTACTAGTTTTATT
>Ga0100380_10006624_pt1 | contig 11754 bp, 7 predicted proteins | sample CryGeymeta201504_FD_80417 | JGI IMG/M metagenome (GOLD analysis project Ga0100380, IMG submission 80417) | Groundwater microbial communities from Crystal Geyser aquifers in Utah, USA - Crystal Geyser metaG 2015-04 | ecosystem: Environmental > Aquatic > Deep subsurface > Groundwater | place: USA... | reverse complement strand
TACATTATTTTTAAAATTTTTAATTTTTAATATTGTAATTTATACATTTTTTTATTATTTTGTTTTATAAAAAAATATTTCTATGAAATTTATATTAATCTTTTATTTTATTAAATTCTTATTTATTAAATAAACTTAAATAAAATAAACTAACTTTTATTTTTTTAACAAAAACAATACCAATAAATGCGTACCTTTTATAATTCTAAATTTATTTAATAAATAAGGACCCTACGGGAATCGAACCCGTGTCTCCACAGTGAAAGTGTGATATTCTACCATTAAACTAAGGGTTATAAATTTTTTTTAATTTTATATATAAATAACATTCACCCTACGGGAATCGAACCCGTGTCTCCACATTGGCAATGTGATATTCTACCATTTAACTAAGAGTTTTAAAAACTTTAGGAAAAAAGGGGATCGAACCCTTAACTAAACTGCCACAAAGTTTTATTTTACCAATTAAACTATTTTCCTATATATATATTGAGTGGTTTTTACTTTTTAACTTTATTTAGCTATTTTTTTTATCTTTTTTTAATAACTTTGAACATTTTTTACAAGTTTTCTAAAAAAAAAATATACCTATCTCAATAATTTAAAATAAAAGCTGAGCATGAGAATCGAACTCATACCACAAGTGCGACAGACTTGTATCCTACCATTAGACTAGCCCAAAAAATTTTTATTATTTTATATTAGAGTATGACGGGACTCGAACCCGTAAGACTAATAGTCCACGACTTAGCAAATCGCCGCAATCCCCTTCTGCCACATACTTGAAATTTATATATTAGTCCTGAAAGGAATCGAACCTTTTACTTTCGCTTATCAGACGAACATTATACCATTTAACTACAGGACTTTTATTAAAATTATTATTTATTTAGTACGGAAAGGGAATCGAACCCTTATCTTTAGATTTGCAATCCAACACATTACCAATTATGTTATCCGTTTATAATAAATTTAAAAAGACATGATGGGACTCGAACCCATAAACCGTATAGGTAACAACTTTCAAAGCTGCCGCAATTGCCATTTCTGCCACATGTTTTTTGGACCAGACCGGAATCGAACCGGTAACTTTGATATGCAAAACCAATATTTTCCCAATTAAACTACAGGCCAAAATTTTTTTATTATTTAATCTTAAATTTAGTCTCACAAGGGATTCGAACCCTTATCACGTCGATTAGAAGTCGAGTATTTTACCATTAAACTAGCGAGATAAATTTTTATATAACCATATAATCTGTCGGTAAGTAGAATCGAACTACTGCTGACACAGCTTTTCAGGCTGCCGCTCTACCACTGAGCTACACCGACAATATTTTATCTATTAAAAAAATAAACATATATATATTTAATTCGGAATGATGGGAATCGAACCCATAGCTAAAACTCCCAAAGCTCTAATGTTACCATTACACCACATTCAAAAATACTATTTAGGGTCTAATAGGACTCGAACCTATATTTTCAATGCCGCAAACTAACGTTTTACCAATTAAACTATAGACCTTTTTACTTATTTAACGGCCTTGATGGGGCTCGAACCCACAACCCCATGATTAACAGTCATATGCTCTACCTATTGAGCTACAAGGCTTTGGAAGTGGTGGGACTCGAACCCACAACCTGTGAAGGAATAGATTTACAGTCTACCGCTTTATTCCAATTCAGCCACACTTCCTTAAAATTTTTTAAATTTTTTTTTATCATAGAGGTGGTAGGATTTGAACCTACGCATGTTAGAATCAAAATCTAATGCCTTACCGAACTTGGCTACACCTACATACATAAATACATAGCCCCTGCAAGATTCGAACTTACATCGCGCCCATCATGAGTGGGGCATCTTCACCATTAGACCAAGGGGCTTATTTTTTGCTGGGAGAAGGAATCGAACCTCCCATTAGGGGGCATGAGCCCCTCGTGTAACCACTACACTTTCCCAACTAAATATGATCCTCACTGGACTCGAACCAGTACCTAATAAATTAGAATAGATTTTAAGTCTACCGCGTCTACCATTCCGCCAGAGGATAATTTTAGGATGAGGGGACTTGAACCCCCACGATATATAAATCATAAGAACCTAAACCTCACATGTCTACCAATTCCATCACATCCTCATTTACCTTTTTATTTTAATATGCCCCGTACAGGAATCGAACCTATACCTTCAGATTACAAAACTAATATTCTACCAATTGAACTAACGGGTTTTTTTTTACCTATATAGGTGAATTTAAAAATTTCTACATTTTTTTTTACATAATTACAATAACTTCAAATGCAAACCTTATTAATATTTTAAAATTTTTTGTTTATTTCTTATTATTTATATAAAAATAATAATTATCTTTTTGTACTTTAAATTTTATAAATTTTTTTTTACGTTGATTACGCTTTATATCTAAATAATTTAAATATAATTTATTAATACGTAAATAACCAGCATCAGCACCTATTAAACGATCATATCAAGTTAATTTATCTATACTTTTTATATTTTTATAATAAGATAATACAGTTTTTAAGACATTATATAAATTTTTTTTTTTTTCTAGTATAATTAAAACATTTAACATATTTTTAAATAAAAAAAAACGTTTAAAAAATAAATAATATTGCTCATTTTTATAATGTTTAAATAAAATATCTTGTAATTTAAAAGAATTATCAAATCTTAATAAATAATTATCAATACTATAAAATTTTTTTAAATTAGAATAATAATAATTATTATTAACTTGTAAATTAAAAAAATAAAAAAATAGAAATTTTTTAAAAAAAAAAAAAATAAATAATTGAAATTTTATTAAATTATTATAATCTTTTATTAATAAAATAAATTTATAAACTTTTAAAAAATTTATAATAAATTTTTTAAACTTTAAAAAGTAGTAAAGAATAAAAATTTTTAACAAATTAAAATAAATATAAAAATATTTATTTATTATTATTTTTTTTATTAATTTTAAAAAATCATGATATTTTTTATAATAAATATTAAATATTTTTAATTTAATATTAATATAAATATTCTTTACTTTATGTATTAATTTAGTAAAAATAAAATAACTTCATTTTATATTATAAGACAAAATAAGAGCTAATTGACAATAATATAATAATAAATCTTCTATTAAAAAAAATCAAATAAAATAATATAAATCATAAAATAAATTTTTTCTATTAATATTACTATTTTCACGAAGAAAATAATAAGAAAAATACTTATATATTACTACAAAAGTTTTTTCAATTTCTGTATATTCTCATAAAGTAAATGTTTGTATTTCCATTAATTCCAATTGTCATTCTCATTTATGTAAAAAATAAGAAAAAGGTATGAAAAATTCGTACTTCAAAATATGAAATTTTCATGATAAATAACCAGATAAACCAAAATATTTTCGATCAGCATAATATTTAATATACTTATAATTAACTTGTCAATATGTATATTCATAATCTTCATCACGAATTTCTTCTCATATAAAAAAAGTATAACGATCTATAAAAATTTTTGGTTTATTAAAAAAATTTAATAATTCAAATAAAAAATTTAAAAATAATAAAAATTTTATAGAATATTTAAAAATTATTTTTAATATATTTTCAATATTCAATTTTAAATAAATTTTTTGAAAAAAATTTATTTTTTCAGTTTTAAAAAAAATTTGTATTAAATTTTTTAATTTTAATTTATATACATATTTTATTAAAGGTTTTAAATTAAACAACAAACAATAAAATATAAATAAATAAAAAATTATAAAAAAAAATATATATAATAAAATATTAAATAAAAAATAAATAAAATAACAAAATTTTAAAATATTTTTTTGAATAAAAATATATATTACAAATATTTTTTTTTTAAAAACTTTTAAACTATAAAAAAATATATAATCAAAAATTATAAATTTTAATAATATATATATATATATATATATATTTACTACTACTTTAAAAAAAAATATGAAATAATAATTAAAACCTTTATTAAAATGACTAAACTTGCCAAGTAATAGATTTAAAATAAAAAAAAATATAAAAAAAATTATATTTATTATATACGAAATAATTTTCATAAAAATACTAAAAAATAATAAAAATAAAAAATAATTTATATATATATTATCAAAAAATAAATAAATTACTATATAAATAAATAAAAAAATATAAAAAAAAATAAAAATTTTTTTTAAAAAATAAATAAAATAAACAAATGATAAAAAATATTTTTTTATTATTTTACGTTCTAAAGAAATAAAAAAATACTCTTCCCAATAAAAATTTGATTTTTGCTCAAACATAACTGAATCATTATTTTCTTTACGTTTACCTTGTTGGCCTAAAAACATTATTTATAATTATAATCAAAAATAAATTTATCAATAAAACTTAAATCATGTTGTATTTCATAACCTATAGCAAAACGAAATGTACCAAAAGGACTTAATTCACTTAAAATATAATTTTCATCATAACTAAAAAAAGGTTTTTCATAAAAATAAGCAAAATATTTAGAAAACTTACTTAATCAACTTTTATAATTATTACTACGATAAAAAAATATAAAATAATAAAAAGTTCAAAAAAATTTACGTTTAGAAACCTTCCTTACATTTAAACGTCAATTTTTAAAAAATTGTCAATTATATTTTAAAATATGTAATGTAAAAATATAAAAAAAAAATTTATACCTAAAAATGAATCATCATTTGCAGCTAAAGGTAATAATGTATCACCGGATAATGCATTCGAATCAATAATAGCTATTGATTGTGCATAAATACAACCACCTTCATAATTAGTAACACGTGATTCTAACATACGAGGTAAAAAAATAAAAATAGGTACCCAAAAACCGGTTATATTAAAACCAAATAAACGAAATAAAAAAATATAATGTTTTTTTTCCAAAACAAAACCATTTAAATACTCACGATATAAAATAAATAATAAACTAAAAATTGTTTGAAAATTAGTTAAACAACCAGCTATTCAATCAAATACTGAATAACCCATACCTAAAATTAAAGAATAACGTAAAGTAAAAGGTATAAAAATATGATTATGACAAACATATCAACCTCTACCATAAGCCAAACCACATTTTATTGCCATAAAAATTAAACTACGTATACCTAAAATCATTTTAGAAAATTTTATTATAAATATAGAAAAATATAATTTTTTTAAAAATATCTTATTTTTACCAGTACGTTTAATTAATTTATTTTTTAAAATTTTTAAATTTAACGTTTGAGTTAATACTTGTTGTTTTGTACTTTTTAGTAAAAAAAAAAAATCACAAATACCTTGTAAAAATCAACGAGCATAAAATACACTTTTTTTAAAAATATGACCTAAATGTAATCCAAATTTAAATAAATGTTTAAATCCAAAAAAAATAAAACCTTTATATATTTCCTGTCTTTTTTTTATCATCAATAAACAATAAAAAATAAAATAACTCAAACAACATCAACAAAATGTCAATATCATATAGCAAATTCAAAACCTAAATGTGATTCTCTAATTAATTGACCTTGACATAATCTTATAAAACATACAGTTAAAAAAATAATACCAATCAATACATGTATACCATGTAAACCTGTTAAAAAGTAAAACATTGTACCAAAAACAAAATCTGTTAAAAAATAAGGTGTTAATTTATATTCAATAACTTGTAAAATTTCAAATGTTAAACCTAATAAAATAGTTAATAATAAACGTATTTTAGCATTTAATAAATCACCAATAATTAATGCTTTATGTGCTATAGTTAATGTAATACCTGATAATAATAATAAAAATGTATTTAATAAAGGTAATCTAAATGTTTTTACAGAAGATACACCAATACCAGGTCAATAATAACCTATTTCATAAATAGTTGTTAAACTATAATGAAAATAACCTCAAAAAAATAAAAAAAAAACCATAACTTCACTAACCATAAATAATAAAAAACCTAATCAAATACTTCTTTTTACTACTAATGTATGTTTACCTTGATATGTTGATTCTTTAATAACATCACCTCATCATTTATAAGCACATATTAATAATATTAAAAAATTTAAATAAACAAATAAACTACTTAATTCTAATCTTTCTGTTGTTAATACTATAAACATTGTAAAAAAAAACGCCCCTAATGAAACAAATAATGGTCATGGACTATAATCTACTAAATGAAATAAATGTCTTTTTTTTTGTTTCATTTTTTTATTTATTTATAATTTTTTTTATAAATACCATTTTTTTCTTTTTCTTCTCTAAAAATTTTTTTATTTGTATTCTCTCCACCACAGTAATAAAACATTTTTATTTATAAATTTTTATTTATAAATTTTTCTAAATTTTTTACTTTTCTTTTTATTAAATCATTTTTTTTTTTTATATTAATTACATAATTCATTGAATCATTTTCTTTTTCTTTATTTTTTAATTCTTGCTCTTTTAATTTTCTACGTTTTAATATTTCAACATTATCTAAAAAACCAACACGAAAAAAAAACCAAAAAAATAGAAAAATAAATAAAATTAATATTCAAAAACTATTTAATAAATATCAATAATTAAAAAAAATATAATTATAAAATTTTAATAAATAAAATCAATAAATAGTATCTTTAAATATATTTGGAAAAAATCCAAAATAAATATCTAAAAAAATTGAAATTAATTTTAAAATTAAAATTAACTTAAAAAAAAATAAAAAAAAATCTTTTGATCTATAATAATAACGCAAACTAAATAAAAAATATTTATATCAACTCCCCTGCATTAAATGTATTTAAATAATTATTCAAAGATTTCGTCACTTTATTTAAAAGAGGTGAGATTTTATATAAATCTTTGTAATGATAAATATTAACTAAATTATCAAATAAATTTATATTATCAAATAATAATAAATAATTATAAAAAATTTTAATATTAAAATTTTTTATAATATTTATTAAATTATTATTATAAAATTTTATAAAAAAATTATAATTTAAATTAATTAACTTAAAAAAATATTTTAATAAATTAAAATTAAAAATAGTATAATTAAATGATTTATTTAATACTATATTAAAATATTTAAAAATATCTAAATTTGATTTTAATTGTACATTTTTAAATGAATATACTTTTAATTTTTTTCGTAAACGACCTTCAAAATTTAAAAATAAACCTGAATACTCAAAAAAAGAAACAGTAGGTAAAATTAAATTAAACTTTGTTACATCTTGTAAAAAAAAAGAATTTTGTAAAATTGCAAAACTTTCTTTTTTTTTTTTTTTTAAGATATCAAAAGTAAAACTATAAATTAATTTACTTTTATTACTATAACTTTTATTTTTTTTTAAATTTAATTCTTGAGAATTTAAATCAATAACATTTGTAAATAATATATATATATCATTATATTTAAAATTTAATAAATAATATAAATTTGATAACAATTTAAAAGCATTTTTTATAAAAAAAAAATTTTCCCCAATAATTATTGCATTATTTAAATAATTTTTCAAATTAAAAAAAGAACTTAAAAAAAATGAATTATAATAATAAAAATAATTATAACTACTTTTATTTTCTAATATATTAAATAATTGAATTAAATTATTACCTAAATTACTGACATTTATAGAAATATCTTTAGATAAAAAACCTATTGTAAAAATTCTTATTGTTTTTTTTTTTAAATTTTTACGTAAAATTGTATTTAATAGTGGCATTTTTAAACGTAAATTTAAAGCAATAAAAAAATAGAAAAAATAACTTTTTAAATTATTTAATTCACTATTAAAAAAAAAATTTAAATTTAAATCAATATTATTATAAATATTTTTTACTAAATTTATATTTAAATAACCTAAATTTAAATTAAATTTTTTTAAATAATATAAACTTTCTAAATCAATAAAATCCGAAAGAAAAAATGAAATACCTTTATTATTTACTATATAATTAACAATTTTTTTTATTATTATTTTTGTAACATTTACTCAACTCAATTCTAAAAAAATTTTATTTAATATTAAAAATGGTTTTAAAATACGATTTATAGATAAAGCATCAAAAAAATAACGTGTAATATTAGTAATTCAATCTTGATTTAATAAAGAATCACTTACAGGTAAAATACGTAAAATTTCATTATTACGTAAATCTAAACAAATACTACTACACATAGTATCTAAAATATCAATATTTTCATATTTATTTAATTCTCAAGCTCGACCTTTAAAATTATAAATTTTTGAAGTTAAGGCACCTACAGGACATAAATCTACAACATTACCTGATAATACTGTTAATAAATTAAATTTATTTGAAACAATCTCTGTAGATTCACCACGACCTATTAAACTAAAACCAACTACACCTGCAATTTCTTTAAAAAAACGAACACAACGTGTACAATGAATACAACGTGTCATTATTGTTTTAATAAAAATACCACTTTCTTTGTCAATTACACTACGTTTTTTAAATTCATAAAAACGACCACGATCATAACCATAATCTCTTGCTATATTTTGTAAATCACATTCACCCCCTTGATCACAAATAGGTATAGTAGCAGTACAGTACATATCAGTTTGACTTAGCACCAAAAAGCTCTATCCGAACCATACGTGCGACTTTCACCGCATACAGCTCTCCATAATAATAAAACTCTAATTTTAAATTTCTAGTTTTAGTGTTTGTAACTTTTATTGTTATCATATACACCTGTGTGTACTTTTCAGTGACACGATGAACATAAAACAATTTGTCTACGGTTGTGCATTTGATGCAAACGATCCCAATTAGAGACAGATTTTTCACTAGATAATTTATTTATATGATGTATCGTGAGATTTTCTTTAGTTTCACAAATTTTACATTCTGATTTTAATAAAGAGTTAACTTTGTAATATCTTTTAAGATAAATTGTAACTCATTTATCTATATCGCCAATATCACTTGTATTACTAAAGAGTATACTTAAATCTGAATTACGTTTAGCCTTTATTTTGTAATTGTACCTGATATTCTTATCAACTTCTAAATTTTTACCAAATTTCTTTATAACTTTACTAATGGTTCTTAATTTTAGTTTCTTAGCTAGAGTCAAAGCACAGCTACTTCATAAAATATAGTTTAGATGATGCAAGACAGAATAATTATTTGCAAGTTTATAATAATTACTAATACCTCTAAATAATCCACTGTAAGTTATAACAATTCTGCTAAGATCATATACTGTATATATGTTAACTGCTTTACCAACAATTCTTTTACCATTGTTTATAAAACGAATTATACCTTTTTCTTTCAACTTTTTAATAAGATACTTGAAAGGTATATTAAGTTGCGGTATAGTGTTAATACGTACTTTGTAGTTAGTACCTTCACGTTCCACAACTTTTATAGGTTTCTTATCTAAAGGTGTAATTCTTATGTAGTATCCAAGGAATAATGTACCATCATGACTTGCATTTTTTATTTTTGTATTTTCATCATTAAGTTCTAATTGCATAGAAGATAATTTCTTTTTAATTAGTTCTTTAATGTATATACAATCATCTTTACTACCTATAATACCAATAACGAAATCATCTGCATACCTAACATATTTTAGGCGTTTAAATGTCTTATCATTTTTTGGATAAGGAGATATTTTAAAAAGATTTTTACGGTTACTTTTCAAGGCTTTCGTATATTCTGGATTTCGATTCCTATTTCTAGAACATCCTAAATCAAAACTAGTTTTAATTTGCATAAGTTCAATATCAAGCTCATGCAAATATATATTATTTAGTAATGGACCTAGTATCGAACCTTGAGGAACACCTTTGTTTGTCTTTGAAAAGGATTTATTATAGATATAACCAGCTTTCAGTATTTTATATAATGTTTGTATTAATAGCGGCTCATTAACCACTGATTTAATTTTCAATATAATAAGTCTATGATCTAGTGTGTCAAAACATTTGCTTATATCACCTTCTATAAATCATTTTGAGGAAGTAAAGTTTAATTTTAAATAATTAAGCGCAGCATGTGTACCTAATTTAGGTCTAAAACCAAAAGAGACATCTAAAAATATATTTTCATAAATAGGTTCTAGTATCATTTTTATAGCTTCTTGAACAATTTTATCTTTTAATGTGGGAATACCTAATGGTCTTTTACCCCCATTAGATTTATATATATAAATACGTTTAGAAGGTTTACATTGATAAGAGCCTGTACCTAGTTCGAAATTTAATCTTTCAAAGAACAAATCATTAATAATTGGTTTCTCTCCATAAGTTATACCATGACTTTCAATAACCTTTAAATAGGCTGTTTTTAATACATTTACATCTTTAACGTAATCCATAATTTTTAATTCGTATATCTCACTTTTACTCATGTTATTCAATTTTTTTAAGAGTTTAGATAATTCAGCAATCCCCTCAGGTTTTGCTTTGTTATCTATATTATTACTGAACCCCTTCAGTTGTTTGTCATCAATGACAGACGAATAACATCTTTTTTTAATGTTATTATACCTACTACGAGTTCTCCGATACCTCAAATCATTTCTAATCCCAGGTATTCCCAAGTTCTTTATGTACACACCATTTATTATACTTAGTCGCTTGCTACTCATCACAGACCTTCTGTTTAAGGTTCTTTTGTTATTCGCTATTATAGATGAACTGCCCAACATCCAATAATCAAAAGAAAACTTTATATTGATAAAGTGAGGCCCCGTTACCTCCCCAAGTAGTATAAAATCAAGTTCGTCATCCTCGACATATATAACGTAGCTCGAATCAATCAAATGATCCTTTACAGACATGCTATGGTCCCTCAAAGGTTGGCCCTTATGTAGGTAAGTCTGTTGCTTTACAGTATAATATAGGAACACTATATTAACGAATAATTTACTGGGGTTATAAACCCAGCGTGTGCATAAATTAAGTGGCGCACGACAATCTAATGGATGATTTATTAATAAAAACTCCATTATAGATTTACGTACACGTTCTAATCTTTTATTTTTTGTTTTTATTATCATATTTTTCCCAACTTTTGTAGCACAGGCTAACATTAATTTTGGCATTTTTTCAATTTCTATTAAACATATTCTACAATTCCCTGCAATTTCTAAATTTTCATTATAACAAAAACAAGGTAACTCTACACCTTTTGCATAACTATATTGATATATTAAATAATTTTGTTCTTCTTCTTTTAATTCATATTTTTTTGTATCAATCATAATATAATCTTTCATGCAAAAATATTAAAAAAAAACTGTTTACTAATTATTATTCAAAAGATCTATATAATTTTTTTCATTTAATACTATTAAAAAAAAATGTATCAAATTTATAAATATCACGTAAATTTACTAATAATATACTAAAAAATAAATGAAAATTTTTTTTTTTAGTATAAATACCTATTGTTTTTTGTCTATTAAAAACGCAAAAACCCATCATAACAAAAAAGACACCTTTAAAACGATAAATTAAATTTAATTTATCTCCTACATAAACTTTACTAGCATCTTTTTTTTTTTTTTTTAATAAAAATATTATTATTTTAATTTTTTTTTTTTTTTATTTTATATATTTTTTTATTTTACTATTATATAAATTTTTCTTCCAATTTATATTTTTATTTAAATCATAATTAGTTTAATTTATATCATTTTTCTTACTATTTTTTAAATAATATAAAAAT
>Ga0100380_10006606_pt1 | contig 11778 bp, 9 predicted proteins | sample CryGeymeta201504_FD_80417 | JGI IMG/M metagenome (GOLD analysis project Ga0100380, IMG submission 80417) | Groundwater microbial communities from Crystal Geyser aquifers in Utah, USA - Crystal Geyser metaG 2015-04 | ecosystem: Environmental > Aquatic > Deep subsurface > Groundwater | place: USA... | reverse complement strand
AGAATCTGTCAGGTCTGCATTTTCAAAATCGGCAACATCTAAGATTGAGCTGGAAAAGGTAGCCTTTTGAGCTGTCACATCCTTAAAAATAGAAAAGTCCAGTGCGGCATCCTCAAATTTGGCACCTTGAAGATCGGCTCCAGTAAAATCTGCCTTTTCTAACATTGCTTTTTGAAAGTTCGCGCCAGCTAGATTTGCCTTTTGAAAGTTGGTACCCTTTGCGATGGTACTTGTGAAATCCTTACCTGCCAAATCTTGTCCTGAGAAGTCTTGACCCGAAATGTCCTTCTTGGAAAAATCAGCCGCAGAGGATGGGTCCATGGGGGCCACAAACATGGCCATAGAAAATATAAGCGTCAGTCCTGCGTGTTGAACAGTCTTCAATAGATTCTCATGCTTGTTGTCAGTAATGGAAGATGGCGGCGTGTGTACAGGAGTGGGTTGTTGCGTAAAAAAGGCATTCGTCAATGGAGGCGTTAATAACAAAAGTGAGAAAGTGTAAGCCCTCATTCTGCCCTTCGTCTTGATCGATAATGTATTGGCGCGTCGTCGTCGCTTAGTGGCTTGAGCGATTGTAAGTTTGTGTTATGGACATATGAAATATCAAGCCTTTTGTTTATTGAGGTATCAAGATACGAAAAAATGTTGTCAGCAGACTACCAGTAGTTGGCATACATCTTCAAACTATGTGACGCACATGTGCCGTAACAATCTCAAATAATATTATTATTCTTAGCATCAAGGCAACGACTCCATCACCAAGAAGTACCACTCCGAGTGGTAGTACCTGGTACTGTAGTAATGAAGTAAGCCATCCGGCAGTCAACTTTTAGAAAATATTATAACAGTCTACTGTACTTGCTGTGTCGAATTTTTCTAGATGTGCATCTATTATTCACCTTTCGGAGTGCATGGCAACAGAAGACAATTTTATTTTCAAGATACCATCTAATTCAATTTAGGGCGCTTAGTTTCCTCAGCTGCCAACATATCGTTGCAGTCATCATCCGCAGCAGGAGGAGAATCGGAAGGAGCAGCGATTCCATTGGAACTGTCATCTAAGGCTGGTCGCTTTTGACCGCTCAGGAGACTTTGAGTGGCGTCCGAGTGTGACTCATTCGGTGTTGAATCTTTCTCTCCATTCTCCTCATTGACTTTACTGCTGCCACACTGGACTCCCTTGGTCGTTTCAAAATCAAGGAAATTCATTTTTTCACCTTCCATACGAGCTTTTTCAATATTTGGGGTCGCTTCAGCAAGGTCATCTGCTCCGTCAACTTTAGTCTGCTTGTTACAATCGTCTTTTCGGGCTTCGGGAGCGGCACCTGCCTCGAAAGCATTATCTTCACTGGACTGAGGGGCGTCCCTTTCATCGAAAAGATTTGCATCATTACTTTCGCTGTCTTTGTCGTTCTCCAGGAATTTTACATCTGCGGGATCATTTTTATCCTTGCTTTCGTAGTTGTTGCTGGTCTCGAGAGCGTCAGGCTCCTTTGCATCCTTGCTTGCATTGTCGTTGCTAGTTTCAGGAGCTTCCGATTCGTCAGGTTCCTTTGTGTCCTTGCTCTTATTGTCGCTACTCACGACGGCGCCTCCGGTAGATTCAACCTTATCTGCTTCCGTCTCATCACCTTTCGCATCGTCTGTCGCACCACCGGCTATTTCCGACTCGTCACAAGACTCTACTTTCACATGTTGTTTGAGCTTAATCATTTCTGATTCAGCAACGATGCCATTCGCATCGACTCCCGTACTCTTTGCCACCTTCGATTCCGAGACAGCTTCCACAAGGTCACCTCCGTCAGCCTTTTTATCCATAACTAATACTTGTCCCTTATCTCCGTTTGCCTGAATTCGTTCTATTTTCTTGGCAAATGAATCCCATTTGTGCGGAAAGTTTCGATGAGCGTACATGCGAATCTGTGAGAGTCGGCGGGTTCCAACTGCCTTCTTTACAGACTCAACGTCCACCTCATTTGCTAAAGCAGCTAGGAGCCGATCACGTTCATCGCCAGTCCACCTGCCCGTTGATAGAGAAGACTTCTGAGACGCCTTCTCGCCATTGGACTCAGTATCCACTTCACCTTTTCTGTAGTTGCGAATAACGACCTTCAAGTCGTCAATATCCACTCGCATATTGCCATCGTGATTTATTTCCTCTTGTTGCGAAGTGCCGACTTCCGAAGTATCTATAGGCTCCACCTCCGGCTCAGCTGACCGCCTCCGACTTTTCCTCGTTGGCGCCGAGAGCTGTTGCTCTTCATCATTGACATCATCACTAGGATTGCTAACATCGGCAACGACATCTTCTTCTTCCGTTTGCATGTCTTCCGGTATTCCATCTACGAAAGAATCGTGAATGTGCACGCCCAAGGGTGTAGCACTTCGTCTTTCAAATGATCCTTTCAAAGCCATCGTCAAGCGTTTTTCTGCCTCCCCAGCAGCCTCTAAATCTTCTCGTTTCATCATACGCTTAATTCGGTGGAGAAGAAGCAGCTCGTCGCACTTCTTCATGAGTCTCATGTGCAAATTAAACCAAGTATGGCATCTACAAGAACAACCTGCGCAGTAGTTACAATTTTTGCAAACAGGACCGTTCTTGCAAGGACAGCGGCTGGCTCGATCGTACGTGTAGTTTCCAATATGATTGATAGTGCTATGGCGCTTGTTGTTAAGTGGATGCATCTGAGCAGTTTAAGAAGCGAGGAAAAGAGAGTGAGTGGTCGGCGGAATTCACAGTGTTTCAGTTCGGTTGTCGTTGGCTTTCCCCGGACGTACCTGCACCGGGACCGCATATCGCTTCTCTTGATGACATTCCAGGCAAATATTGAAATCTTTGCTCAGAAGGATTTCACATCCAGCGCAACTGAAAAGAATAATAAAACGGTTGAGCTTGATAATTCAACAGAACAGATAATATTATATCAACACCGTCGCCAAATGTAAGCAGATACTTACTGCAGGTAAACGTTCGACAACTCTTTGTGGCACAGCTTGCAAAAGAAATCGGTGTTTCCATAAGGATCAAGTGCAAATGTAGCAGGGTTTTCCCAAGTATTGGGTCGTTCAGAGATTTGCACTCGCTTGTGTCGTTCGTTAGACCTGCTCTGCAGTTTCTCGGCGACATTGATTGCATGGACGTGCTGCTTGATTATGTATTGCAAAGCAGGGAAGATACCTCTGCAAATATCACGAGTCAGAGGCATATAACCCCTCTTATACTCTCCGAAGCCATCAGAAAATTCTTCGTACGCAAGCATTGACTCTGGATAGGCATTCGGCAAAGCGGTGCCTTCGTCCTCTCTGGGGCAGTAAATCCTTGCCATCTGTAGAATGGATAGTTCCGGAATCGCCAGTGATTGAACACAGTACTTGCGATTAAGTGCAGCGCACTCAAGACTTGCTAGTACTGTTCGTAACGATTTAATTGTTGTCAGTGTGGGTAATAATATGCCAGCGCTGAGATACAATAACTGACATGGCACAATTGAATAAAACACACACGCAAAATAAATTTAGACGAACCTTCACGATTTATTCCTGCCGCCGTGACACCGCGAAACATCCAGTCCCAGGCGACGCTGATGCAGAGAATTTCTGACTTGCCTGGTCCAACGACACGTTCTCGACTTCCTGGCTTCAAAAGTCCACGACGGAGCTTCGCGTGGCAGTCTGTGAAGGGTAATTGCTCGTTCGAAACCTTTCGAAAGGCATGCAAGCGACCCTTGTTAATGTGAACACACTGTCCGGGCTTTAAAATGAAGCGAGAGACACAGTAATTCATATCATTACACCGTGCGATCGCGTCATTGTCTGGCCATTGTGGTTTTTCACCGAGGCCGTCCCCATGTGGCATGTTGTAAAGGGCCTCAAACGAACTGCCCTGTCCAAGGTTTTTGTAGCTCCCAGTTAAAATGCGAAGGGCGTGTCGCTTGTGACGCTCAGGTAGTCGCCTCAACATAACAACCTCATTGTACCCAGACAAACAGAGATGTCCAGAGTCGACCGTCCCGTGGCCATCCTGATGAAAGTGCGTGAAGGAAGAAGGCGGCGTTACGTACAAATTAGGTCCCATAAAAGGTCTCCCGTTAGGATTGACGCAATTCATCATGCAGTGGGCGCCTCCTGGCAACGTCTCCCTCAGCTTGAAGCTTGCTTGAAAGTCCGCATTCAACGTAGGTGCAAGCTTGACCATATCGAAATCAATCATGTACATGACCGTGTCTGTAACATCGATGGTATGATCGTGTCCATTGTGGTCCTGAAAAGGAAAGGGTTAGGTTACGATTTCGAATCGGCGACAAAGAAAACAGGCAACGAAAACTGGCGTACCTTGAATGAAAAAGCGACTGACTTCTCCCCTATCTGACCATCTGGGTCCAAACACTCGCCGCGATGTCGCAAGTAGTTGACATAATCTTTGACTTTCATTGAAAGACAAGTGTCTATCTCTGCATGGTCCATTTTTCCTGACTCCCTTTGTTCATCGATTGAGGATGCCTTCGTCTTGGGCCGAATAGCCTCTTGTTCAGGATTCGCCTTATCGAACCTGCGGAACTTATGGTAATATTCGTCTCCAGCAATGCGACTCAAATAGTCCAAAGTCCACTTCTGCCGGTCGAGAGAAGCCGCAAGCCCCTCCGAAACAACAGTTATATCGTCTCTTTCGTACATTTCCAACAGGAACTTCTCGTCCTTGGCCGTAAGACAAACATCAGCGCCGTCCTGTCGGCGGAAATCTGCATGAAGGACACGCGTATCGTCGTCAAACGTCCAGGTACAGAAATTTGTGTTCGGAAAGCGATTCAGGTCCAACGGCGGCGGAGGAGGAAGGGGCCGAAGGTCGTCGTGGCTGACTCCTGCAAAAAGCTTCTTTTCTCCTTGTTTTTCATCATCTCTATCATGATCTTTTTCATCGTCTCTTTTATCCTCTTTTTCATCTTCTTTCGTCTCTTCACTTGTTGCCTCTACAGCTGCGTTTTCCTCTGGCAAAGGAGGGTTATGGTAGCGCCAAGCTTCTTCTTCGACGTAGTAGGGGTTGGAGTCTGCCTTATAGGTCGACTGATCTGGTATTTCCACAGCACTCGGTGACCATTCATTCATTTGCGCTTCTATTTCTTCGACAGGGACTGGATGATGCTGGGAAAGAGGGACAGAAGGAGGCTTCTTGGGGGTGCTGTTTCTATCGATGATATGAGGACGGATTGTGGTTTTCGGATTAACGTTTGTATCGTCTCCACCAGCAGCTGCCACGTTTTGCGCATATTCGTTCTTGTACCTAATCTTATCATGCTTTGCCATAAGCTCATATTTTTCCCTCTGCTCTTTGGTCAGCATCTTGAAGCGGGCCTGGCATTCAGTGGAAGCTTCAGCCTTGGTAGCCTGCGGGAATTCCATTTGGACACGAGGTAGTTCATCGATTCGGTAGAAGCTACAAACAATGTAGTGCAACAAAAATATGGAGTGTGTAAGGGGCAAGTACCACAAGACAAAAAAACAAACGGAATAGCAACCGAGACTTACTTGAATGCACTCTTGGCACGCCGAGGTTCCTTGTTCATGCCTGCCGGTAACGGGTTCTTCCGGGGCCGACCAGGTTTTCCTTTATTTACCTTTGCAGCTTCTTGTGCCTCGTTGACAGAATCAGGATTTCTACCCTTGAAAACAGCCACTTCTCGAGCGTAGCGTTCTTTGTCTGCAGCAGCCAAATCCTTGTATTCCTGCTTTTCGGCGTCTGCCAAGTCTCTCCACCGTTGACCACAAACAGCAGCTGCTTCACCGAAAGTAATCGAGGGATTTTCTTCAAACACATCTCCCATTATTTTTCGTTGGTAGACTGCGTCGTAAGGAAGGTAAGCGAAATTCAAATGTTGGACAATGGCTTAATAGGCAACAATCACAATCCTTCCACCCAAAATCTGAGCCTAACTACGAAATACTTACAAACAAAGGCACCGAGCGGATTTTTCGGATCATTGACACCTTTTTTCTTACGTTTGCCGTTGCTTTTTGTCGCCGGTACAGCTGCGGACAGCGGAGGAACAGCTCTGGCAGTGATACTACCGGCAGTGCCTGTATCTGCTGGCAGATCGCCTGTGTGGTTAGCTTCTCTACGCAATGTATCCTCAGCAGCGGACGCCAGCAAATCAAACGCGCTCCTGGCGTTCTTCACGGCAGAAGGAATCTGCTCCTCAGCCTCAGGAGCAGCTTCTCTCGAGGCTGCAGCTGGTGCTCCCAAAGCCAGTGAAGCCGCCACTTCCACGTTCTGCCCCCGGACAGCTGGAAAGTTGTCCTCGGCCCCTGAAAAAGTTTGATCACCTCGGCTGCCACCATGAACTCCCATGCCCCGAAGGAATGATCCGTGTTGCAGACCAGCGCCTGCGGCTGCTTCCAAGACATTGGCTCTCCAACGTTCATCTTCTTCGACCTGAGCTCGCAATCGGCGAATCTGCTCAGCTCGGGAGGCCGGATCATTCAGTACAGCGGCAATACCAGGGTGCTGCCCCCATGGAGGTCTAGCAGCAGCAAGAAGAGCACTTTGATGAGCAGCTAGCTGCTGCTGGTCCTGTTCTACAGCCATACGATTTCGCATTTCCATGGCTTGCATATGTCTCAACACTTCATTATCCGCAACAGCCACACCTTGCATTCCAATCCCACCGTGGTGGAAACCAAAAGGATTCGCCGCAACGCCCATAGTTCTCTGTCTCTCTAGAGCAGCCAGCGCATCTTCGATGGTAGCAGGTTGCTGATGTTGGCGAGGGTTGTATGCAACTCCTGACATGGGAACTTCAGGTACAGCACTACCGGCGGCCTCGTCTGCGGATCCTGTTCCACCTTTCTTCTTTCGACCATTCTTGACACCATTACGTCGTTCGGCTTCCGGAGGATCTATGCCTCGAGCTTGATTCGCCCTGGCCCGAGCATGTTGCAATGCTTCTTCGGGGTCAAAGGGGGGTTGATACATGGTCACTGGCAACACAAAGCTTGCAAAGGAGTGTGAAGCTAGCTGCAGTTGGCAAGATGCCCAAGGAGAAAAGATATGATTGGCAATTATAAAGACTAACAATGGAAGAGGTAGAGTTAGAGTAAAAAACAAAACAGAAACAGTAGTTAGACGTGTTGGTAACGCAGTTGGACAGTTGGACATTCACGATTCGTCTACGGAGGTGATGCACATACGAAGCGAAAAGAACACGATGTGCTCAACTCGGCAGCGAACGGCGTGGTGCGGTAAAGTTGCGATAAGGGCATCATGATGCCATGTCATTGTCGTACATAACACAAGTGTGGCGATGGTTCGTCCAGCAACACTCAAGACAATAGGCGTCGACAGTAGATGCGGTACGCTTACCTTCCGACCTTAAAACGACCACGGAGACTGTGACGATGAAGTTTTGTGATCAAGTGTCTCAACCAGAAATGCAATGATGTTTGATTTGCCAAGGAAAAGATGTTATGCTTGTATAAATGCTGTTGTTGCGTTTAGATAGTTGTAGATCAACAAATATTAATAGTAATACCGGTTGTAGTACAATTACAATTGGTTGATGTAAAAAAATAATTGATGTTGAGATTATTACGTCGTACTACTCGTAGAGTACTCGAGTACCAGTAGTAGTACTAGTACTAGTCTACCACTACTCTACTAGTAGCTAGAGTTTACTAGCTAGTAGTAGACCTACTAGTAGTAGTCTTTTGATTTTGCACCAAAGCTTTTTACTTGCTTGGTTCGCATCAGGCCTCGTACCGTGGTACTGTAGTAGGGTACCTGGTACCAGGTACCTTTTGAACAGTCGTATGTCCGCTCTACTACCGTACTAAGTACTGGTGGCAACGTACCACCAGTACAATGAGCATTTGCAACTTTTTGTTGATGACTACGTACCAGGTACTATCTGGTACCAGCCACCAGCCCAGCGACCGAAGAAGGTACGACGCAAATTATTGAGGGTAGTAGATCTGCGATGCTTTCAGTCTGGACCTCTTCCGGGTTCATGTTCGTTTTACATATGGGGCTTTTTACTGCTGACGAAAGTGTAGAGTGACTACCTTCAGCCGTGTTCTCTTGTAAAAAAAAACAGACTCGAATTACTAGTAGCTCTAGCTAGCTAGTACAGTAGGTACTACTAGCTAGTACTAGTAGAGTACTAGCTAGTAGTACTAGTAATATTGAGCACCATAGTACCAGTACCAGGTACTGGTGCTAGTACTAGTACCTACAGAACTCGTACTAGCTACGGTAGTACGTACTCTAGTAGGTCAAGCTAGTAGTAGTACAGTACTACGGAATTTCAGACCCTACTAGTCTACTACTGGCAGTAGCTTCTCCACGACTAGTACTACTGGTACTAGTAGTACGGTAGTAGTCTACCAGGTAGTACTGGAGTTCTACTACTACTAGTAGTAGTAGTAGACTACTACCTCCTGGTACTAGAGTAGCTACTAGTAGTAGTAGTGTAAGTAGTCCTACAAACTACAAGTGGACTAGCTAGAGTAGGGCCTCCTGATAGTAGAGTAGTACTAGCTAGGCAGTACTAGTAGTATTACTAATAATAGTAGAGGAGTAGAGTACGCCGTACAGTAGATAACGCTCAAGGAAGTCCACTGAACTTCAAGAAAAAACCTACACGAGTGCTATTACTACTGCTACTATCATAATACACTAGTCACAGTAGCTAGTAGAAGCTACGAGTAGATAGCTACAATAGATCGTACCTGGTACTAGCTAGTAGATATACTCGAGTAGCCAGTAGTAGACCAGATGCTGCGCTGCTACTGTTGTACAGCATTCTTCTAAAATATGGTCTTTGACCACAGAGCTGCATGCACCATCAGTAGAGCTTCGGAACGAGAGAAGCGCGGCTGCGATGTGAGATTTTTCAGCTAATAATAATGGTATTTTGTGCAAAATAAGGAATCTATTATAAAGTACTTGGAATGGAATTTTGGTGTCATCGTTTAAATTTTTTGTTCGTGTGAATGATAGTATGTGGTGGGGGCGGCGACGGCGAGTGTGCGTTTTGAGCGAACAGTTGCTAAACGGATGTTTAGCAGGTAACATAAATACTTTATCATGATCATATCACAGAATTACATTTCACATTACTTGACACTGATTGACGTGCCGGCAAGTTTTGGATATGTTTATCCACATAAGGCTGGTCTTGTATACCTCAACATGAGAATGTCGGCAACCTCTTCCAATTCATCGAGGGCCAAGTCTAGATCCTCCCGAGTATGAGCTGCCGATATGCAGAAACGTGCCCGAGCCATGACCAAAGGTACCGCTGGGAATCCAACGACCACTGTAGCAAGTCCTCGCTTGTAGCATTCTCGTGAAAATGCTCGAATCTTGGTTGGCAAGTACAGCATCACCGGCATAATGGGAGAATCGTAGCGACCCAACGTCAAGAAACCCATCTCGTTCAGGCGCATGCGGAAATAATTGGAATTGTCTCTCAATGCTTGAAGTTTTTGTTTCCCAACATTAGTTCCATCTTGTCCTTGCATAATCTATGTGATACAAAGAAAACGATCAAATAAGTACAGTAATCGCTTTGGTTTGAATTCCACACGTGAAAAGAAAGTCGAATTGACGTACCTTGAAAGCGGTCAAGACTTGTTGACAGACGACAGGACTGAGGGAGCTGTGGCAAGAGCTGCCAGCACACTTTCGTCGAAGATTGTCAATGACACTTTTGGATCCGGCAACGTATCCTCCCATGCCACCAAAACTCTTGGTAAAAGTACCCATCATGATATCCACATCGGCAGTATCAACTTCGCAGTATTCGGTGATGCCTCGACCGGTAGGTCCCATGGCACCAATGGAATGGGCTTCGTCTAGATAAACGTAAACTCCATATTTTTTGCAGACCTTGATAACATTCTTCAAATCACAGTATTCTCCTTCCATGGAGTAAACACCTTCTACAATGACCATAATCTTGCCCCAAGGGCGGCGTGTACGAGGACGACCGTGAATAATGGCGTCGCGAATAATTTGATCCAAATGATTGGTATTGTTGTGTCGAAAGACACGAATGGCAGCACCTGAAGCTCGAGCGCCATTGACAATACTGGTATGGTTCAATTCGTCGCTAATAATCAAATCACCTCGCCCGACCAAGGCAGGAATGGTGGTGGCGTTCGTATTGAAACCCATATTTAGAACAACACAATCTTCTTTGCCCACGAAATCTGCTACGGAGCGTTCCATTTCCTTGTGAAGAGCAGAGGTTCCGAATTCGGTCCGAGACGACTGATTGCATACGGGAAAGTTCTCCAGAGATCCCATGACATCGTCCTGACAGGTATTCTTCCAATCATCGGCAAATCCCAAGTAATTGTAACTTCCCAAGTTCACACACTTTCGAGCAGCGTATCCATCAGGCGACTCTGTGTAAAACTCGCCATTCCTGTATTGCTGCTGCTGGTCTTCAGGCAAAGACTTTAGTGGCCCCAGCAGCTTCATGGACTTTAAACCATCGTCACTAACGCGTTCCAAAACATCAATGTGAGCTCCCGGATTGGAGCAGATGGGACGATTCCAGCAATCTTGAATACGATGATACAAACGACGAGTATAAAAGTGTTCCCAGCTCTGGACAAGTGGAGCATAGTTGTTCTTGCTGTTACTGGGGTATCGCTCTTCCTTCGAGTTGTATCGCCCCCCAAAGATGGAGGCAAAGAAATCTCGACCACGTCCAATAGAAATCATGACCAAGAAACAAAAGTAGGTAAACAACGCCGTGATGCGAGGAATCGTGAGTTCCTCTTCGGGCGGTGCCGGGTTGCCTGGCAACGAGTGAGTGGCATGCATAGCCCGGTCGTGAACTGCCAGTTCATCCAGTTTGGAACGCACATCGTCGTAGGGATCCTCTCCCAACGATTCATCGTAGCCGGTAAAGCAGTCCTCCGTATCAGAGGCTACACCAGATGACTGAGACGAAGCTTCGACGTGTTCCACTTCCGGCATGCAGTCCTCTCCAGAGACGAGAAGGGATGTTTTCCCCTCAATCATACGACGCCGGAGGAGTGCCTTGGGGCCCAATATCAACGTCATCGTTTCAGAATAATAACTTAAACTTAAATTAGGGTAGGGGTATGTTAGTGATTCAACTGCGTGCCGTAGTTGTGATGGACTAGCTACAAGAGGTGATAGGTAACGTTCGTTTCTTGATATTATTATGTCGTCCCGTGTCGTCTGTATGTGACCTCGTCGCTTCTCATCTAAATTCACGGGTCTGCTCGTGTTTCCTTATTTTCACCGGTACAGTAGTAGTCTACTGGTACTACTAGTCTAGTAGTGGTTATCAGGCAATTATTAGTGAAACTAACTTGTGACAAACTCCTACACTGCACTGGTAGTAGTCTACCTGGTGCCTGGTAGTGAGGTAGTCTAACAGATACCCCGGAGTATTTTTTGGTTGCTTACCAGCAACTGATGACCATCCAATTCGTCGCGGTGCTGGTGGCTCTGACACACTCGGACCACAAAAGAATATGCTGATTTATGATAGTGTCTGTAATTTGAAAACAAGCTCATGTCATATCGAATTTTTTCAAGGGAAAAAAACTCATACCATTTATGACAATGACAGGGTAACTAGCCTGTCTTTGTTCTCTATTTATGAATATTCAAAGTATGTAAATATTCAGTACTGAAGAATGTATAACCGCCGATCAACGCTAAAAAATTAAATTCGGCAGAGTGAAGTCGGCGGCATAATAATGAAGAATGAACAGAGCATTGTTGAAATGACTACTACTAGT
>Ga0100380_10006603_pt1 | contig 11779 bp, 10 predicted proteins | sample CryGeymeta201504_FD_80417 | JGI IMG/M metagenome (GOLD analysis project Ga0100380, IMG submission 80417) | Groundwater microbial communities from Crystal Geyser aquifers in Utah, USA - Crystal Geyser metaG 2015-04 | ecosystem: Environmental > Aquatic > Deep subsurface > Groundwater | place... | reverse complement strand
GCAAAAAATGTGTTATCAGGAATGTTTTTAACGGGTGATGATGCAACAAAAGTGTTGTTTCAAAAAGCGTTTAAACAACTTTCTGAAAGTAATAATACAGAAGCGATTAAGAATGTTGTGGATGATATGGTTGTGAAAGGGAAGCAATATCAACAATTTAATTTTGATAAAGTCGTCATCAATTTGATGCGCACCATGATACAAGATCAAGAAAAGGGCAATAAGTCCAACAGGGATAAAAACGTGCAAATCATTAAAACTGCCATGGCAAAATTATTGTAGGAGAAATGTTTTTTATTCTTACAATCAATGTAGTTTATCTTTTTGATAGTTAGTATCATTCTTACTTAGCACTCATAAGTTAGTAAAAATAGACTGGGTATTTTTTTTAATAGATGACTCAAAAATTACTTTTTAGCATTTTTTTATTCAGACACTTTCTGAGATAATTAAAACTTTTAAATCATAACAACTAAAAAAGTTACTTTTTGTAAGTCAAAAAAACGCATCAACCAATTCAAAAGAGAAAGTTTTAGATTTGTATAACTTCTAAATCGAATAGTGTACGCTACTCCATTCCGCTTTTCCTTTAACACATTCCGCCTCATAGTTGAAGCATATTGCTTGTTTGCTACTCCATTCCGCTAGCGGAACATATCAGCGACTTGACGAAACGTATCAGCGAACTGACGGAATGGCATAGCGACCTGAATACATGCTTCAACTACCGAGCGACATATTTTTATGGTAATGGGATAAAAAGAGTATTGAGTATTTAAAAAAACAAACAACAACATAAGAAAGTAACAAAAAAAGCTGTCTAAAATGACAGCTTTTTCAAATTGATGTTCGAGTAATTAGTTCTCTACCAAATCAGTTTGGTTTCTAAAAACGAGTTTGTCATCAAAAGCATCTAATAAAACAATGCTATCAGTGGTGATTTTTCCTGCTAAAATTTCTCTTGAAAGTTGGTTTAACACTTCTTTCTGAATGACTCTTTTTACAGGTCTTGCACCAAACTCTGGTTGATAGCCTTTTTTTGCTAAATAGGCAATTGCCTCATCAGTGGCATCTAACGTGATGTCTTGCTCGCCAATCATTTTTTTCAATTGTTCTAATTGCAAACGCACAATTTCAACAATATCTTTTTGATGTAGAGGCGTAAACATAATGACATCATCAATTCTATTTAAAAACTCAGGTCTGACTGATTGTTTTAGCAATGCCAAAACTTCAATTTTCGCCAATTCAGTTACGGATTCTAAATCCGCTTTTGGATCACTAAATTTGTCCATGATAACTTGACTTCCCATATTGGACGTCATGATAATAATCGTATTCTTAAAATCGGCAACTCGACCTTTATTATCAGTCAATCTTCCTTCGTCTAACACTTGCAATAAAATATTGAACGTATCAGGATGCGCTTTTTCAATTTCGTCTAAAAGCACTACTGAATAAGGTCTTCTACGAACAGCTTCCGTGAGTTGCCCACCTTCATCATAGCCAATGTATCCTGGAGGCGCACCAATCAACCTGCTCACAGCATGTCGTTCTTGGTATTCGCTCATATCAATTCGTGTCATGGCGTTTTCGTCATCAAACAAATATTCAGCCAAGGCTTTTGCCAATTCTGTTTTTCCAACACCTGTGGTTCCTAAAAACAAGAAACTTCCAATGGGTTTGTTTGGGTTTTGCAATCCTGCTCTTGAGCGTCTCACAGCATCCGAAACTGCCATGATGGCTTCTTCCTGACCAACCACTCTTTTGTGTAAATGTTGTTCTAATTTTAGCAATTTATCACGTTCCGTTTGAATCATTTTTGTGACGGGAATTCCTGTCCATTTTGCCACCACTTCAGCAATATCTTCATAGGTTACTTCTTCTTTGATGAGCGAGTTTCCTTGTTGATTTTCTAGTAATGTTTTTTGAAAACCTTCTAATTGCTCCTGTGCCACTTTGATTTTACCATATCGAATTTCGGCTACTTTACCATAATCGCCTTCACGTTCTGCTTTTTCGGCTTCGTTTTTTAGATTTTCAATCTCAGATTTGGTATTCTGAATGTTGTCCACCACTTCTTTTTCTGACTTCCATTTGGCATTGATTTCAGTGCGTTCTTCTTTCAGATTTGCCAAGTCAGCTCGTAAAGATTTCAATTTCATTTCGTCTTTTTCCCTTTTTATCGCTTCAATTTCGATTTCTAATTGCATGATTTTACGATCCAACACATCCAATTCCTCAGGTTTTGAATTGATTTCCATGCGCAATTTAGATGCTGCTTCGTCCATCAAATCAATGGCTTTGTCGGGCAAAAAACGATTGGTAATGTAGCGTTGAGACAATTCAACAGCTGCAATAATTGCTTCGTCTTTGATACGCACTTTGTGATGCGTTTCATATTTTTCTTTGATACCTCTCAGAATTGAGACCGCACTTTCCGTATCAGGCTCATCCACCAACACTTTTTGAAAACGGCGTTCTAAGGCTTTGTCTTTTTCGAAATATTTTTGATATTCATCTAAGGTTGTAGCACCAATGGCACGCAATTCACCACGAGCCAAGGCAGGTTTTAAAATATTGGCAGCATCCATAGCACCTTGTCCACCACCAGCACCCACTAATGTGTGAATTTCGTCAATGAACAACACAATATCGCCTTCAGAAGTAGTGACTTCTTTGATGACAGCTTTCAAACGCTCTTCAAATTCTCCTTTGTATTTTGCACCAGCAATCAATGCACCCATATCTAGTGAAAAAATCAGTTTGTCTTTCAGGTTTTCAGGCACATCACCATCAACAATTCTGTGCGCCAAACCTTCAGCAATGGCAGTTTTTCCAGTGCCAGGTTCGCCCACCAAAATGGGATTGTTTTTGGTTCTCCGTGATAAAATTTGCAATAAACGTCTGATTTCTTCATCACGTCCAATCACAGGATCTAATTTGCCATCTCTAGCTAACTGGTTTAGGTTTTTGGCGTATTTGTTTAGTGCGTTATACGTTTCTTCTTGACTTTGTGATGTTACTTTTTCGCCTTTTCTAAGTTCTTCAATGGCTGAAATGAGTCCTTTTTCGGTAACACCTTGGTCTTTTAGCACCTGAGAAATGTTGCTTTTCGATTTGAAAATTGCCAATACCAAATGTTCAATCGAAACGAATTCATCTTTCATATTTTTGGCAATGATCGCTGCTTCCGTTAGGGTTTTTGAGGCTTCTCTTGAAAGCATCAACTCCGCGCCAGTGACTTTTGCAAAACTTTGCAATTGTTTTTCTAAAATCTGATTAAGAAATGTATTATTGATGTTCAATTTCTTCAATAAAAAAGGCAATACATTTTCATCAACTTCTGTTAAAGCTTTGAAAATATGTTCGTTTTCTATTTGATTGTGGCCATAGCTTTGCGCTAATTGTTGCGTCAATTGAATGGTTTCTTGTGATTTTGTGGTAAAGTTATTAAAGTTCATTTTTCTTAATTTTTAAATATAATAATCAATTGTAATACCATTCGATTTTTGTGGTTTAATTCAGTCATTTTGTCTTTTGAAAAATCGGTTTTTACTGACTTTTTGACTTAAAAAGTTTGCTATCTTTGCAAAAATAAATATAGTTTTATGAGCCTATTCAATAATTTATTTGGCAGCAAAGATTCCACTAAAGGTAGTGAAAAAAATATACAATGGATTCCATTAACCACTGAAAATCAATTAGAAGAAATAAAAAATATTTCTAAAAAGCAAACAGTTTTGATCTTCAAACATTCAACAAGTTGTGGGATTAGCAATATGGTCATCAAACGTTTTGAAAAGTTATTTTCGGATGAACACCAATCATTGAGAGTTTATTATTTGGATTTGTTGCGATACAGAAATATCTCAAATAACATTGCAAAAATGTTTGAAGTGGTGCATGAATCTCCACAATTATTGGTGATTAAAAACGAGGTTTCTGTTTTCAACGCATCACATTACGACATTCTTCAAATAAATTTATCAAGATATATATTACAAAAACTTGCATAAAACCCATATATAAGTCTTATTTTTGTTGTCTAAATTTTAAATCCTTTGTCAGAAAATACCATTTCAGAAAAAAAAGTAGGTAAAGAATTATACGGATATCAAAAAGAGGCGCTTCAAGAGATTTTTCGAAGATTTGAAGACGCTCCTGAGGCGTATCATCTGTTATATCAATTGCCAACAGGAGGTGGAAAAACAGTCATTTTTTCTGAAATTGTTCGCCGTTATTTAGAGCGATTCAACAAAAAAGTGTTGGTGTTAACCCACAGAATTGAGCTGAGCAAACAAACTTCAAAAATGCTCAATGAGTTTCATGTTGCCAATAAAATCATCAATTCTACTGCAAAATTAGACGATCAAGACAACTATAGTTGTTTTGTGGCGATGGTGGAAACACTCAACAATCGTTTGAACGATGAAAAGTTTGACATTTCAAACATTGGTTTGGTGATTGTGGATGAAGCACACTACAATTCATTTACTAAAATTTTCAAGTTTTTTGACGATTGTTTCATATTGGGTGTGACTGCAACTCCATTAAGTTCGAACATCAAATTGCCCATGTATGAAAATTATCATGAGTTGTTTGTGGGTGAATCTATCCAACATTTGATTGACAATGGCTATTTGGCGAAAGCAAATATGTATTCTTATAATGTGGGATTAACGTCGCTAGAAGTGGGTGCTAATGGAGATTATACCGTAAAATCATCCGAAGATTTATACAGCAATTCTGACATGCTCTCTAAGTTGGTTTCAGCGTATGAAGAAACTGTAAAAGGCAAAAAAACACTGATTTTTAACAACGGAATCAATACGTCAATTCAGGTGTTTCATGCGTTTAAAAAAGCGGGATATCCAATTGCACATTTAGATAACACGAATACCAAAAAAGAACGTGAACTCATTTTACGATGGTTTCACAAAACGCCTAATGCGATTATCACCTCAGTAAGTATTTTAACAACAGGATTTGATGAACCTAGTATTGAGGCAATAATTCTTAACAGAGCCACCAAATCATTGACTTTATATTACCAAATGATAGGACGTGGTTCGCGAATTTTCGGAAAAAAAACTACGTTTGATGTGATTGATTTGGGAAATAACTTTTATAGATTTGGGCCTTGGGGCGCGGATTTGGATTGGCAAAAAATGTTCCGTTCACCAGATTATTATTTGAATGCGATTTTGTCTGATGAAGAAATAGAAAGTTCCTTTCGATACGAATTACCTTTAGATGTTAAAAAAGATTTCGCCAACTCAAAAGACCTTTTTTTTGATGTAAAAAGAGTCTATATCGAAACCATAAGAGCTGGAGAGTCCTCAAAACGAGTATTGGAAAAATCCATTGAACATCATGCAAAAATTTGTGTAGAAAATAGCGAAGATGTTTTTGATGCGCTGATTTTGGCAAAAAAATTAGGCGAAGAAATTGATGATCGTATTAATAGGTATGCAAAATGCATTTCGAAAAGTACACACAATTTTGTGACTTGGCTGAAAGACGATTATCGTAAAAAACTAAATACTCATTTGCGCTCAAACTTTGATGAAATTTATGAGGAGGTTTATGGTTTTCCGCCAGAAGATTGATCTAGTTTTAAAAAAATAAACAAACCGCTTGAAAAAAAAACACTTTTTTTTGCTTTTTTGTTTTCGTATGTGAAAAACAGTTATTTTTGTGATGCTTATTTAAGTAAAATGTGTTGTTTTTCTTGTTTCGTACGGAATTTATTTTTGAAGAATAATTGTTACATTAAATTTCTGAAATGCGATTGTAAAATCAATCTTATTCCATTTTATTCTTTAAAAGAATTGCAGCGACATTTTAAATTGCATGTTGTTTATCTTCAAATTATCCAGTAATTAAAATCACTTTAAAATATCAAATTATTCAAACTAAAATTCAAAAAATATTTTAGTACAAATTAATTATTATACCTTACAAAGATAAAAGTGAATACAAAATATAAAGATTTAATAGACCAAACATTCGAATTTCCTCAAGAGGAATTCAGAACAGAAAACAATAAATTATTGTGGCACGATATTAATTTGATGGAGTTAATTGAACAATATGGTTCTCCATTAAAATTTACTTATTTACCAAAAATTTCTGAAAATATCAACAGAGCCAAAGGTTGGTTCAAACAAAGTTTGAAAAAACATAAGTATAAAGGCAAGTATTTTTACAGCTATTGTAATAAAAGTTCACACTTTAAATTCGTTTTGGATGAAGCCTTAAAAAATGACATTCATATTGAAACCTCATCAGCATTTGACATTGATATTGTAAAAAATCTCAAAAAAGAAGGCAAACTTACCAATAAGAATTTTGTCATTTGCAATGGTTTCAAAAGAGACCAATACATTGAAAATATTGCAGATTTGATTAATTCAGGTCACAGTAATTGTATTCCAATTATTGACAATTACGAAGAATTGTATATGTTGCAAGAACATATCAATAAGAAGTTTAAAGTCGGAATTAGAATTGCTTCAGAAGAGAAACCAAAATTTGAATTTTATACCTCAAGATTGGGAATTGGATATAAGAATATTGTTTCTTTTTACGAACGTGAAATTGCTGATGATAAGAAAGTTGAGTTGAAAATGTTGCATTTTTTCATCAATACAGGAATCAAAGACAATGCCTATTATTGGAATGAATTGTTGAAATGTATCTCAGTTTATATCAGTTTGAAAAAAGTGTGTCCAACATTGGATAGCCTGAATATTGGAGGTGGATTTCCGATAAAAAATTCATTGGCTTTCGAGTTTGATTACCAATATATGATTGATGAAATTATATATCAAATCAATGAATCTTGTAAAAATGCAGATGTTGATGTGCCTAACATTTATACCGAATTTGGAAGTTTTACAGTGGGTGAAGCAAGTGGCGCAATTTATGAAGTATTGTACCAAAAAAAACAAAATGACCGTGAACGTTGGAACATGATCAATTCATCATTCATCACAACTTTACCAGATTCTTGGGCAATTAACAAACGTTTTATCATGTTGCCAATCAATAAGTGGAACAACAAATATGAGCGTGTTTTATTGGGTGGATTAACCTGTGATAGTGATGATTACTACAACTCAGAACAACACATCAATGCTATTTATTTGCCAATTTACGAAAAAGACAGACCTTTGTATATTGGATTTTTCAACACAGGTGCTTATCAAGAATCAATTGGTGGTTTTGGAGGATTACAACACTGTTTGATTCCACATCCAAAAATGATTTTGATTGATAAAGATGAAGAAGGAAAAATCACCACAAAGGTGTTCAAAGATGAGCAAAAAAGCAGTGAATTATTATCTATTTTAGGATATTAATTTTTTTATAATTTATAAAACAAAACCAAACCAGATCAAAGAATAAAATGAAAACGTACGCAGGAATTCCAGAAAACCATGCAACATTAGGCAATTCGAAAATTGTGTTAATTCCTGTTCCTTATGAAGGAGCAAGCAGATGGCAAAAAGGCGCTAACAAAGGAGCACAAGCTTTTTTAGAGGCATCAGAAAACATGGATTTGTATGATATTGAAACCGATTCTGAAGTGTATAAAGAAGGTGTTTTCTTAGCAGACGCAATTACCGAAAATTCCTCACCACAAGCCATGGTAAATGCAGTGCATCAAACCGTTAAAAAATTTATCAACAAAAACAAATTTGTAACCGTTTTTGGTGGCGAACATACCGTTTCAATTGGAACAATCAGAGCGTTTAATGACTGTTTTCAGAGTTTGACAGTGTTGCATTTTGATGCGCATGCAAATTTGCGCAAAGAGTTTGAAGGTTCTTCTTTTCACCACAAATGTGCTGTTTATGAAGCAAATCAAACTACAAATTTGGTTCAAGTAGGCATCAGAAGTATGGATATTTCTGAAAAAAGAACCATGAATACTGATAAAGTATTTTTTGCTCATGACATGGCTGTAAACGAATTTTGGATGGATGATGTGATTGACCAATTGACAAGCAATGTTTTTATCACATTCGATTTTTCGGCATTTGATGCTTCCATTTTTTCAGCAACAGGAAATCCCGTTTCTGGAGGATTGTTTTATTATGAAACCTTAGAATTTTTGAAAAGAGTGTTTGCTGAGAAAAATGTGGTTGGTTTTGACATGGCTGAGTTTTGTCCAAATCCGAATCAAAAAACATCAGATTCTTTAGCTGCAAAATTGTATTATAAAATGTTGAGTTATAAATTTTCATCAAAAGATGATACCTATGATACAGATGATTCAAACCCAAACAACCATCCATTTAGCAAATTGTCAAAGTTCAAGAATGACGAAGATGATTTTTAAAAACTAATAAATGATAAAAAGCATCGAAAATATCGAATTAGAGTACCTGACAATCAATGATTATCAAGAATTGAAACAAGCAATGATTGAGGTGTATGCAAACATGCAAAACATCTATTGGGAAGAATCCCAAATTCAATCTTTGATTACAAAATTCCCTGAAGGTCAAATTGTTTTGAAAATAAACGGTCAATTGGCTGGTTGCGCATTGTCAATTATCGTGGATTATGATACTTTTGATGACCATCATACTTACAAAGAAATCACTGGAAATTATACTTTCAATACCCACAATACCAAAGGTGATGTATTGTATGGAATTGACGTTTTCATAAAACCTGAATACAGAGGCTTGCGTTTGGGAAGAAGATTGTATGATTATCGCAAAGAATTGTGTGAACAACTCAATTTGAGAGGCATTGCTTTTGGAGGAAGAATCCCAAATTATCACAAATTTGCTACTGAAATTTCTCCCAAAGAATATATTGAAAAAGTAAAACGCAAAGAAATTTACGATCCTGTTTTAAATTTCCAAATTTCTAATGATTTTCATCCATCAAAAGTGATGAAAGGCTATTTGCAAGGTGACAAAGAATCTAATGAATATGCAGTTTTGCTAGAATGGGACAATGTGTATTATGTGAAGCAAAACTCGAAAGCAACAACCAAAAAAAGGGTAGTGCGTTTGGGGTTGATTCAATGGCAAATGCGTTTATACAAAGGTTTGGAAGGATTAATGGAACAAGCAGAATATTTTGTAGATGCAGTATCGGCTTATAGATCAGATTTCGCCTTGTTTCCAGAATTTTTTAATGCGCCTTTGATGGCAGATAATAACCATCTTCCGGAATCGGAGGCAATCAGAGAATTGGCAAAATATACGCCTGTAATTGTAGAGAAATTTTCAGAATTAGCGATTTCATACAACATCAATATCATCACTGGAAGTATGCCAGAATTAAGAGAAGGTCTTCTTTTTAATGTTGGCTATCTTTGCAAACGTGATGGAACTATTGAGCCTTATGAAAAATTACACGTTACGCCAGATGAAGCCAAAGTTTGGGGAATGCAAGGAGGAAATGAATTAAGAACTTTTGATACGGATTGTGGGAAAATTGGCATTTTGATATGTTACGATTCAGAATTTCCCGAATTAAGTAGAATTTTGGCAGACGAAGGTATGGAAATTTTATTCATTCCTTTTTTGACAGATACTCAAAATGGCTATTCAAGAGTGAGACATTGTGCCCAAGCAAGAGCGATTGAAAACGAATGTTATGTTGCGATTGCAGGTAGTGTTGGGAATTTGCCAAAAGTGAATAATATGGACATTCAGTATGCACAATCCATGGTTTTTACGCCTTGCGATTTTTCATTTCCAGCCAATGGTATCAAAGCAGAATCTACTACCAATACTGAAATGATTCTGATTGCAGATGTTGATTTGGATTTATTGAAAGATTTAAATCAATTTGGAAGCGTACGAAATTTAAGAGATAGAAGAAAAGACATATTTGAAGTAAAAAAACTTCGTTAAAACAAATTAAAATGAACAAACCAATTACCAATTTTATTGAAAAATATTTTTTACATTTCAATGCAGCAGCTCTGTTGACGCTGCAAAAGGTTATGAAAAACAGTTAAATGACGGTTCTAAAATGCTGGTTTCATTAGCAGGAGCTATGAGTACAGCCGAATTAGGAAAAATATTTGCAGAAGTTATTCGTCAAGACAAAGTGCAAATTATTTCGTGTACAGGCGCCAATTTAGAAGAAGATGTGATGAATTTAGTAGCACATTCCCATTATAAACGTGTACCAAATTACCGCGATTTAACGCCACAAGACGAATGGGATTTGCTTGAAAAAGGCTTAAACAGAGTGACAGATACCTGTATTCCTGAAGAAGAAGCTTTTAGACGTTTGCAAAAACACATTGTAAAAATCTGGAAAGATGCTGAAGCAAAAGGTGAGCGTTATTTTCCGCATGAATTCATGTATAAATTATTGCTTTCTGGAGTTTTAGAACAGTATTATGAAATAGACATTAAAAACTCTTGGATGTTTGCAGCCGCTGAAAAAAACTTACCAATAGTTGTTCCTGGTTGGGAAGATTCTACCATGGGAAATATTTTTGCATCGTATGTTTTGAAAGGCGAAATCAAAGCAAGTACTATGAAATCAGGCATTGAATACATGACTTTCTTGGCTGATTGGTATACTGAAAATTCAGCAAATGGCATAGGATTTTTCCAAATAGGAGGAGGCATTGCAGGCGATTTCCCCATTTGTGTTGTACCCATGTTATACCAAGATATGGAAAGAACTGATACGCCTTTTTGGAGTTATTTCTGTCAGATTTCTGATTCAACAACCAGTTATGGTTCGTATTCTGGAGCGGTTCCTAACGAAAAAATTACTTGGGGAAAATTAGATATTCATACGCCAAAATTCATTATTGAAAGTGATGCAACCATTGTTGCGCCTTTGATTTTCGCGTATTTATTAGAGATGTAAAAAAAAATGTTTTTTTTTACTTTAGGTCATTGTTTTAAAGAAAAAGATTTTAAATTCGTAAATGTAAAAACGAACGTATGAAAAGAGTAATTGTAGATTACGCTAAACTGACGAAAGATATCCTGAACATGTTAATTGAAAAATATCCTGATGGATATGATTATGGTGATATTATCTCTTTCAAAAATGCCAAAGGAGAAACCATTAAAGCTGTGGAAGTGCGAACTGAAGACACGATTTATTTGGTGAAAATTAGTTCTAAATTAGAACAAACCATGGAAGATTATGCAGATGATGAAGAATCATTTGACGACAATGAAGACTTTGATGTAAACATGGATGATGAAGGGGCTGAAGAAGAGGATTAATTCTTTTTCAATATCTTCTTTTTTTTACTTCTTGAAAAATATAAAACCTCACAATTTGTGGGGTTTTTTTTGAATTTTGATTCTTTTGCTCCTAGAGAAATATTTTTTATAAAAAGCAATATTGGCAGAGGATTGTTATTTTCGCTTTGTGGGAAATTGTGGGAATTGGAAAACAGTATTTGGATTATTCTTGTGAATGAAAAAAAATCAATAAATGAGTTGAACACGGCAAAAAGAATTCTAGAGACAATCGCATCAGAATTTACTGGTAAAGATACAAATGGTAATTCAAAACCACAGAAAGGAAGAACGGAAGGTTGTTAAAATAAATTGATTAATTTTAATATTAAATGTAAGCTTGTTAGTTTTTATTGGTTGCTCTTCTAAATTTGAAAAATTGATTCCGACTAACAATTTAGGTGGCTATAAAATAAAACTGAAGTAAATTCATCAGGTATTAGAATTACAGGGAATGTTTTTGATTTAAAAAATGAAAAACCTTTAAATAATGTTTTAATAAATTTTAGATGTTTTAAGATCAAAAG
>Ga0100380_10006602_pt1 | contig 11780 bp, 11 predicted proteins | sample CryGeymeta201504_FD_80417 | JGI IMG/M metagenome (GOLD analysis project Ga0100380, IMG submission 80417) | Groundwater microbial communities from Crystal Geyser aquifers in Utah, USA - Crystal Geyser metaG 2015-04 | ecosystem: Environmental > Aquatic > Deep subsurface > Groundwater | place... | reverse complement strand
TTGATGGTCTTTTAAATATTGAGGTACTTGTGCTCCAGCATGATCGGCTGTTAAAAACAAGACATAGTTGCCAGCACCAACGCGCTGGTCAAGCGCTTCCAAAAGCTGCTCAATCTCTAAATCAAGGCGCAAATACGTGTCCTCAATTTCAATGGATTGTGGTCCGTAAGAGTGACCAATAATATCAGTTGAAGAAAATGAAATGGCAAGCAAATCGGTGAATTCATCGTCACCAAGATCTTCATTGATCAAGGCTTGCTCCGCAAATTTTCTCAAGAAAGTATTGCCATATGGCGATTTCGCGAAAGCGTAATATCCTTTACTTTTTACAGCCGCTGCCATGTCATACGGAAACGTTGGGTTGCCGCTTCCATCCAAAGCCGCTTCGTAAGGGGTGTTATCTTCTGTGCTTTGGGTGTAATATTCTAAGGCCAACATCGGTGTCCAAGGTTCTTTGCAAAGCGCATCGGCATTTTTCTCTTTGTTAAATTGAGCCACCCACTTTGGTAAGTCTTGCATGTAATAAGAGCTTGAAATCATTTTTCCAGTCTTATAATCAAGCCAATAAGCGGCATTAGCCGAATGGCCAGCAGGTAAAATAGCTCCGCGATCTTTTAAAGAAACTCCAATGCTTTTTCCTTTAAATATGTTAGAAATACGAATGGCATCGCCCAAGCTTGGCGCCATCATGCGCGATGGTGACATTTGGCCTGCGGCTTCATTTTTATCAATACCAACAGCGGTTTGACTTTCGTCAGAAGCGCAATACACTTCTTTTTTTAAGTTTTTATCATACCAATCGTTCGCAATAATGCCGTGAACCATGGGTGAGGTTCCGGTATAAACCGATGCATGTCCTGGACCAGTATAAGTTGGAATGTAGCCAAAGTGGGCGTTTTTGCAGAAATATCCTTCGCGAGCTAAGCGTTTGAAACCATTTTCAGAATAATGATCCCAATAGCGATAAATGTAATCTGTACGCATTTGGTCAACGATAATGCCGACCACCAATTTGGGCTTTGCTTGTGCATTTGCATGTTGCGCGAAAGCGAAAAACGAACCTAAGATTAGGAAGAGGGTACTGCGATTCATTTGAATGATTTTGATAAGTAGAATAAGATAAAGAGACACAACCCTATGCTTACAGCTACATTGGCAATTGCCCAGCTGGTGTGTCCTTCTTTTATGAGCAGAAATGTTTCTAAACTAAAGGTTGAAAAGGTGCTGAATCCACCGCAAAAGCCTATGGCAAGTAGGGCATAAGCCCAATGCGGTGTGCTCGATTTTACAGAGAAAAACGCTAAGCCAAGAATCATGGTGCTGATCACGTTTGCTCCAAAAGTTGCAATGGGCAATTCCACCCAATTCAGGTTTCTGATATATACACTTAAGCCATATCGCGCTAAACTGCCTAATCCGCCACCAATGAAAACCGCCAAAAACGTATTCATCGGGCCAAATTAGTTTTTTGAATAATCAGTTGAGCTACGTAGTACGTTAAATATGCGCAGGTTACTCCAAGTGCCATACCGCCAAGCACATCACCCAAAAAGTGTTTTCCTAGATATACGCGGCTATAGCTGTTGAGCAAAGCAAAAGTGAGCATACCATAAGTCACCCAATTTTTCTTGAAAATTAACGCGGTAATCACCGCAAGACCCATTGTGTTGCTGGCGTGTGACGAAACAAAACCAAATTTCCCACCACAGTTCACTACCATGTTTAACGATTCGTTTATCAGCGCATCGTGGCAAGGTCTTAAGCGTTCAAAGCCAAACTTCATCATCACCGAAAGTTGATCTGTCAAGCCAAAATTCAATAGAATAGCACCAAGAAAAACGGCCGCTACTTTCCAAGAATGCTTTTTAAACAAGCCAAACAATACTGCTGCATACAACGGAATCCAAGAAAATTTGCCACTGATAAAAACCATTACGGCATCTAACCAAGCATTATGAGCGCCATTGATGGCAACTACAATTTCTCGGTCAAGCGCAAGTATTGATTCTAACATGATCGCGATTAAACCGCTGCTGGTTGTTGCTCTTTTATGGCTGCTTTTACAAAGTGTACAAAAATCGGATGCGGGTTAGCTACCGTACTCTTGTATTCTGGGTGAAATTGCACTCCGATAAAAAATGGATGTGTAGGAATTTCAACGATTTCTACCAAACCACTTGCTGGGTTTGTTCCTGTGGCAATCATTCCAGCTTCTTCGTATTGACTCAAAAACTGGTTGTTGAACTCGTATCTGTGGCGATGACGCTCAGAAATTTCGGTGCGGCCATAAATTTGGTGTGCAAGCGATCCTTCTTTTAAATGACATGTGTAAGCGCCCAAACGCATGGTTCCGCCTAGGTTGGTGATGGCTTTTTGCTCTTCCATCATGTCTATTACAGCATGCGAAGTTTTGCTATCCATTTCAGAGCTGTTTGCATCTTCAAAACCTAGCACGTTGCGGCCAAATTCAATTACTGAACATTGCATTCCAAGACAAATTCCAAAAAATGGAACATTGTTTTCGCGAGCGTATTTGATAGCAGCAATTTTTCCGCCCAATCCTCTGCGACCAAAACCTGGCGCAACTATTATTCCTTGTACATGCTGCAATTGCTCTTGGGCATTGCTATCGTCCATTTCTTCTGAGTGTAGGCTCACTACTTCAACCACGCATTCGTTAGAAACACCTGAATGAACCAATGCTTCCAAAATAGATTTGTACGCATCTTGAAGCTCTACATATTTTCCAACCAAGGCTATTTTCACCTTGTTTTTTGGATTTTTGAAACGAGTAATAAATTGTTTCCAATTATCTAAATCGGGTTCAGTAGCAAAAGGCATGTGCAGCTTTTTCAACACTACTTGATCCAATTTTTCTTTTTGCATCATCAATGGCACATCATAAATGGTTTGTGCATTCAATGACTCAATTACAGCTTCGTTTTGAATGTTGCAGAACAGAGCTAGTTTTCTCTTTTGGTCTTCGCCCAATTCCATTTCGGCTCTACACACCAATATGTCTGGCTGAATACCTTGCGATTGCAATGTTTTTACCGAGTGCTGTGTTGGCTTGGTTTTAAGCTCGCCTGCCGCGCTCAAATAAGGTACAAGCGTTAGGTGGATCACTAGCGTGTTCTCGTAGCCATATTCATACCTAAACTGTCTTACTGCTTCTATGTATGGCAGTGACTCTATGTCACCAACGGTTCCACCAATTTCGGTAATCACAAATTCATACCTGCCCGAGTTACCAAGTTTGGTAATGCAGTTTTTGATTTCGTCTGTAATGTGTGGAATAATCTGAACGGTTTTTCCAAGGTAATCGCCTTTGCGCTCACGGTCAATTACGGTTTGGTAGATTCTGCCCGTAGTAACGTTGTTTGCTTGCGATGTTGGAACATTCAAAAAACGCTCGTAGTGGCCAAGATCCAAATCGGTCTCGGCACCATCATCGGTTACATAGCATTCGCCATGTTCGTATGGATTTAGTGTTCCAGGATCCACATTGATATATGGATCTAGTTTTTGAATGGTAACTGAATAACCTCTTCCTTGAAGAAGTTTAGCTAAAGATGCTGAAATGATCCCTTTTCCAAGAGAAGAAGTAACACCGCCTGTAACGAAAATATATTTTGCTGACACCCGTATTAACCTTAGAAATACGGAAAACAAAATTAAAAACTATGACAGCCTAGCTTGCATAAATCTCAGAAAGTTTTTGAGAGTTGTTCAAACATCAGAAACTCAAAGCAATACCTGCCGATGGCATGAATGGTAGCTGGTTTACCCGCTCAAAGTTTATTCTGTCAAAATAGAAGATGTTTTCGCGGTTATAAGCATTGGTAACACCAATGTTTGCAACCAGTTGGCTGTTTACGCTTAGCGCGAAAGTGCGTTTCAACGTTAGGTCAAGTCTGTGATAATAAGGTAGTCGGCCACCGTTAATTTTATCGTAAATAACTCCTATATCTCCATTAGATTGCAATAAATCGCTGTTTTCGCCATCGAAGTTATACTGCTCATAAAAGCCCAATGTTTGGGTAAACGGAAACCCAGAACCCATGTTCCAGCGCACATCAGCTTCCCAAGCGCGGTTTTTGCCAAATTCGTAAGAACCAACAAAGTTTACATTGTGTCTTCTGTCAAATACCGGTGCATACGTTTGAATTCCGTCCCAACGTGTTACTTTTCCTAAGGAATAAACTGCATAGAGATTTAGGTTTTTCACATCATATTTCAACACTAGATCAACTCCATATGCTCGGCCTGTTTCAATGATGAAGTCTTTTTTGAAAACATCAGCTCTATCAGCATTCTCCAGATTGTCTGTGAAAATTTTGTTACGATTGATGTTTGTCAATTGTGAGAAGAACTTGTAGTAACCTTCAACATTCACTTTAATTCTTTTTGAAACATCAAACTCAGAACCTAAAATGAAGTGATTAGCTTTTTGCAAAGCATGAGATACATCGCTTGTATTGCCATTTTCATCGGTAAAGGTTTTTTGCAAGTTGTCAGGTCCGCTTAAGTAACCGCTAAATAAGTTTACCACATCACGGTCACTGTTTGCTGCAATCAAGTTTTGACTATAAATGCCTGCAGCACCTTTTAGCCTAATGTTGTCAGTGAGGTTCCACTTAGCTCCAATACGAGGCTCGAAAGATGGTGTGCGAAGTGAAGCGTAATAATGCAACCTCACACTTGGGTCAAGCACCAAGTTGCCAATTTTCTTTTTGTACTTCGCATATACAGCAAGCTCAGTGGTGCTTTCTTGCTGCTGAATCAAACGATTAGCGGAGTTGTAAAACGTGTAGTCTGTAGAGAAACCAACTACTTCAATTCCGTACTTCAAATCATCTTCACCCATGAAATAAGTGAAGTTTAACGAACCATTGAAACCCGCAATCTGGCTTTGGCTTTGGTTTCTGTCTGGTACATCTAAAAAGATGGAGTAATTTGAGTAAGCTATGTTTCCGTCAATCAAAACAGGATTTCCTGTCGGAATTAACAAGAAGTTTGCCCCAGCACCAAGGTTTCTCCAATTCAAGTCAGATATAGATTGATATTTTACGTTGTCAGTAAAAGCCAAGCCGAACACGTTTGCCTTAGAGCCGTTTTCGCCATTGAAAGTGATTTTACCGTAAGCATCGGTGTAATTAAATGGCAAACCATCTTCATCTATATAGGTGTAAAGCAATTTTGAGCTTTGGTCAAGGTATGAATGCTTGAGTGATGCAATACCAGAGATACTGCTTCCACCTAAAGTTTTAGGTCGCATTAACGGGCCTTCTATGTTCAACTTTCCACCAAAAGTGGTCAAGCTTAAATTTCCATGAGTTTCGTTGTAGTTTCCATCAATGGTAGTTATGTCCATAATCGATGAAATTCTACCTCCATATTCTGCACTGTAACCACCAGTATACACATCGGCATTTCTGATAATGTCGGTATCAAACACCGAAAACAATCCGATAGAATGGAATGGATTGTAAACAATCATTCCATCAAGCAATACTTTATTTTGAACAGGCGAACCACCGCGAATATAGAGTTGCCCACCTTGATCTCCAGTGAAAACAACTCCCGGAAGCACTTGCATGTATTGCGCAATATCTGCCTCGCCACCAACGCTTGGTAGTTTTGTGATTTCTTTTGGAGTGATTTTTTGAACCGACATTTTCACCTCGTTTTGAGATTCTTCTTTGTCGGCACTTACTTCTACCGTGCCAAGCACTTGTGCTTGAGTAGCTATAAATAGTTTAACGTTCAGTACTTGGCCATTTTTTATGGATACTTTTTCTGAAGCAGTATCATAACCTAGTGCGGTTACCAATACTGTATAATCGCCTGGGGCAATTTTTGTGATTGAGTAGAAGCCATTCACATCGGTTGAAGCTCCTTGCTGCGTTCCTTTCAAAAATACATTGGTGAAAATGATTGGTTCACCAGATTCTCTATCGTAAACAAAACCTCTTACGGTTCCTGATTGAGCCATTGCAACGGTTTGCAATGCGATGAAAAGAGCCAATAGAAGTATCCTCATGTGCCTGAAATTAAAGTCGCCAAAAGTAGCATTCAAGTGTAAGTATGCTACATTGTTGTGCATATCTACAATTAAGAATGAGTAGACGGCTAGATTATAGGATAAGTGGAATTATATTTTTCCGCCTCTGCTGAATGCTTTTTGATAGTATGGATTATTCAAGTCGCTGATTACAACTCCTTTGCTGGTGCTGGCGTGCACAAATTTGTTGTTGGCTAAATACACACCTACATGCGAACCTTTTTTTCCGTTAATGTCAAAAATGACAATATCGCCTTCGTTTAGGTCAGATTTTGAAATTGGTTTGCTCGCTTTTCCGATTTCTGAAGTGGTGCGAGGCAAGTTTTTAGTGTAAACCTGGCGATACAATTCGCCTACAAATCCCGAACAATCAACTCCGCTTCTGCTGGTTCCACCATATTTATAAGGTGTTCCCTTCCATTCATCAATAAATAGATACAGTTTTTCACTTTTTAGTTGCGATGCGCTTGTGCCGAGTTCTTGCGCGTATTTCTGTTTTATTGCTGCGGTGCTAGGAGCATTGCTCGCAGTTGGTTTGCGAACTTCTGTTCTAGTTTTGGAAGCGGTTTTGCCCTTGCTTTTTTTGTTGTTTGAACAACTAGCAAACAACAAAAGCGAAGCGAGAATTAATCCATGAAGGTGCACACTTTTCATTGTGCTAAGAAACAAGTCTACCGCACGCAATTTTTTCGCTATCAATGAACTTATTCATAGCCGAAGTTTTAAAACATTGATTCGTAAAATGAAAGCCAATGGTCTAATTCGCGCCTTGTTCATCTTTGATTAACTTCATCCAATCTCGAATTGATTACCTTTCCAATTAAATTTTTAGACAGATAGAATGCATTTTATAACTAAGCTGCTGGTAGTCTTGTTTTTGGTTTCGGCCTCATTCCTCGCTTCGGCTCAAGATCAACCCAAAATTGACAGTCTTTTTCAAGAATTAAGAACGTCAAAACAAGACACCAACAAGGTGATTTTGCTCTATGATTTGTCGCGTGAATTTTTCAATAATGATATTTCTAGAGCAGAAAAATATTCGAATCGCGCCTTGTTTTTGAGTGAAAAATTGGGTTACAAAAAGGGAATTGCGCTTTCTTACAACAACCTAGGCATCATCAATTATTACAAAGCCATTTATAGCGTTGCCTTGAGTTATCACGATCGGTCGCTAGAACTGATGTCAGAAATTGGCGACAGAAAAGGAATGGCGGGTTCTCATAATAATAAAGGAGCCGTTTATACACAGCAAGGCGACTATTCATTGGCGATAGAAGAGTATTTAAGCTCGCTAAGAATTTTGGAAGAAATTGGTGATATGCAAGGCGTTGGCCGATCTTACAACAATATCGGTTTGGTCTATTATTTACAAGGTAATTACCCTGAGGCAAAGGGATATTATGCCCGAGCTTTAAAAATATTGGAAGGCACAAAAGATGAAAATCTGATTGCTGATATCCTCAATAACATGGGGATTATTGCTTTTGAAGATGGTGAATACGATGAGTCGCTAGATTATCACATGCGCTCGTTAAATAATAGAGAACGCACTGGTAATCAGCGTGGAACTGCAAGTTCTTATACCAATATTGGTGACGTATACGCGGCTCAAGAAGCATTCGCGAAAGCATTAGAATTTCAGAAAAAGGCCTACGATATTCAAAACGAATTGGGCGATAAAGCCGGAATGCTTAGCTCGTTGCGCGGTATTGGCACAGTGCTCTCGCTCACCAGTAAAAATGAGGAGGCACTTAAATACATGAAAGAAGTGCTAGAACTTGCTACTGAAATTGGCGCCAAAAAAGAACTGCGAGATACCTATAACGATATCAGTAACATCTACAATAGAATGGGTGAGTACAAAAGAGCGCTTACCTACAAAGATCGCTATGCCCAGCTAAAAGACACACTGTTTAGTGAGCAAACATCTGAAATTGCAACCAACCTAGAAGCAAAGTTTGAAAGCGAAAAAAAGTCGAAAGAGATTGAGATTTTGAAGCGTGAAAATGAAATTCAGGAATTACAACTTGGCCGCAATAGGATTTTGATTATCTCTTTTACCATCGGCTTGGTGTTGGCTTTGATTTCGGTAGTTATTTATGCTCGTGTAAACCGTGAAAGAAAGAAAGCTTTGGAATTGCTTCAACGCCAAAATGAAAGCATAAAACGTCAGAAAGAAGAGAAAGAAGTATTGCTGAAAGAGATTCACCACCGAGTGAAAAACAACCTTCAAGTAATCAACTCATTGATCAGGTTGCAATGCGCTTTTACCGATGATAAAGTAGCGCTTGAGTTATTTGACGAATGTCAAAATCGGATTATTTCTATGGCTTTGATCCATGAAAAAATGTACTAAGCGCATGACCTTTCAAACATCAATTTACGTGAATATGTCAATGAGCTTTCGGGCAATTTGCTCAGAAGCTATCGCTTAAACCAGCGCATCGAATTAAAAATAGAAGTAGCGAGTATGAAGTTGAGCCTCGATACCTTGGTGCCGCTCGGGCTATTGCTCAACGAGATGATTTCAAACTCGTTGAAGCATGCATTTAAAGGACGAGAAGAAGGTTTGATTACCGTGAACTTAGGCAAGAACGACCAAGGTTTGTTTGAGCTTATAGTAGGCGATAATGGCGTTGGTCTACCAAAAGATTTTACATTTCAAAGTGCCAACACGCTTGGCATGGAGTTAATTGATACGCTGACTTCGCAGCTCGATGGGAAAATTTCGAGAATGGACCGAGAAGGCTCGTTCTTCAAAATTGAATTTATCGGACTAGAAAAGGAAAGACTGGATGTGAAGCAGGCGATGGCAATGAATTAAGGCAAGGTTTAATTCCAAATAGTCTGAATGGGATAATTTTTGATTTGACTATCTGAGGTTATTATTGGAGTTTTTTCTGCCCTAGCTTGAGCAATGATCAATCTATCGAAAGGATCTCGATGATGAAATGGCAATGATGTAATTCCAATAATATGGTCAATTGATATTGGGAGTAATTCGAATTCAAAATCTGAAATAATCTGGGCTAAGTCATCTAAATTACCGTTTAATTCCAGTTTGTCTAAAGATATTTTGATGGCTATTTCCCAAATAGAAGCTATGCTTACAAAGCATTTGTTGCTTATATCTTTAATTATTTCTCTCGCCTTTTTTGGTAATTGTGAATCACCTTCAATGAACCAAATGAAGGTGTGAGTATCTAGTAATACGTCCATTTTTACATGTAAGCTTCAAAGTCGTCAAGAGGCTCGTTGAAATTTGCTTTCATTTTAAAGGTTCCTTTTTTAGCTCCAAAAGCCCGCTCTTTTATGCGCGACTTTGATTTTGACTTAGCCTTCAAAAACTCAACAAAATCTTTCACCTCTTTTTTAAGTGAATCGGAGAGTGTGCTTATTTCTGAATAAAGTTCAATGTTGCTCATATTCAATGGTTTGTTGGAGGTTCAGGAAACAAGTTAAAAGTATTGATTTTTTTTGCACTGGATTAACCTCTTCAACCAAAGTGATGGTATGGATTAAAACACCATCGCTTAAAGCGAAATCAAACCTTCTATTTCACCCGCTTTTTTGTAGCGCTCGATGATTTCTTCAGCGCTTATCATCAATTCAGTTGCAGAAATACTCAAGTATTTTCCTGTTCTGCTTTGATTGATTTTTACCTGAGCTTCGCTGCCAAACAGTGCTTCGGCCTGCGCCAATTTTTGATTGTCGTTTGGCACGATAAACTTAAAAAGGTAAACACGTGGCCAATTTTTGTCATGATTCAATTTCTCAAGCAGCCCAGCAAATACATCTTCACTCATGCGGCAAAACTAGCAGTTTGGCTATTCGTCCACAATTAATTTGAAGCCAACTCCGTGCACGTTCATAATTTTTACACGCTCGTCAAGTCGAAGGTATTTTCTCAACTTGGTGATAAACACATCCATTGATCGGCCAAGGAAATAATCATCGCTGCCCCAAACCACGGTAAGCGCCATTTCGCGCGCCAGCACTTGGTCTTTGTGCATGCAAAGCATGCGCAAAAGCTCAGCCTCTTTTTTGGTGAGCAGTTTGGTTTCTTGTTCGTGTATTAATGCCAGATTGTTGTAGTCAAACTTAAAATGACCCAATTCAAACACATCGCGGGGTGTTTCTTTTTCGCCCTCAGCAGGTTTTGATCTTTTAAGCACTGCTTTCAATCGAAGATCGAGTTCATCAAAACTAAAGGGCTTGGTTAGGTAATCGTCAGCGCCAAGTTTGAAGCCTTTTATTTTGTCTTCGGTCATGCTTTTTGCTGTAAGAAAAAGCAATGGAACTTCAGCGTTTATTTTACGAATGTCTTCTGCTAGCGTGAAGCCATCCTTTTTTGGAAGCATCACATCTAACAAACACAAATCATACGTGCTGGTGTAGAATTTTTGAAAGCCAGCATAGCCGTCTTTTTCAAGATCGCAGTGGTAACCTTCGTTTCTTAGATGGTCTTGTATTACAAAGCCTAAGTTGAGATCGTCTTCTACCAAAAGTATTTTGGTTCGTTCTTTTTTGTTCATAGCCTCTTATTTAACAATATCTGTTCCATACGGTAAAAACACTTCAAACGTGGTTCCACTGCCGTGTTTACTTTTTAATTTAACCTTGCCATTATGGGCTTCGGTAATGGTTTTCACATAGTGCAATCCCAATCCAAAACCTTTTACGTCATGTACGTCACCGGTCGGGATTCGGTAAAACTTTTCGAATATTTCTTTTTGAAATTCTTTGCTTATTCCGGCTCCATTGTCTTTCACAGCAATGTATACGCCTGCATCATCGCTTTTGGTGCTCACTTCAATTTTTGGAGGTACACCGCCATATTTTGCCGCATTATCAAGCAGATTAAAGAAAATATTGGTGATGTGCATTTCGTCTCCAACAATGTTGGTGCTTTTCGCCTTGAGCGAAGTTGAAATCTCTATGTGTTGTTCGCCAAAATTCATTTCAATAGACGGAATTGCAAGCTCAATGATTTCATGAATGTTGATCGTAGATTTCTCCAGTTCAATTTCATCTTTGTCAAGACGTGCAATTTGCAGTACACGTTCAACTTGGGTTTGCAAACGCTGATTTTCGCTTTTGATTATTTGTGCATACGCTTTAATTCTTTCGGGTTGAAGTTCTATGCCAGGTTTTAGCAATACATCGCTACTTAGCGCAATGGTAGAAATGGGTGTTTTTAGCTCGTGCGTCATGTTGTTGATGAAATCGTTTTTGATTTCAGACAAGCGCTTTTGCTTTAATATAACATTGATCACATAACTAAAAAATGAAAGCACCACAAGCAACATGAATGACGAAGCCAACCAAAATCGCATTTCGCTCAACACTTCATAATTAAGCGTTGGGAAGAACACAGAAAAGTAGTGTCCGTCATCATCCCACTTTACGGTTGGTGCTTCTTTGGGCTCGGTAAGCGCGGCATCAGCCTCGTTCAATACCGTTTTAGAAAACACCACCGAGTCGTTGAAACAATTGTAAATGCTAAACTGAAAATCAAAGTTAAGCTCGCTATTTAATAGCTCTGTTTTTAGCACCGATTCTAAATAATAAGGCTGCAGCTCCTCGTTTATTTGAACCCTATAAAAATTTGGGGAAACCTCTTTTATAGGATCTATAATGAAGGATGAGTCGCCTCCATGAATTCTTATTTCTTCAACCACCTTAGTTAGCGCCACTTCAATTTCGTGGTGCACTT
>Ga0100380_10006599_pt1 | contig 11781 bp, 9 predicted proteins | sample CryGeymeta201504_FD_80417 | JGI IMG/M metagenome (GOLD analysis project Ga0100380, IMG submission 80417) | Groundwater microbial communities from Crystal Geyser aquifers in Utah, USA - Crystal Geyser metaG 2015-04 | ecosystem: Environmental > Aquatic > Deep subsurface > Groundwater | place: USA... | reverse complement strand
TCGGGAATAGCGCCGCAGTTTACAGCAATATACTTACCATGTTTACGGCTCGAATACTGGTGAATAATTTGCGGGAAAATCTCTTTCCCGGTTCCACTTTCACCGGTAATTAAAACCGACAGATCGGTTGGGGCAACCTGCACCGCAACTTCGATTGCCCGGTTTAAAATGGCTGAATTCCCAATAATTTCAAATCGTTGTTTTATTCCCTGTACATCCATATTAGAAAGCCCCTCCTAACCTCGCCTTTGGCGAGGGATTTTAAAAATTAATGATTTCAAATTGGATTACGCGTTTATTTAACTTCAAAATAAATCAATACTCAATTTTGAGCGCAAATTTAAGATTTTTAGCTGTCAAATATTCCAGTTGAAAATTATTAACCTTTTTTATTGATAGATTTGAGACAAATAGATTGGAGAAGTGAGAGGTAAGGCCATATTCTGAGTATCTATTTTTATCTTTAGCGAATGAAGTTTATTGCAATTATACCTGCACGTTACCAGTCAACCCGTTTTCCGGGAAAACCGCTGGCTTTAATCAACAATAAACCTATGGTTCAGTGGGTTTACGAAAATGTTGCAAAAGCAGTGGATGAAACCTGGGTTGCTACCGATGACGAACGGATTTTAAAGGCTGTTGAAAATTTTGGAGGGAAGGCAATTGAAACACTTTCAACCCACCAAAGTGGCACAGACCGGTGTGCGGAAGCAGCCCGAAAAATTGGCAAAAACAACAATTTCGATGTGATAATTAACGTTCAGGGTGATGAACCATTTATCCAGGCCAGGCAAATTGAGTTATTAAAATCTTGTTTTTCAACTGATGCCGAAATTGCCACTCTGATTAAAAGAATTGAATCAACAGAAGAATTATTTAATCCGAACCGCCCTAAAGTAGTAACTGATAACCAACAAAATGCCTTGTACTTCAGCCGTTCCCCAATTCCGTTTGTTCGTGGCGCTGAAAATGAAAACTGGGTTGCGATGCAACCATTTTGGGCACATATAGGAATGTACGCCTATAAAAAAGAAGTATTGCAACAGATTTCAAAATTAAATCAGGGCATGCTGGAACAGGCAGAATCGCTTGAACAATTGCGTTGGCTTGAAAACGGGTTTAAAATAAAAACAGCAGTTACAGAACACCAAAGTATTGGAATTGATACTCCTGAAGATTTGGAGAATGCCTTGAAATTTTTTACCTCACGAATTTATTAAATATGGCATTTGATGTTAAGTTCTACTTCCCTGATGAAAATACCAGATGGTTGGTCAATCAGTTTGAAACCATTGAATTTGATGGCTCTGCTGTATTTAATGATACGTTTATACCCCGAAGCGATTCCGCTCTTGTATTTCATTTTGGTGAACCCCCTTCAATAATAGAGCCTGTTCAGGTAAAAATGCCATTTTTTTTTATTGCCCCTGTTCTTCGCACTTCTCTTACCCTTGAAATAAAAAATAAACTTTCGTCTTTTATTGCTGTTTGTAAAACCTCAGTACTGTCGAGGTTATTGGGTGTTGACATGACCCCCATACCCAGTTTCAACATCGAGCCCGATTACGAAAAAATTTATCCGTTGTGGAGGTTGCTCAAAAAGGAAATATCAACTGAAAGCCGTATTCGTTGTTTTACTGAGTTTATCAATAACCTTCCCAATACGCCTTACATAAATGATGAACTTTACATTATTTACGAAAACATTATAAAAAGAAGTGTCTCAATACCACTTGCCGAATTATTGCAGGAATCGCCCGTCAACAATAGGAGTTTGCGTCGCTATTTTAAAAAACGCGTTGGTTTAAGTCCAAAAACATTGTCACGTATCGTCAGGGTAAATTATGTATGGAACGAAATAAAATCACAAAACAGCATCGATTTCCAAAGATTAATTTTTGACGGTGGTTACTTTGATCAGGCACATTTTATTAATGATTTTAAACTGATTACCGGCGAATCGCCCAGCCATTTTTTTAAACGCGACCTGCAAATTGTAAAAATGATTTCAGGAAAAGTGAAATGACCATTATTTACAATTTTTTAACCCCTCCATATACTATTTTTATTTCATTATTTCATTTGAAAAAGAACCAAAGAATTGGATCTTAATCAGAGGGAAATATGAATATAAAAAATCAACTTCAGCTAACAATTTAAATTATGGAAACCATTAAGAGAGGCTCTTTAAAACCGCTGTTTTTAATTATTGCACTTTTTTTATTTACAAATAGCTTTGAGCAAATTACCAACCCAAAAAAAGAGTTAGGTTCACAAACTGAACAACGCGCAAACAACAAAATAACCGAGGGTATTGACGAAGGACTCAATAAAGTGGAAGATGGAATTAAAAACCTGTTCAAAAAAAATAAAACCAACGATGAATCCAGCAAAAACATGGAAGAAGATGAAACGGAACAGGAACAAAATTCTCCTGTTGGTGCGGATGAAAGACAGTTGGAAAAACCAATCCCACAAAAAATTGAAAGTTACACCCAATACGATTTTGTTCCGGGAGACGAAATTTTGTATTACGAAGATTTTTCGCAGGACGCCATTGGCGATTTCCCGGCTTTGTGGACGACAAACGGAAGCGGCGAAGTAAAAACCTTAAATATTGCACCTGGCAAATGGCTGCACATGAATGCAGAAGGAGCATATTCCTTCACAAAAGAAATTGATTTCCCCTCCAATTTTATTATGGAATTTGATATTATCCCAAACGACGAATACAATGAATATGAACTTACATTTTATAATGATCAGGAAAATATGGAGTTGAATACCGATCTTTATCCGGGGACCCAGGGGTTACATATTAAACCCAATACTGAATATGGCTCAGGTTGGCTCACTCTAGGATACTCCAATGAATCTGATTCGTGGTTAGAAGGCAAATCAGCAAGGAATCCGGTAGTGGCAGGAACATTAAACCACGTAATAATCTGGATTCAAAACCGCAGGCTAAGAATCTATCATTTGGGCGCAAAAGCACTGGATATGCCTACAAACATTTTCTCTGGTACAAAATTTAACCGTTTCAGGTTTTCAGGGTATAACGAAGAAGCCAAACCCTACATTTCAAATATCAAAATCACCACTGCCTCTCCCGATACACGGAGCAAATTAATTACCGAAGGCAAACTGGTTTCGTATGGTATTTATTTCGATTCAGGAAAAGATGTGGTCAAACCCGAATCGTACGGTTCAGTTAAAGAAATAGCCAAAGCACTTAGTGAAGCTCCTGATGTGCGAATTTTAATTGTAGGACATACCCGATGGCGATGGTGATGATGCCAATAATTTAGAACTCTCAAAACTCCGTGCAGCAAGTGTAAGGAATTTTCTGGCTGCCAGTTTCGGTATTGATGCAGGTCGGATTGAAACCAGCGGGAAAGGGGAAAGTGAACCCATTGAACCCAACACAACCAGCGAAGGCAAAGCCAAAAACAGAAGGGTTGAATTTATAAAATTGTAGTAAATGAAAGATTCAGTGAAATCTACATTAACTTGTCTGTTGCTTTCTGTTCTATTTTTTACAGGTAAGGCACAGGAAAAAGCAGAAGAATTTTTAGAATTGATACCACCTGTTCCCGGCACTATTTGCGGCATAAAAAGAAGCTTTGCCGATGATTATCAATTTAAAATAATGGAGGTTACAAGCCTTATAACTCAGGTTTTGAGCAGAGATTACGAGATGGCCATGGAAAAGCAGAGTTTAACGAATGACAACCAAAATCTGTATGAAATGACGATAAAGTCGGACGAGGAACTTAATGCCATGAGCGAAGCAGAAAAAGAAGCCTGGGCGCTGCAATTGGCAAAACAGTTCGAGGCCATGGACAGCAGCCCCGATAAAGCAAATGAACTTAGCAGACAAAACAAAGCGCAATGGGAATGGTGGGCAAGCCATACCGAAAGTTGGGATAAAACCCGTAGCAACCATATCAGTCAACTCAGTAAAGAATACATTTTGCTCCTGACACAAGTGAATGATTCCCGGAAGAAACAGAAGCAGAAATTACAGGAGGCTAATTCAAAATTTCGGGATTTGGAAAATCAGATCAATGAAGGGGAGAGAGAAATTGTTGCAATACCAAACATCGAAGCCAACTGGGATCGAAAAACCCAACTGATAGAAAAACAGCGTTTGTTATATATGGAGCTATGTAAAATAAAATCTCCATACATTTTGGATTATTACAATGAATGTCAAAAAAACCTTAAAATACTAATGCCGGTGTATAATCGTATGTCGGAAATTGAAACTGAAATGGGCAACTTGTACACTGGAAAAGAAGGTTGTTTTCCGCAGAGAAAAAAATCATTACATGAAATTCTGGAACATTTAGATAAGTTAAGTGATCTGTTTGCACATTCAGGCTTTAACAAGTTTTCCGAAGAATATTAGTGGCGCGAAACATAGAGCTACTGAAGTCCACGCAATCACAGATAGTAAGTATCAAAGTATTGAGATTAATGCGCCTAAAGATTTGGAACAAACTTTGCAACTTTTAAAGAATAAATTGGCCTTTGATTAAAAAGGCACAACATTTGTAACTTAAAAATCGTAACTTTGCATTAATGAGAATACTTCTACTGATATTAATGATTGCATTTTCTCTTCAGTCTTTTTCACAAAGACCGCAGAACAATTCTAAAGGCTGGAACAATCAGTTTTCCGAAGAAAGTAACCTTTCGATGGAACTCAGGGTTTATCCAAATCCGTGTACCGACGGCAAAATTACTGTTGAACTTAATAATCAGGAAATTAGCGAAGTCAGTTTGACGAACATTACAGGCAAAGAAGTGTTTCTGAAAAAATTTCAGATAGCCGAAAACAAAAAACAAATTCAGTTGAACGATATTCCAAACGGTCTTTATATCATCCGCATTAAAACTTCAGACCAAAAACAGGTGGTAAAAAAGCTGATGATAGCCAGGAACTAAATTTTCAAAATGGTTAATATTCCATTTCCCTTGCTTTGAAATATCATCAAATTTATAACAAACCAAAAATTATTATATTACTCTCAATTGTGACCTTGAATAATTCTCTTTTGAGGGTTTGAATCCGCATACATTTTAATAATGCATTAAAGAATTATTAATTCTACCCCTTGAAATTAAGTTTATGTAATAGTAAATTGACAGATAATTAATATCCCCTTTATCCAATTCTAACACTGAAACCTAACCTTTGCCCTCAACAAAATTATATATTCCTATGAAAATTAAAAAGTCATTTGATCCAAGAAAAATCAACAGAATTTTGATGTTGTTTTTTGTTTTCTCAATTCCAGGATTAATATCTGCACAGGAATTAACAATATCAGGTAAAGTAACATCGGCAGATGACAATTCAGTTTTACCAGGTGTTTCTATCATTATCAAAGGAACGACACAGGGAGCAGTCACAAATTCAGATGGTGAATATACGATTAAGGTTGACCGGCAAAGAACACTTATTTTTTCTTTTATCGGAATGATAAAAAAGGAAATTCCGGTGAACGGCCAAACCGTTATCAATGTTTCGCTTGAACAGGAATTCACCGGTCTTGATGAAGTTGTGGTGGTTGGATATGGCGTTCAGAAAAAAGTGAACCTTTCAGGAGCTGTTGATGCCATTGATTCAAAACAATTGGAAAGCCGGCCGATTGTCAACATTTCACAGGGATTACAAGGTGTATCTCCCAACCTGAATATTGATTTTGTCAGCGGCGAACCCGGACAAGCAGCCCAGATCAATATCCGCGGGGTAACTTCAATTAACGGCGGCGAACCACTCATATTAATTGACGGAGTTCCTTCAAGTTCCAGCGAACTCAACAGATTATCGCCTGAAGATGTTGCAGACATTTCAGTATTAAAAGATGCCTCATCTGCGGCAATTTACGGAGCCAGAGCTGCATTTGGTGTTGTTTTGATTACTACAAAAACAGGTAAAAAAGAGGGGATTTTTTTAAGTTACAACAATAACTTTTCGTGGTCGAAACCAACAATTCTTCCTGATAAAACCAGTGATCCATACATTTATCTGCGCCTTCAGGATTTATCAACCGACAACACACCATGGAATAGCTTTAACCCAACAGACGAAACGTATGCCTGGGCCAAAGAACGCTCAGATAACCCAAACGGAACAGATGGTGTTAGGATAAATCCAAGAGATGGGAAAAGTTGGGAATACATGGGAAACCAGGACTGGACCCCTTATTTTTTAAGCGATTACACCTTTTCGCAAAAACATAATATTCAGTTAGACGGTAAAACAGAAAAAGCCCGTTTTTACTTATCAACCTCGTATGACAATGAAAATGGAGCCCTGAAAATTGCAGAAGACCTGTTTAAACGGTATAGCATCAGAAGCAAAGTGGATTACGATGTTTTTGATTGGTTGACTGTTGGCAACAATACGCTTTTTACCATGACTGAAAGAAATGAACCTTCATACCTCTCTATTTGGGATTTATACAATTTTGAGCCCACATCGTGGGACAAAAACCCCGATGGAACCTGGGCCAATTCAGGTGTTGGACAGGAAGCAGCACAACTAATTGATGGCGGTAAAGTAGATAACCGTTACAACAGCACACAATCAACTTTTACTGCCGAAGCCCGTTTTTTTGATGATGCTTTGAAAGTAAACGGAGATTTCACTATCAGAAAAGGAAACAGCAATTACGGATGGTACTATTCAAAATATAAAATCGGATACGGACCAGAAGATGTGCGTGAAGTAGGAACAAATTCAGCTTACCGAAGCGCAACTTTTGACTCTTACAATGTTTTTAACATTTACTCCACATACACTAAAACTTTCGACATTCATACCATTACGGCTCTGGTTGGTTTTAACCAGGAATACAGTCGCTCAGAATGGTTTGAAGCGCAACGAGACAATGTGATTTCGGGCTCATTGCCAACCATTGCACTGGCAACTGGTGAAGATTATGTTGACGAGTTTATCACCGACTGGGCAATCCGGGGAACATTTTTCAGGCTAAATTACATGTTAAAAGATAAATACATTGTTGAATTCAATGGCCGGTACGATGGTTCTTCCCGCTTTCCCGAAGAATCACGATTTGGGTTTTTCCCTTCGGCATCAGCAGCCTGGCGTATAGATCGGGAAAATTTTATGAGTTCCACCTCAGATATCATCAGTAATTTCAAACTCCGGGCATCTTTTGGCTCACTTGGAAACCAGAATGTTGCCGATTATGGTTATATTCCAACGATGAGCCCGTCGCAGGCAAACTACATCGTTGGGGGTCAACTACCCCAAAAAGTTTCTCCTCCGCAACTTGTTTCCGACAATTATACCTGGGAAACCGTTCAAACAACCAACTTTGGCGCTGACCTTGGATTTTTGAAAGAAAAAATTTCTGCTTCATTTGATATCTACAGGAGAAACACAACTGGAATGCTTACGCTTGGGAAAGACCTTCCCGATGTTTTAGGAGCGCCGGAGCCTAAGGAAAATGCCGCCGATTTACAAACCAACGGATGGGAACTCAGTTTAGGTTATCGTGACAATTTTACACTTGCCGGTAAATCGCTGAACTTTAATACCCGTTTTATTTTGTCGGATAGTCGTGCATGGGTTACTGATTTTGACAATCCAAACAAAAACCTGAATCAGTACTATATCGGCAGAGAATTTGGAGAAATCTGGGGATTGGAAAGTGATGGGTTCTTTGAAACAATTGAAGAAACGCAGGCTCTTGATGAAACACAACTCATTCCGTGGGGAGCGCTTTCGATTGTTCCGGGTTGGCCAAAATACATCGACCAGGATGGCAACGGCATTATTGAAAAGGGTTATACTGTTGATGATCCAAAAGATGCAGTAATTATTGGAAATTCATCCCCTCGTTTCAGATATGGTTTTAACCTTGGATTCGACTGGAACGGTATTGATGTAAGCATATTTGTACAGGGAGTTGGAAAAAAGGACTACTATCCGCTCCACTATTTGTACTGGGGGTTTTACCAGCAACCCTATGCAGGTGGATACATGCACTTAATGGACTTCTACCGACCTGAAGATGACAGTGATGTGGATATGGCCAAACACTCTCAATCTTATATCGACGCTGGTTTGGCTAAGCAAAATTTGAACGCAAAATATCCGATATTGCAGGCATGGCTGGCCGACAGAAACCTGGGTGAAGATTTAAACGAATCGAAAGGGTTGGCTACTCCGCAAACCGATTACCTGTTGAGTGCAGCTTATGTGCGTATTAAAAATATTACTGTCGGATACACATTGCCAAAATCATTTACTCAAAAAATGAAAATTGAAAAGTTCCGTATTTATTTCAGTGGCGAAAATGTTGCTGAATGGTCAGCAGTGAGTGACTATTTTGATCCTGAAGCTGTAACCGATAATGGCTGGGGTTACGCTTATCCCTTCCAGAGAAAATTTTCATTTGGTGTAAACATTGATTTTTAATCGTTAAAACAATTTATCATGAAAAAAATAAACTCATTAATAATTATTTCAATCATCCTGATTTTTTCGGCCTGCAACGATGATTTTATGAACCGTTTTCCGGAAACGTCAATCGGAACCGAAAACTTTTTCAAAAGCGAAGAAGATTTGAAAATGTTTATTTATAACCTGTACAGTTTCCCAGGTATCAACAACTATGGTAACGACGGTTACTACACCACCGATAATGCAGCAAACACCGGAAGTACAGAATTAAAAAACATCATGCTCAGCAGTAATCCTTCTTCTGCTGCAGTAACGGGTGGATGGGACTGGACTACATTAAGAAACATCAATCTTTTTCTTGAAAATTACAAACAAGCTGAAATTTCGGAAGACCTGCTTGCACATTATGAAGGTGTCGCACGTTTTTTTCGCGCCCGGTTTTACATGGATAAAGTAAACCGCTTTTCAGACGTTCCCTGGTATGACAAGGTAATTGGTACTTCAGACGAAGAATCGCTTTTTAAAGCCCGTGATCCGAGAGATTTAGTTGTACAGAAAATTTTTGAAGATTACGATTTTGCAAGTAAAAATGTAAAAATTGCTCAGCCGGTTGGTGCAGTAAACAAGTGGGTTGTTATGGCTTACATGGAACGCCATGCCTTACACGAGGGAACTTTCAGAAAATATCACCCAGAGCTTCAGCTCGAATCAACTGCAAACAACTACCTGCAAATAGCGCGCGACGTGGCCAAACAAATTATGGATAATGGCGGTTTCAGCATTTATAATACAGGAAAACCTGATTTGGATTATTCAAGATTATTTAACAGCCAGGATCTAACTTCCAATCCTGAAGTAATTTTTACCCATGTTAATATCGATCAGGTTAAAAATAGTGGTTGGTGGGAATGGATGTTTGGAAATTACGAAGTTAGTCCTTCTAAAGATTTACTTCAGTCATACTTAATGGCAGATGGCAGTTTTTTCACGTCACAGCCCGATTACGAAACAAAATCGTTTGTTGAAGAGTTTGTAAACCGCGACCCCCGTTTGAAACAAACCTATGCCTATCCGGGTTGGGAACTGATTAATACCGGAACCTATGCGCAGGGTGGCGGAATTTATAAACAGCAGTTACAAAAGAATTTTACAGGATACCATCAAATCAAGGGTTTCGTTAATAGTACCGATCAAACCATTCAAAACGGTGTTGATTTTCCGTCGTTAAGATACGCCGAAATTTTACTAATTTACGCTGAAGCAAGGGCCGAGCTTGGAGAGTTGACACTAGACGACCTCGATAAAACTGTAAATGTTTTGCGCGACAGGGCCGGAATGCCGCACATGACCATGAATCCTCCGGTTGACCCGGTTCAGGAAGCAAGATATCCTAATGTAAATTCAGCCCAGAAAAAGGAAATACTTGAAATCCGGCGCGAACGGAGGATTGAATTTGCCCTTGAAGGTTACCGATATGATGATTTAATGCGTTGGGCCACAGGAAAAATTATTGAAATTGAACCAAAGGGTATCTATTTTTCGGGTTTGGGTAAACACGACCTCACAGGCGACGGTATTGAAGACATTGTTCTTCTCGATATTAACCAATCGATTCCGGCTGCCGGCGATAAAGAAACCAACTCTCTCGGAGAAACATTGATATACTATCGTGTTGGACCGCAGGACAGTGACGCATCTTTTTATATCAGCGGAAATAATCAAGGTTACGCAGAATCGATAAAAAACCGAGGAACATTTGTTGCTCCAAAATATTATTACCGGCCTATTCCTCAAACCCATGTCACGGTAAACCCAAACCTTACTCAAATTTTTGGATGGGAATAATCATACTGAAAAAATAAAAAAATGACACAAAAAATAATTCTTCTTATATCTATACTGATCGTTACAGTTACTTCATACGGAAGTACAATGACATTCCACAAAGGTGAGGCCGGAACTTACAATGCCATTGCAAACGAACTTTATCTCGAATTTGAATTCAGTGGCTATGATATTGGTGGAGGAAAATATCGGTTCACCATTAAACAAAACAGTTAGTTTTTTTTGCATAGAATTAGTTTAGTTGGATGAAGGTCTGGGTTATCCGGGCCTTTTCCTTTTTTTAATCAAATAAAATGTAGATCGTGAAAACAATAATAATAACAACCATTTTTATATTTTCCCTTTCGCTTGCACAAGCCATTGAACCCGAATCAAATGATAAAAGGAATAGTTTCAGTTTTGCTTTTTTTACCGACATTCATTTAAACAAAAAGAATAATGGTTGCTTTACCGCGTTCGAAAAAGCCATTGAAACAGCAAAAAAAAGCAAAGTAGATTTTATAATGACAGGAGGCGATAATGTTGACATTGATGTGCTTAATGATGATGCTTCCACTGCACACGAACTTTTTCAGAAATTTGCTGAAAAAATCGAAAAATCGAAAATGATTTTTTACCCCACCATAGGAAACCACGACCGTTTTTGGGGTGTTTCGAAAAACGACCCGCTATACAATGAAGGGCTTTTTGAAAAATACATGCGTAAAAGTTACTATTCGTTCAATCACAAAGGATGGCATTTTATTGTTTTAAATACCAGTAATTCAGTAGTTGACGATGCACAAAAAGAATGGTTGGCCAACGATTTGGCAGGATTAGACAGCGAAACTCCCATTATGGCTTCTGTTCATGTTCCTTTTCTTTCGGTTTACTATCCAACCCTGAAAGGGAAATATACCGATACGGACACTTTTAGTAATTTTAAAAAAATCTGGGAGATGTTTGACGGCAAAAACCTAAAACTTATTTTGCAGGGTCACATGCACTTGTACGAAGAAATAAAGGTAAAAGATGTTCAGTTTATTACGGCGGGCGCTGTTTCAGCAAGTTGGTGGGGAGGCGCTTACCACGGAACTGAAGAAGGTTTTCTGAAAGTTAACATCAATGGAAATGATTTCGATTGGGAATACATTGATTATGGATGGGAGACAAAATAATAAAAGTAAAACAGCTTCGATACATATTTTAATTTGGTTTTGTTTATTTTTCTGAAATTACAATTTAACTATATTATGAGAAATTTATTAGTTTACACTTTGTTGTTATCGGTTATTGTTTCGTGCAATTCCGAAAGAAAAACCGATCCCTGGATAATCTCAGCTCCCGCTGGCGAACATTACGTTACTATCGATAAAACCGGACAAACCATCATTCCCAACGGAAGGATTATTGCGCCCGCCGGTAAAAGCCTTGTGGTTGCCCCCCACCCTTACGGATTAACATTAAGTACTGATGGAAACACCGCGATTACTGCCAATTCCGGCACAAGTCCG
>Ga0100380_10006598_pt1 | contig 11781 bp, 10 predicted proteins | sample CryGeymeta201504_FD_80417 | JGI IMG/M metagenome (GOLD analysis project Ga0100380, IMG submission 80417) | Groundwater microbial communities from Crystal Geyser aquifers in Utah, USA - Crystal Geyser metaG 2015-04 | ecosystem: Environmental > Aquatic > Deep subsurface > Groundwater | place... | reverse complement strand
CGCGTTGGCCGAGGTAGAAGCGAGGCGTCGGTCCCGGACCGGGGCGCTGTTGACCGCGGTCGCAACGTTCGCAGGCGCCGCGATCGCCGCGGGCGTGTTTCTTTCGCGGCCTCCCGCACGGACCCCGCCCGCTCCGACTTCAAGTCCGGAAGCCTCCGTCCCGATCGTACTTCCGGTCGAACCCCCGGCCGTTCAATCCGATCCCGCGATCGGGCATTCGCTCCCGGTCGCCCGGTTCGGAGACCAGGATCCCCAGCCCCCGGCGCGATCTCTCTCGCAGGTCGAGGCCCGCCCCGCGGTGAAATCCGGCTCGCGACCCGGCTTGATCGGCGTCGTTCCCCCGATCCGCCCCCTCTCTCCGCCGACTCCAAAGGCCGCGCCGGCCCCGAAGCCGGCGCTTCAGAATGCGTTGTCCGACTCGTCGCGATCCGGAGGATTCGTCGCCGGCGCTTCGATGGGCGCCGCAGCGCCGGATGCGGCGGGAGGCCGATCGGAGGATGCCGCGGTTCAGGCCGCTCGCGATCCTGCCGGGTACGATCGGCGCGAGCGCGAAGCGGCGGTACGCGCGATGAAAGCGCTTTTGGAAAAGAACGGGGCGATGCAGGCGATTCAGATGGACAAGCAGGAGATCTACGCCGCCCAGGAAGCCGTGGAGGCCGTTTTGGAACAGAACCACTCCAATTTCAAAGACGACGGCTCCGCAAAATCCAAGCCTCCCCATAAAAAGCTTCCCGATGCCGTCCAGCCCGGAAAGGTGGTTTTGCCCGAAAACTTACCCAAGGAACTCGAGAAACTCCGCGACCGGTTCGGAAAGGGTCGTTGAGGGTTACGCCCCGGCGCGGCGGCCGGCCCAGGTGGACTCTTCGTTTCGGACCAACGGAAGTCCGGGCCTGTACGGCAGAACCACGCGCACGAAGGTGCGGCCGTTGTCTGAACGGACTCTCAGCGTTCCGCCGAGGTGTTCGAGCATCCGCCTCGACATGGAGAGGCCGAGTCCGACTCCGCCGAGCCTCGACTTTGTCGTAAACAGCGGAGTCAGGACGCGCGCCACGTCCCCTGGAGGGATCCCCCCCGCGTCGTCGATGATTTCGATTTCGGCTAAATCCTGCTGCGGGTTGGCCCGCGCCGAGACGTTGAGTTGGGAGCCGTGCTTGCTTTCGAGCATGGCTTCGAGCGCGTTCTCGAAAACCGCCGAGAGGATCGCGAAGTACATGTCGCGGTCTCCCTGAAGGGGCGGAATCGCCGGGTCGATCCAAACCTTGTTCTGAAGTTTCGTGACGGGAAAGGCTTCGAGTGCCAAATCCATGGCGTCGTCGACAAGCGTCTTCAATTCGAATTCCGGGGCGCGGGGCGGTCGACGCGTCGTCGTGTGGGATTCGACGGTTTCGAAGATTCGCCCGACCTTAGAATTCAGTTCGTTCACCATGCGGGCGAGTTTTTCGGCGAGGGTCTTGGCTTGGGCGTCCTGGATCATCGCGGGCATGTGCTGGCTGACGCTCGTGATCGAGGTGAGGTACTCGCGGACTTGAAAGAGCAGATGGCCCAAAAATTCATGGAAGAGAACGCTTCGGTTGAGCGCGATGCGGTGGCGGACTTTCTCGCTTTGCTTGCGAGAGAGAGACGCCCCGATCAGGCCCACGACGAAAGGGATCCACGCGAGCGCCGCGAGGCGGTAGGGCAGCGCCGCGGGCAAGGCGCCGGCTTCTCGGGCGAGCCAGAGCACTGCGGCGAGCGCGGCCGCCGCGAGACCGGCGGTCCATTGCCAAGGAAGTCCCCGCGAGGCGACCGCGAGCGGAATCAAAAGAGCCAGATGGGGCTCCGCGTCGGGATTCTTCGCCCAAAGCCCGGCAAAGGCGACGACGACGATATCGGCGGCGACAAGCGCCGCCGCCGCGGAGTCCGGGACCTCTTCAAAAAGCAAAACGAGCGCGGCGTTTGCGAGAACCGCTGCGCCGAGCGCGGCGAAGGCCGGAGAAAGATTTACGAGACGGTCCCCCGGCATCGCGGCGAGCCAGAGAAGAAAAACCGTCAGGTTGGCCGCGCGAAGAAGCGTCGAGGAGCGAAAGGGACTCATCGTTTTTTCTGAACGCAGGCCCGGCGGAGCAATTTTTTGACCGTGTCCAAGGGGAGGCCTATGACGTTGTCGAGCGGCCCGACGATGCGTTCGATGAACGGATCCCCGGTGTCTTGAACGGCGTAGCCTCCGGCCTTGTCCATGTGCCGTCCGGCGAAGCGCATCAGCGTTTCCTCCGGAAGGCGGCGCGCCTTGACGCGGCTGACGGCGACGTCGCGCCAGGCTTTCCCCGCGGAGTCGATCAGCGCAACGCCGGTATAGACGCGGTGCCAGCCGCCGTTGAGCAATTTGAGGATGCGCTGGGAATCCTTTTGGTCCGTCGGTTTTTGGATGATGCGGCCCTTGTGGACGACGATCGTGTCCGCGCCGAGAATCAGAGCGCCCGGGTGCTTCCGAGCGACGGAACGGGCTTTGCGCAGCGCGAGAGTCGCCACCAGCCGGCCGGGCCGCCGCTGCGGGGATTCCTCGCCGACGCGGGGAATGATGATCCGAAACGGAATCCCGAGTCCCTTCAGCAATTTGCGCCGTTGCGGAGAACCGGAGGCCAAAATCAATCCCTTTCGGCGTACGGCCATCCTAGTAGTTCCCCCACTTTTCCGCGCGAATCCGTTCCTCGGGAATCCCGCCTTTCAGAAGCTTCGGAGACAGGTGATCGATCTGCTTGCCCGAGCCGCAGAGATAAAAGGCTGTTTTCTTGAAATCGGGAAGACGCTGTCGTATCGCGGAAACGGACCATTCCCCTGTTTCCCCCTCCCAAGGGGCGCCGCCGCTCATCTCAAGCGCTTGCGGTTCCGTGACGCTCAAATGAATCCCGACCCCTTGATCCGCGAATTCGGAAAGCTCGCGTCGATAGGGAATCGCCTCGGGCGTCGTCGCTTCGTAAAAGAGATCGATCTTGTTGGGAAGTCCCTTCCCGAGCGCGTATCGGATCATGGACCGAAACGGGGCGATCCCCGAGCCTCGCGCGACGAACGCGGCGTGACGATCTTCATCTCGATAAGTCCATTTTCCCTGAGGCGGCTCGACCTGAAGGGTTTCGCCTCCCCTAAGGGCGCAAAGGCGGCGCGAAACTTCTTCCAGGCTTTCGACGGTAATTTCGACGTATGACGTCTCAAGCGGCGAGGAAACGATCGAATAGGCCCGGGCCTTTTCGGGATCGTCGGGAAGACTGATCCGGACGAATTGACCCGGCGCGAACGGAAACGACGCGTCCCGGGGAAGGTCCAGACGGAAGGTTTTCGTCGAGGTCGTTTCCTCGCGGATTTGGCTGACGACGGCGTTCATGCGATCGATCGAACGTGCTCTCACTCCGCGGGGGGCGGCGTCGGAGGGTGGTCCGGCAGCGTGATTTCCCTTTCTTCGACGACGATTTGAGTGTTCGCGCCGATCCAATTCAAGTATGCGTTGTTGCCTCCGCGGATCGAGAACGCGATGACTTCAGGGACCGAATATTTGTGATTCTCCTTGACGAACTCGGTGAGTTCCCCGAGCATGCGCATGCGCGATTTCACGATCAGGAGGACTTCGTCGTTCTTCTCGACCTTGCCCTCCCATCGGTAAATCGAACGGATCCCGGGAACGACGTTGACGCAGCCCGCCAGATGGTGCTCCACCATTTTTTCCGCGAGCGCTTCGGCTTCCGCTCGCGTCGGGCAGGTGACGAGTATCGCGGCGTACGTCGCCGGCTTCACGGCATGCTTCGATTCCGAACCCAATTTCATCTTCTCTCCCTCTGCCTCGCTGAGGCCTCGATGGCTCCGTGAAATTCCTTCCGCAGGTGAACGTCCGCCGCATGACGGGTGTCCGCGTTAAAGATCTTCATATCCAACTGCCGCTCGCTTCTGGCGACCACGCAGGTGACCGCCAGGTCCCCAGCGGTGTTGACGGCGGTTCTCATCATGTCGAGTAGGCGGTCCACGCCGATGATCAGACCGATGCCCTCGACGGGCAAATGCACCTGCTTGAGCACCATCGCGAGCATGATCAGGCCGACGCCGGGAACCCCGGCGGTTCCGATCGAGGCCAAAGTCGCCGTCACGACCACCATCGCGTAATCGTTGACGCCCAGGTCGATTCCGTAGGCTTGGGCGATAAATACCGTCGCGACCCCCTGCATGATCGCGGTACCGTCCATGTTGATCGTCGCGCCGAGCGGGATGGTGAACGATGCGATGGAATTGTGAACCCCCATCTTGTCCTTAGCCGTTTCCAGCGTCACGGGAAGCGTGGCGTTGCTCGACGCGGTGCTGAAGGCGAAAAGCAGCGGCGAACGGGCTTTTTTCAAAAAGCCTAGGGGGCTCAGACCGCCCAAGACCTTGAGCATCGCGGGATAGGCAAGACCGGCGTGCAGCGCCAGACAGAGGACGACGACCCCGAAATACTTGACCAACGGGAGGATGGCCCCGAGTCCCTGCTCGGCGAAGACCTTCGCGATCAAGCAGAAAACGCCGTAGGGCGCCGTCATCATGATCATCATCACGAGCTTCATGACGACCGTATTGAGATCCTCGAACGCGGAACCGATGCGTTTGCCCGCGTCGCCGGTCATGCACAGCGCCAGCCCGAAAAGGATCGAAAAGACGATGACCTGCAGCATGTTCCCTTCAGCCATCGCTTTAAAGGGGTTGGTCGGAAAAATCGCGATGAAGGTCTCCGATAGCGGGGGCGCTTGTTGGACTTGGAAGCTCGCCGTGGTCGAGAGTTCAAATCCCGCTCCCGGGGCGATGAGCAGCGCGACGGCGATCGCGAGGGAAATCGCAACGGCGGTCGTCGCGATGTAGAGCCCCAGGGTTTTTCCTCCGACGCGTCCGAGCTTCGCGATATCATCGAGCGAGGCGGTTCCGCACACGAGTGAAACGAAGACGAGCGGCACGACCAGAAGCTTTAGGGCGGCGAGGAAAACCTTTCCCCCCACGAGAAAAATTCCATCGATGAGCCAGCGTTGCGCGAGCGGGGCCGGGCCGGTCAATTTTATCAGAACGCCGATTGCGAGTCCGGCCGCCATCGCGATCAGAATTTGCCGGGTCAAAGACAGGGGCTTGCGCTTCGGCTCGGCGGGAGTCATCGGGGCTTTCCCAACACGGCCCGGACGCGACTCGCGGACGGCGGCCGGATGACGCCCTTTTCCGTGACGATCGCCGTGATCAGGCGTGCCGGGGTCACGTCGAAGGCGGGATGCCGGGCCCGCGCGCCCTTCGGGGCGATCGAACGGCCCGCGAGGGTGAGCACTTCGCCGGGGTCCCGCTCTTCGATCGGAATCGAATCTCCGTCGGGGATCGTTAAATCGAAGGTCGACGAAGGCGCGACCACGTAAAAAGGCACCCGATGGGCGCGGGCGGCGAGCGCGAGGCCGTAGGTCCCGATCTTGTTCGCGGCGTCCGCGTTGGCGGCGATCCGGTCGGCGCCGACGAGAACCGCGTCGATCCTCTCGGTCTTCATGATATGGGCGGCCATCGAATCGGTGAGGAGCGCGCAGGGTATTTTATCGCCCATCAGTTCCCACATCGTGAGCCGGCTCCCTTGCAGGTACGGTCGCGTTTCGTCGGCATAGACGTTGCGGATTTTCCCTTCCCGGAAGGCGTATCGCACGACGCCGACCGCCGTTCCCACTCCCGCAGTGGCCAAGAACCCGGCGTTGCAGTGGGTGATGACGGTGGAGTTCTTCTTGAGAAGTTTGGCGCCGTGCGCGGCTAGGCGCGTGTTGACAGCCACGTCCTCCGCGCGAATCCGGTCGGCCTCGGCCATCAGACGTTCGAAGAGCCGCGGTCCCCGGTGGGCCGAGGCGGTCGCCCGCATGCGATCGATGCCCCAACTTAGATTGACCGCGGTCGGCCTCGACGCGAGGAGGCGCTCGGCGGCTTTCTCGAGGGTCTTGGGGGAAGACGAGCGCTTCGCTGCGAGGGCGTAGCCGTAGGCGGCCGCGACCCCGATCAGCGGCGCGCCCCGCAGCACCATACGGCGGATCAAACCCGCCATTTCCTCGGACGAACCGCAACGACGGTAGACGACGCGGTGCGGCAGCGCCAACTGGTCAAGTACCTCAACAAACCGTCCCGCCCGCCGGATCGGCGGATGGGGGTCGCGGATGCGGACGGTTTTCACGCGGGGATCATGTCCTCAAGGGAGGCGCTCATAGGCTTTCGGCAATTCAATCATTTTAGGATAGAAATTCAAAAGGCCGGGACGATAAGACGTCCCGGCCTTTTAGCCTATTTTATTGGGTATTTTACGGGATCGGAGCTTATGGAATCGCTTCCATGACCCGCTTGAGGGCTTCTTCGGTCTTGCCTGTGATTTCGATGGTTTTTTCCCGTCCTTTGGCGCCGCGGATGATATTAATAGATCGCGGCTTGACCTCGAAGAACTCCGCCAAGTATCCCGTGAGGGCGGCATTCGCCTTCTCGTTGACTTCCTTGGCCTTCACTTTGACACGCAGCACGCTGCCTATGCGGCTGATGACTTCGTTCTCCGGGGCGTTGGGGATGACACGCACTTTTACGATCATTCAATCCCTCCCAAGATGTCGGCTGGAATCGGCGATAAATCGATTCATTCGTCAAAAAGCGCGCTGCCGATTCTCACCATCGTCGCGCCTTCCTCCACAGCCACTTCAAAATCTCCGCTCATGCCCATCGAGAGTTCCGGCTTATCGAGATTCGGAAAGCTCTCATCGAGTTTTTCGCGCATCGCGCGAAAGTGCGGGCGTAAAGACTCCGGATCGTCATCGATGGGGGCGATCGCCATGAATCCGCGCGCATCGATTTTCGAAAAATTGTTCAGCGCCGAAACGAAGGACTTCGCCTCCGCCAGCGGTACGCCGCTTTGCGTTTCCCTTTCCGTCAGCTTCACCTGAATCAGGACCGGGAGCGGACGTTCCAGTCTTTTGTTCAGGGCTTCCGCCAGTTTCAGGGAATCGATCGAGTCGATCGAGTCGAAACGGCCGAGCACCTGATTCACTTTGTTGGTCTGAAGATGGCCGATAAAGCGCCAGCGAGCCTTGCCCGCGGACTCCGCGAGCGCTTCCCTGCGCCGGAGGGCGTCCTGAACGCGGTTTTCGGCGCACCAGGCGATTCCCCCTTCGTCGAGAAGGGCCTTTACGTCTTCGAGCGCCGCGTATTTCACCACGGCCATGGGTTCTACGGTGTTCGGATCACGGCCCGCCCGGCGGGCGGCGGCGTCGATCCGGGACCGGATGTCCCTCAAGTTTTCAAGGACCGAACGCGGAGAAATAGGCTGTATCCCCACGAGAAACCCAGTATAGCACACTTCCCCGTCGGAAAGGAAGCGAAATTCGATAAGGGCGTAAAAAACAACGACATTATAAGGACAAAATCAAGTCATTTTGCCGTTACGGCCACGGAGCGAAAAGCCTAGGCCTAAAGTTCTAGGCGCTTCTAGGCCATTCGCAAGAACCGCGATAGGAAGACTTCATTCCGAGTTTCTCCCGATCCCGTCGATCGGGGCCGTTCGTCAAGTTGTTCAAGTTATTGGATTGTCCCCGTTCGTCGAGAGGCATGGGACGGGGTTTGCCTTGAACTGTCCCCGGGGACAGTTGAGGCGGCTTGATGCGTGGCCCTGCCCCGAAGCGAGGCACCGGTTACCCGGTACTCGGACTGAGATACTTGCGCCAATGAGGTCCGCGCCCGGTAAAGTCTGCGAAGTCATGGTTCCCACTCCCCTCTATTCCCGGAAGGATCGCGTCTGGAGCAAAGGTTTCTTGGCGACTTTTCGATTCTCGCGGATGCTATCGCCATGAAGCCGCAGACGAGAGGTGAGGCGATGATGAACCGAATGTTGGGACTGCTGTTGATCGTCGGGGTGATGGGATTCGCGAAGGCCGACGCCGGCTCCGAGAAGCTCGATGAAGGGTTGTACCGGACCGACATGCGGGCGCTCAAGGATTACGACCTGAAGCTGTCCGGAGCCGTAAAACCAGTGCTTTCCCCCTCCCTCTGCAAGCATCACCGGGCGGTGTTCGAGCTGATTTCCGAGCGCGACGCGCGCGGCAAAGGCGTCGACGCGCTGATGCGCGAGATGGACAAGACCCTCAAGGACGCCTTGCTGCTCATCCCAGCGCCTAGCCAGTATCTTCATACCTCCGTTGCAGGCCCACCAGTTGTGGGGTTGAAGGCAGGTCCTTGCGATTAGAAATCCGGCCTCGAGACTCTCTGAATCGGCTGTCGTTCCTTCCCCGGAATGGCGGATGACGATTAGCTTGTTCGTTCTGGCGTCGAGGAAATGCCATGAATCCGAACCGGAGCGTCTAAACCCGCAGTTCCTCGCGAAACCGTCAACCGCATCAAGCCAGCGTTCTTTCCGCAACCCTTCTTGGCCTTTAATCAGTTTCTTGAATTCGCGATCGTAATCCCGCCATTTTCCGAGAATGACATCGCACTCGCCCCAAAATTTTTGGAGGCCGTCATATTTCCTTTCAAACGCGGCGACTTCTTCAGTGCAGTGAAGCCAAGCGGCGTGCTTCTCTCGCTTCATCTGCTTGATCTGTCGGATGATTAAGTCGACCTCATCCTTGCAGCTTAAGCCTTCGGTTGGGATTTCAGGCGGGCGGCCGAGTTCTCGCGCGGTTTCGTCATAGAGGGTCATGGCTCGTCTAAAATCGCGCAAGCATTCCTCCGTTTCGCGGTGCTCTCTTTCCGCGATCTTCTCGTTGTCCTCTCGCTCAATCCGTTCCCAAACCGTCCGGCGGTATAGATTTTCCGCGGCGGTTCGGATCGCCCGCAGTTCTTCCTTCGGTGGAGGGGTTTGGCCCAATTCCAAAAGTTCCTTGGGCGAGTAAGGCGATGAGCGTAACGGCGCGCGGACGATTCCCATCTCGTAATCGATTTTACGCCGGCGCAGCTCGTTTACATGCGCATCGGAGGTTCCGAATGTCTGTTGATTGTCGATCTCGGCGGCATAAGCTTCCGCTTCCCGTTGATTGTCCGTTAATACGTCCCCTTTGCCTTTCGTAGTGTACTGCTCGACGTGAACTCGCTCATGGTAGATGGTGGAGGCGAGGATGGCCGGGCTGGCAAATGCTTTCGGTGAGAGATAGGTTCCCCCATCGAAGTAGGTCACAGCATGACCCCGGTTGATGAAACGGGACGGAATTTTATGGGTTTTCCCTTGGTTGTCCTTTAGAGGCTTCTCGTATGGTTCGCCAACCTTAATGTTCCAATGGACGGGAATGCCTGTCCATGGCTTTGGGAGTTGGGAGACCGATCCCGAATTAGGCGGCTTTATGTCATAAAGCGCCATGACGTAGAATAGAAGAAGTCGCGAAGAACCCGAGCCGCCTCGATTTGGGATTGAGAAATTCTGGTCCCGGGTCCGAACAGATTCAGGCCGAGCAACTGCTGTCGCCGCATCTTTTCGACTAAATCGTCGTATAGCACGGCTTTCTCATTGGCTAGATAAATGTGAATGGAAGCGATCGCGTGAAGAGCTTGGTCGTCTTTATTCGCGACTAAATCCGGAGTGCGGAGCGCGAAGCTCGATGAGGAGGACCACATTAACGAGGTCAATATCGAAGCAAAGAGAGGTTTTTTCACGGTTCAACGATGAACTCAATCCAAGGGGTTTCAAGATGAAAGGGACCCGGATCCACGCGCGTTTTCCCCTTCGGGCCCGTAACAAAAATCGTCGGCCACGGCTTGATGGGCCCAGAGTCGATGAACACTGCGCGAATCCGATACTTCCCGGGAGAAAGAAAGCCATAGGCATAGGGATAGGCGGCGAGTTCCATGTAGGGTGCGCTTCCTGGCGGTGGGAACCATCCGCGGCGGGCCCGGTATTGCTCATCATCGATCCACGGACGATTGCGAATTTCGTCTCCAGGGAAAAGCTTGTAGGCTTTGAGGTCAGGCCGATACTCCGTGCGGGAGTGTGAGTATTCTCGCAGCTTAAAGCTGACCTCGGAATTCGTCAATCCGGCTTTTTTCCAATCGTCGACCATCTTCTGTTCACGGCTTTGCTCCGCAGGGTTCGGAACTTCTTCGTCCTGACGGTTGTGTGCCTCATCGAGGCGTGAACGGGGGCTTCCGTACGGAACGATCAATTCGCCGCCGGGGCCCCGAATCTCCATGAAAATCCCCCTCGAGTAGCGGGCGTTGTCGATGAGACGCCATTGGTTCTCACACACTTCGTCTACAATGACGACCACCGAGGTTCCGATGTTCTTGAGTCCGAAGGACGCCCATAACCGTTCGCGGCCTTGAATCGTAGTCCGAAGCAGTTTTAGGTCCAGGCGTAGAGAACTCGAAGTGATCGAAACCTCGTTTGGACTGACGGTGCGTTCGCGAGATTGCGCGGTTGATGCGAGGCAAGCAAACGAGCCGCAGAACGCGAGCGTGCTGAAGAAGGGTCTTAATCGTCTCGTCATTTCGTTCTAGAGTATGCCTTCCGTTCGCGCCATTCGCAACAGATCTGAGCAAAAAAAGGCCCCCGGCTTTCGCCGGGGGCCTTTCTTCAATTAAGTCTTTCGCCTAAGCCTTGGGCTTAGTACATCCCCGGCATGCCGCCGCCGTGGGCGTGTCCGCCCATGGCCGCTTCTTCCTTCTTCTCCGGGATGTCCGCGATCAACACCGAGGTGGTGAGCGCCGTCCCCGCGATGGAGGCCGCGTTCTCGAGCGCCGTGCGGGTCACCTTCACCGGGTCGACGATGCCGACCTTCAGCATGTTGACGATCTCGCCGGTCTCGGCGTTGAGGCCGGAACCCGCGGGGGCTTTGCGGACGAGGTCGATAATGACCGAGGCTTCGAGGCCGCAGTTCTCGGCGAGCTGCCGCAGGGGAAGCTCCAGAGACTTGCGCACGATCTGAACCCCGACCCGCTCGTCGTCGGCTTCGACCTTCAGACCGTCGAGAACCTTCTGGCACGAGAGAAGCGCCACGCCGCCGCCGGGCACGATGCCCTCTTCGACGCCGGCCTTGGTCGCGTTGCGCGCGTCCTCGACCTTGGCCTTCTTGGCCTTCATCTCGGTCTCGGTCGCCGCGCCGACGTTGAGCACCGCCACGCCGCCCGACAGCTTCGCGAGCCGCTCTTCGAGCTTCTCACGGTCGTAGTCGGAGGTCGTGTCGACGATCTGCGTGCGGATGTTGTCCGCGCGCTTCTGAATTTCGGTCTTCTTGCCGGCGCCGTCGACGATCGTCGTGTTTTCCTTGTCGATCTTGATCGTCTTCGCGCGGCCGAGCATGTCGAGACCGGCCTTGTCCAGCTTCAGGCCGAGCTCTTCGCTGATGACCTTGCCGTCGGTGAGGATCGCGATGTCCTGCAGCAGGTCCTTGCGGCGGTCGCCGAAGCCGGGGGCCTTCACGGCCGCGACTTTCAGGGTTCCGCGGAGCTTGTTGACGACGAGGGTCGCCAGGGCTTCGCCTTCGATGTCCTCGGCGATGATGAGGAACGGCTTGCCGGACTGCGCGACTTTCTCGAGCAGCGGGAGGATGTCGTTCATCGAGGAGATCTTCTTGTCCGTGATGATCACGTACGCGTCCTCGAGGACGGCTTCCATCCGCTCCGGGTCGGTGACGAAGTAGGGCGAGAGGTAGCCGCGGTCGAATTGCATCCCTTCGACGACGTCGAGCTCGGTCGTTGCGGTCTTGCCTTCCTCGACGGTGATGACGCCTTCGGGGCCGACCTGGTCGATGGCCTCGGCGATCATCCGGCCGATCTCCGGGTCGTTGGACGCGATGGTCGCGACGCGGGTCGTGTCTT
>Ga0100380_10006596_pt1 | contig 11783 bp, 19 predicted proteins | sample CryGeymeta201504_FD_80417 | JGI IMG/M metagenome (GOLD analysis project Ga0100380, IMG submission 80417) | Groundwater microbial communities from Crystal Geyser aquifers in Utah, USA - Crystal Geyser metaG 2015-04 | ecosystem: Environmental > Aquatic > Deep subsurface > Groundwater | place... | reverse complement strand
TATAACAATTAATAAACAATTAAATATAATTAAATACCTTTTGAATCAGTCTGGTTCAAGTTACTATTTCTTCCTACGTTCTCGTCCATTTTTGAATTACAATTTGGACATATTTTCATCATAAACTTACTGAAACATGATTTATGAACATAACTTCTGCAATTGTTTTCTCTACATTGAATAAAAGGTAAATCTGGATTAAAAATTTCATTGCAGCATTTCATTTTTTGAAGATTAGGTTGAGTAATTTCCTGTTGAACTAAATATTTTTGTCGGAAAAAATAAGTGTTGTCTTCGAATTTGTAATTATTATCTTTGAGTTTTTGCATAAATTCGTCAAATTTCATAACTTTGAGTTTACAAATAATATTTGAGTAAAACTCTTTTTCTACTTCATCAGTTTTATATACTTCGTATTTGGAATTATGAGGTTGTCTTTTGGCTATAAAAATGATATACAAAAATATTATTTCATATTAAAACTATTTATTACCTTCAGTTTTTTCAGGAAAGTAATATTCATTATATCTAAAAATCTTTTCTCCATCTTCTTCCTATTAATTTTTAAGTAATTAAAACTAAATAAAAATCAATTTACTAAAATTTCTTCTATTTTTCCTATTACTTCTTCACTGTCATGCTCTATCATTTTTATTTTGACATAGTCGTTTATCTAAAAATTATAATTAGAATATTTTTATTGATTGATTTATTGTTTGCCGAATATTAATTGTATAAAATTGCAATAATTTCTTACCTTGTATAAATTAGTTGACATAATTTGTATTTTAATATAATAAGTAATTGATTGTGTTTAATTTAAATACTAAAAGCTAAAAGCTAATTATTAAAAATATAATTAATGACAATTCAAATTATACTTATTTAAATTATTTTAAAATTAATAATATAATTTATGAAATTAATTTTATACTTGAATAGTTGTAATTAATATATTGATTAAGATATATCAAGTTATGTTAAGTTAAGTTATGTTATGTTATGTTATGTTTAATTGAATAACCTTTATAGTTTGTTAAGATTTAGATATTAACTATTATAAACTAATTTGAATTCATTAGAATTCATTGGAACTTCATCCAATTCAATTAATTTAATTTTCAATTATCTTTTATATGGTGATGTAGATGTTCTCTTTAATGGTGAAGATGTCACAGCGTTATCTATAAGTTTTTGTTGTATTTGAATTTCGTGTTCTTTCATATATAATACTAGTCTTTCTTGAAGATCTTTTGTTATCTTGTCATAATAAAGCATTTCTAAAAATAATTTAATATTTTAAACATATAAGTATTAAATAATCTTATATAATAAACTTACGACTTGGTAGTCCTTCGAATCCCTTAATAAAGAAAATAAAGATAAACAACATATTTTGAATGATTATTATGTAAAAGTACTTATTGAAATTTTTGAACCAGATAACATTATAGTCAAAAACAAACAAAGTAATGTATAAATTTGTAATAATTGATAATAAACCAAACAACTTCAAAACTCTTTTATGTATTCCAATTCCATCATTTCTTGATAAGTCAGATACATTAGATAACTTAATAAATTTCCAAGCATCAAGATTGATCTATTACAATAAAAAATAATTAAAATAATTAAAATAAGTAAAATAATTAATTACCTGAAGATAAAGATAAACATTAAACAAAATAAACAAATATGGTTCGATTATTCCAAACTGCGCTAAATAGCCGAATATAATTAAAATCTGGGAGTATTCTGAAAAGACAGAAGTATACTTATTGAAAATCATAAAACCGTATTGATATTTAATCTTCCTAGTTAGCTCTCTAGATAGATTCCTTGTATATTTTACTGTATAGTAGTAAGAAGATAAAAATCTATTATTTATAAAAGATATCTTACGGTATTCCAATTTCTAATATAACATTAATAAGTTCTGATAAAATAATGGCTCTTAACTGAATTCTTAGATCATGGAAACAATTATCATGTTTGACACATTTTCCTTTAAAGTTCTTCACGAATAAGATGTAGTAGAAGCAATAGTAACAATTTATGATTTCAAAAATGAATTTCTTTAATGTGTAAGAGTTATCCCAGCTTATTTGTTTTTCATGGTTTTCGTTATTGGTTAATATTTCGTTGACAACTCCGTAACACTTTTTCATTATAATAATAAAGATTGCAATTAAAATTGGTATGAACATTGGTACTTTTGTATTTATCATCTTCTCTTTTTTGTCAAGTTTTAAAAATATATGATTCATCTTTTCGTCATGCTCATCAGGATAAGATATGAATTGAATATATGTTAAGCAAACACATGTTATAACAAGCTATTTGAATTTTATTAATTAAATATTTTTACCATAATCAAAGTAACTAATGCTGATACTAAGGACTTATAAAAAGTGGTGTTAGGATCTACCAAAGGAATTTTTGTTGATAGTATAGTCAGGTGTTTATCACATTCAAATTGTTCTCTTGCTGTGGAAGAATTGAATATATCACGCATACCCCATATTACATTTTTGATGTTTTCATTATTGATCCAATGAGTTATATAACACACAACTAATTAAATATTTATTAAAATAACATACGCCAAAATAGGACTATAACTGTAAGTGAATTATTTAACATCATTTTGAAAGTCATTCCATGATAGTTGAGAGTATTAGCAAACGGTAAATGCTTCAAAAGAAAGAAAATAAAAATAATAGAAGATAAAGGAAATAACCAGTTAAAGAAATGATGACACCAATGTAAATAATATGCGAAAGATTCTCCGAAAGTATTTCTTAGTTTAATGATTGCCTTTTCAGCTGGGAGAGAGTTGAATATAATTCCTGAAAGTGGTTTCAAGAAATTTCTATAAGTAAATTATATTATTATTTACGCTTTATATGGTTGATATATAGACAGATCTCTTTTAATATGATCATCTATAAACAAAGTAAATCTTTTTAAATTAATAAAGTTAATAGTTTTGTCAATAAGTCTTGATAAGATTCTATATCTATCAATATTTCTCAAAATAGAATATTTAAAACTGTCATTTTGATTAACTTTATCAAATTCGTCTTGTAATAAGATTAATCCCATATTATCTTTGTTCTTTATTAATTCTAATTTTCTGTCTTCGAAGTCTTCTTCTAATGACTTATCGTTTGCTTTAATATATCTAATTTTTATTAATATTAATATTTTTACTTTTTAAAAAACCCGTCTTGTCCTCTCACATAATTAAGATATATGTGTCCGGTATATTGTTCCTTAATCTCTTTCATATCTTCGGTTTCTTTTTCTGAATCTTTTTTAAGATTTTTATAGCCAATTAAAGTTTGTTTTCCAATATCTGATAATTCTAATTTATAATCAAAAGTAGATAAAAAGTTTAAGTAAGTTTTGTCATCCCCGTAAAATTCTAAATTAAGTTGATTCCCTATAACAAATAATTTAGTATTTAAGTTTTGAGCATAACAAAGTATGACTCCAATCGTAATGATAAATTTATCCTAAGAATATTATAATAATTATAATTACAAAATCAAACTTGATTGAGTCTATTGCTATTTTTATAATTCCCCATAACTCAATCTAAATATTATTAATAAGTCAATTTAATAAGTGTAATTTACATCAAAAACCTCAATATCTGAAAATATATCCAAAATTGCATTGTAATATTCATCACTTTTCAACGAATCTATTGAACAACTTTCAATATTATTTTCTTTTCCTAATTCATAAAATAACGCATGATCTTCAGATGAACTTGCCTTATAATCTTTACATTAAAAATTATAATACTAGAGATAAATCCTTTTTCTACTTCCTTTGTACGTCTTCTATTGTTTGGACTATTCTGATTATTCTGCTGATTAGTACTTGGGTTAAATTGTTTATAATTATCATTTGGAATAAATAACTGAATTAAGTGGGATATTTTGCTTTCGACCAAGTTTAAGTTTTCATCTTTAGCAAAATGGTTATTGAGTAACAAATCACAAAGAGTAAATTTTTCAGTTATTAGTCTAACAAGGAAATTTGCCTTCATCTTATTAACTTTCTTTTTTAGTCCAATATGTAAATCTCTTTTATTAATATTTAGACTTTTTTCTATTTTTTCTGCACAAAATCCTTGATAAGATAACATAAATCTATCGAAATTATTTTTATAGTAAAGTAAAGATGGGTCGAATTCTCTTTGTTTGTTTATTATTTCAACATCGCCTGTTACATCATCTATTACATATTCGACTTTATCTGATACGTCATAATTGTTATCACTATATTTTTATTTTTAATATTTTTACAATAGTTGTCCAGTGATATTTTGACTTTGACTATTGTCTCTAGAGTTGTTATTGAAATTTTGGAAAGGTTCATCTATACCTTGGGAAATCTTTCTGCGCTTATCACGCTCAGATTTAGCGTCTACTTTGGGAGGTAAAAATTGGTCTTCTTGCTTTTCCTTAATTTTAATCTGACCAGTTAGGATTTCTTGTAAATTATCCATGACTTTTGCTTCTGAGTTTGGTTCTCTAATAATATTATTTGTGTTAGATATGTTGGTTGGTCTTCTCCTTATTTGGCTATCTTTGTTGCTACTTTCCTAAGATAAGTTTTAATTATATTATTATATGTTTAAGATATTATAATTTTGTATATACAGTTTCGACTACTTTCGATCTTCTATTTTCCATTATTCTGTTCTTTTTATTACTTTTAGAATCATTAGTGTTTTGAGTGTCGTTAACTAAATTCCCCATACTTTGCATTCTCATAAAACTTTCAGACTGGTTTTCATAATTTGGCTTAATTAACGGAGAATCACTTTTATTTCTATTATACTCTGTCATTACATTTTGATTATTTATTTCATTAGTCTATATTATTTAAATAATATATTTTACTACTAAAGGTGCAAACATTTTCACATCTAATGACTTTCTTAAATCATTTCTGGCTCTTCCAGGAGCCCCTACAGGTTTAAAGTCCTTTGGATTTTTTGTGTTTCCTAATACTTCTTTAACATCGTTAAGACTGAAAACTTGATTTTGATTGTTTTGAGTGTTGTCAATAACAGGATTTTTACTAACAGGTTTAATCGGAGACAAAACTGATATATTAGGAGTAGTTGATTGAGGCTTAATGATTTAATATAAATTATAATGAAATATAATATTGATTAATATTCTCACCTCTTGATAAAATGAAACTTTCTTAATAGGAGAAGATTGATAAGGAGCTTCAGTATTTAACGGCACACTTATTCCCATCTTATTCATTAAACCTTCTCCGAACTTTCTTGATTGAGGTGATAGACTCTTTCTAGATGATTTCCTTGATAAAGCTGAATTATCAAGATTATTAACAGTATTAAGAGCCTCAATCTTATTATAAAATAATATATGATATATTAATATTATTATTAGTATATATGAGTAATTACTTGAGATGATGAATTATTCATCATTGAATTTCTACTTGGACTTCTTAATGGTCTTTGAGACCTTGTTAAAGAAATTTCATTTTCATTATTTTGATTTATTAGTTCTTTCTTAAAATCAACCTAAATGAATTTTATTTTATTCGTAAAAAAGTTTGTGTAATTTATTTAAATACAATTTGAGGAGTTTGATTTGGTAATGTTTCTACTCGTGGTTGTCTATATCCTAATGTATTTGGATTAGGACTCGGGCTAGCAATATGAGTTTTAACTGGAATTGTTGTACTCATTCTTTTTTCTGAAGGAATTGGTGGTCTTCCTGGTCCTGTACTTGCCATACTTTTTTTCTTAGTAGAAGTAGAAAATGCTACATCATCATACTCTTGATATTCATCTTGTCTATCAGTGTTAAACTGAATACTCCCTACTGGTTTTGATGAAGATTCACTACCTACTTCTCCACTTTTCTGTTAATTTATTAATTGGTATTAGTAAGAGAATTAAATTAAGTATGATAATGATGTATGGAAAATAAATTACTTTTTTGGAAAATTTAAGCATTTTACTTTTGCTAGATGAGTTTTGATTGAATTGATTATTTGGATCTGTAACTTCATTTTTCTAATATAAGTTAGTTTATTATAAAAACATTTTTATTCAATTGATCATTTGGGTTCATTTACAGAATTATAAAACTAAATAAATTAATAAATAAATAAAATATAAGATAAATTATATGATAAATTAAATATAAAAGAATAAATTACTATACTTCAATAAATTATTATTTACAAATATGTTATCATTAGTTTAAAAAAGAATATGTTTTTAAATTAAATAAAATTAGTTAAAAAATCAAAAACAGAGTTGTATATACTAGTTTTCATATATTCTCAAATGTTTCATTTTCTTACATATTCACTTCTTCAATTTCAACAACAGCTGTAGAACCATCCTTCAACTTATAAGTTTTTGTTATATTTTTTGTTACACATCCGTTTATTTTTCTAGTAACAGTACTTATTTTTACATCAACAGCTCCTTTTGGTTTATCTTCATCATCATTAAAATCATAAGTTTCCTTTGGTCCAAAAAAGTTTTCCTTTTTAGGTCCTTTTTTCCCTCCTTTTCCTATCTTGCTTGGAACTTTCTTTGCCTCATCTTTTACATTTACTCCTCCTTTTTGTGGAACACCTTCACCTTTTTTAGGACTATGGCTATTCATCTTAACTTTAATAGTGTCTAGGCTTGGTTCTTTAAATGTTTTCATCTTTTCATCGAGAATATTACCGACATATGCCATTACTGAACAAACTTCATAGTCGGACTTATGTTGAGAAAGACCAATTCCAATATATTTAACATCATTTTTAAAAACGTTTGAACGATGACCTCTATTCTTTACTCCATCATCAACAATTAATGAAACAATAACTTCTTCGCCTGTTTTTCCTCCAAAATCTAAATTTTCAGCAATAGTTACATCCCATTGTAAATATCTTTCAATACGATCTCCTGGTTCGCTACCGTCTGATCCTATATGATCAGTAAGTCCTTTTGGTCCTATATCACTTGCGTGATCTTGGGCTGATTTTGATAAAGAAGAATTCATTTGAAGTTCTTTTACTGGAGCACAACTTTTTAAAAAGTTAATGCACTCCTTAAATGCTTTTGATCCTTCTTGAGTCATGATTCCAACTGGATCATTTGGTTTATACATAACGTCATCTTTAAAGTAAGTAAGATGTTTTTCGAGTATAGGAATATAAGATTTTGGATTTTTTCTTATTTTATTGTGCTCATTGAATATTTCTGTTTTTAAGGTATTTAGATTTAGCATTTATAATTAATTCTAGTAAATTAAATAATCTTAATAATAAATAATAACTAATAACTAATATCATAATATCAAAATAATCATTATTAGTAGTTATACTTAATATAAAAAAACTATCATTTAAAAATAAATATAAATATGTTATATTAAAAATAAAATTAAAAAAATAAAAGATTGTATGTATTTAAAAGTTAAAACTCACTCAAATTTAAAATATTTTAAATTAAATTATACTTTATTTAATGCGTTTAAATCTTTTAAATCACTTAAATCTTATAGCTCTCACAGCTTCGTTTAAACTCTTATTGTAATTGACTTTCTAAATCTAACCTTATCAACTATTTTTGAATAATCATTTATCTCCTCATCTCTGTTTGCAATATATCTATTCATTTTTTCAACCAAATATGTCTGTCTCTGAATAAGTTCATCTACTTTTAAACTAGAATCTCTAGTGCAACTTTCTATTAATAACATTATGAACATTAGTAGAAAACTTGAAGCAAAAAAGGTTACTATTTTTAAAAACCTGTCCAAAAAGTACAGGTTATTCGAAGTATAGACAAATATTGCTACATTTGTAAAAATACCTACGACAGCAATAAATCTTAAACAATTGTGCCATTCTCCGATATCTTGTGCTCCGACTGGGTTTGGCCTTTTTGAAATATTTATTAGAAGTGATTTGGTAGTAAGAATATCAGCTAGAGTTACAACCCAGTAAATTATTGGTGTAAGAGGAAAAACTATAGCAAATAAGGTAACAAAACCAAATGAGATAACTAAATTTCGATAGTTATAAAAAGTAGAGTCAATAAGATCCATCTTCCAGTCTATTAACATATTTTGCTTATCTAATGTTTCTCTTAGTAAAGCTGCTTTATCTTCAGGGTCTATGTCGGCACAAACATCATCATCTTTTGTTTCTTTAAATTTATTTTTCAAACATAACAGTAATATTTTCAATAAGTACTAATGTTAAAATATCATATTAATAATAGTATATTAATTTTACCAAAGCTATTATAGCAACAAATGAAACCACACCATAAATAATTAATTGAGAAGACATCTCACTATAACAATATGCATAATTTCTTACTTCAGAACCTCTTTCAAATTCAATAGTACAACCTCCTAGTTCTAAGTTTTCCAAATTCATCTTAATAAACGCAATTAACAGAAGAGAGAGATAATTGTTTAAAAATTCAAATCCACTTTAAAAATATTTTATAAAAGTAAATTACAATGTCTTTAATATTAGAGAGTCTTCGTATTTTGTTGAAGTTTCTTGGTTTTCAAAAACTGTTAACGACAAACTTATAGATTTGTATATTAGAGTAAAAAGCCCAATTTGTGCAGTATTCAAAACACCTGAACAAAAATAATAAATAAATATATTAAATTAAATTATTACTAGGAAGTAGTATTAAGTACTCATTTAATGAGTCTCCCCACTTTGTTTGAATAATCCAATTTCTAAAGATAAGTAACATTACAACGACAACAATTAAAGCAGCTAAAATTAATAGACTAATAAATCCACTAAATGTTGTTTTGGCTATTCGTCTCCAGATTGGATAGTGAAGTTCATGTAAGTTATCATCAGTTGGGGATCTTCGTTGATTTCCATAAAACCCTTGTAGTTTATTTTCGGTCATTTCATAATCAAGTTGACCCCATTGAAAAGCCATTTTGTGTTCTCTTGCCGCCCAACTTGAGACAAATATTAAGGACCAAACTACAACAATTATTGAATAGCCAGCATTTATTCCGATTATATACATTTCTTTTGTAAAGCCAAGATCAGAAAAATATTCGATTGATTTTGAATGTAATGGTTCATAGTATTGAACAATGTAAACGGGTAAACCAAATAGTGATAGAACTGCAAGGTATTTTATTAAAAAGGAAGAACATTCAAAGTACCTAATTTAAATATTAATATATTTATATTCATAAGATAAAGATATAATTGATATAATAATATAATAATTACAGTGCTATTTTCTCACCGAAGTAATTCTTTAGCTTTTTAACAGGAAAATCACCAAAAATATTAAACCTCCATCTTTCTTTAAGGATACTTAAAGTAGTATGATAAGAAATTAGATTTTTAATAAATATTCTTTTGTCATTATCATCTGAACCTTCAAGGTTTTGTTCACCAGCCGCGTGAAAATCGAAGAGTTCATCTTCTCGTATTAAACCGTCTTTCTTTTTTGGTCCTCTAAATATAGACTTTAGTTCCTCTAATATAAATTTTAATTTTAATTTAATAAATTAAATTTACCTATATCATCATTTCCTTCTTCATATGCATTTGTACTATAATTATATCTATGTAATGGAAAATCATTTATTACATAACTTTCTGGTAAATAAAGTATAGGAAATTGGGCTTGTAACATGTTATCAATAAGTTTTAATTGATCAATTGACTTAAAAATTGTTCTGTTATTTTGATCGTCAACAATTCTTACCTTCCAAAAACCTAATTAATATTAATTAAAAGTAAGTAAAGTAATTGAGATAATAAACATACTATTGAATATTTCCTTAGCTGCATCTGTTTTAAGAGACTTGGTAAGATCTTTAAAATCACTATGAAAGGCAATTTGATCTAAATCGAAATAGTCAAGAAGAATAACAAGTTTATTTTTGGCTTTTTCATTTGCATACTGTAAAGCTTGTTTATATAAAGTTGAAGCATAATTTCCTCTGAAAGTTTTATATTTTGTCATTAACTTAATCGCGTCGTTCATATTTTGTTCCAGATAATCTAAAAAATCGTTATATGTGCTCCAAATTTCAGCAGGTATTGGTTCATCATTCAAAAACTCTTGGGACTTGTTTTCTAATTTAATATAAAATTTATAATATTATAACAAAACATACCATTTTCACCAATATGATATAACACATCAAATAACGGCTCTAATTTTTTTTCTTTGTCCATAATATTTTCAGGTTTAGTATGGGCAACAAATCTTAACGGTCTTAGATTACTATCAATTGGTTCCATACTTAGTAAATCAACAGCTCCAATTTCAAACTCTAGATTATATGTTATTCTATCAGCTTCTTTTCTTAAACAATTATCATCAGCGAATACAAGGATAAAAATATACTCTCCTGTTTTGGAAAGCATTTGGAAAACTTTAAAGTCGAACACTGTAATTAGTTTATGAATTAAAATATTCCTTAGGAGCGTTGATATATCTAATGGTTTAGTTTCTGGGTTAATAATCCATTTCTTTGTTGTTTCATCTACGAAGTTTAAGTTAATGATTGTTAATTTATTAAATTGTTTGTTAATTATTTACCATATTTCATTTTTCCTCCTCCGTATAATAATCTTTCTTGTTTATTTTCAGGATTAATAGGAATTTCATTTAATGCACATAAATAAGCTTCCTCTTCAAGATTATATTGGTATGATTTGTGTTTAGCATAAATATCAGGCTATGTTATATTAAATATAGATAATAATACCTCAAAACACTTTTTTCTCAGATTAAAAGCTTCTTTCTCAGTCATATAAACTTTCTTCTCATTGAAATCCGGATTTGGAAAGACAATTACCTCTTGCCAAGGAATATTACAATATTCAGTATCATCATCGACAACATTTTTATTTAGGGTTTGATCAGTTCCAAAATCAGGTATTCCTTTAGAGTCATTTTTACCCAAATAAATATCGGCAAGCCTTCCGATTTCTGAACTTGTTTTTTCGTGTTCTAATAGTTCTATATTTTCCTTTAAATTATTAAATTATATACGTCACCACTGCCTGGAATTGCACTTCCCTTAATCTTTTTTAGGTTAAACACTTTTTTCTTTTTCTTAGAATCTTCGATTCTATCATTAATAGGCCCAGACAGAAGAGGATCTTTTTCAATGGCTATTTCTATAATTTCTTGTTGTAAGTTTCGTAGAGTATTACATTCTTGTTGAAACAGTTTCAATTGTTCTTTAAGTTCTATTATATCATCTTTCATAACTATTTCCGTAACATCATCGCTTAATGTCTTTTTGTTGGAGTTTTCGTTGTTACTTCCCGTATTAATTTGTAAAGGTACTTGTTTATAATTGATATCATCACTCATTTTAATTTTCTAAAAAGTAATAATTATTTTAATATTTATAAATAAATTAAGTTACAATTTGTTTATTCATTTTATTCAAATTAAAATGATTAATAGTATTTATTAAATTAAATAATAATTTCGCAATTATAAATATAATAGACTTGTTGCTTAAATTATTTAATTGATTTATTTTATACGATTCTAGGATTGATGTCAGAATATTATAAAACTAAACTTAAATTGGTATTTCCTATTTAAACTATTTGAATGAATAGTTGCTTAACTATTTGAATGAATAGTTGCTTAAAAGAATTTAGTTTTAATTTAACTACTAACATAACTATTAAATAATTATTAATATTAATTCATTCATTTATAATTTTTTTTATATGAATAAAAC
>Ga0100380_10006590_pt1 | contig 11787 bp, 10 predicted proteins | sample CryGeymeta201504_FD_80417 | JGI IMG/M metagenome (GOLD analysis project Ga0100380, IMG submission 80417) | Groundwater microbial communities from Crystal Geyser aquifers in Utah, USA - Crystal Geyser metaG 2015-04 | ecosystem: Environmental > Aquatic > Deep subsurface > Groundwater | place... | reverse complement strand
TTTGAGTGCCCCCTCAAATGGGAAAGACCCAAGAAAATTTGGTGCCGAAGCGCAGAATCGAACTGCGGACCTACTGATTACGAATCAGTTGCTCTACCAACTGAGCTACTTCGGCTTTTGACTACCAGCCGGATCCGCCTTCGGCTTGATCCGGCCTACACAACCCCGTTTTTTAACATTTGCTTTGCCGGATCCGCCAGTGGCATGAGCCGGCCTACGGATTTCGGTGTTGGCCTTCTAGTGACTTGAATTATAGACATATTCGGACTTTAACACAACCATAAAAAGCTAATTTGCAGATTTTATTACCCCAATTAACCGTAAATTTTTTTTCAGAGAGTCACGTATTTTGGGCACCATAATAATGATGTAATTTCATTAAGTTAACGTTAACATTAATACGGTCGGTCAAAAAGCGCTGCAAAGTTAGTTCAAAAACAATACACTTTTGCATGTATAAAGATCAAGCTTATGGTATAATTAATTAACAAATATTGTTCAAATAGCTGATTTGGCCAAGGAGTAGGAGATAACCATGCAGCAACATAAGTACAATGCAGAAACGGAATATAACATTTTACTGCAGCCTGACATTATTAAATCTAAATTTGCACTCCAAGACGAAGAGTTGGTCGCTTTAGCTGAATTCGGTAAGCTTTATAAACATGAACTAAATAACTTCATCGATGACTTTTATAAATGGATGCGTGAGTTACCCGAATTTAGTCATTTCTTTCCTAATGCCACATTAGTCGATCGTGTAAAACAACAACAAATAGATTATTGGAAAGAATTTTTCACAGGTCAAATTACCTCCGGTTATCTTAGCAAACGTGCACACATTGGTGCTGTGCATGCCCGAATTGGATTACCCATCTACTCTTACTGTACCGCCATGAATTTTTCATTTGTTTGGTGGAAGCAAAAAATTGAAGAATACAGGAGTGACTTAGAAAGTAAAAAGAAAAACAGCGGAAAGAATGCTATCAGAGTCGCACTAGCTTTTCATAAGTTAATTCAACTTGATATCACTATCGTTACTGAAACTTACCATATGAATGTTCAAGAAAAATTACAAGAAACAGTTGATGACACACAAACAATTATTGATAACGTGACTAAAGTAGCGCAGTCAGTAGTCGAAGGCGATTTTTCAACTTCATTAGAGTCAGACGGTAGCGAAATTAATGACGTCATTAATCAAATGATCAAAAGTCTACAGACAGCTGCAACAGAAAATCATCGTGAAAAATGGTTAAAGACGGGGCAAGCAGAATTGGCAGACCGTTTACGAGGTGATTTAGATTTAGCAATGCTGGCAACAAAAGCAATTGATTACATGACGGATTATTTAAATGCAAAAGTCGGTGTCTTTTACACGATTAAAGACAATAAAAATTTAAAATTAATTGCAAGTCATGCATATAACAAGCGTAAAAGCATGTCAAATGAATTTGATATTGGCGAAGGTTTAATTGGACAAGCAGTATTAGAAAAGAAAACAATTGTCTTAGACAATGTTCCAGATGGTTATTTAGCAATAAGCTCAGGTTTAGGTGAAGCGACACCATCAAGCATTATGATTGCTCCCATTCTTTTTGAAGGCAAGGTAGTTGCAGTGATGGAATTTGCAACATTCGATAGTTTTGAAACGCGTCACATCGAATTTGTAGAAATGGCACAAGAAAGTATCGCGATTAGTTTAATTGCAGCAGAAAATAGGACAAAAGTAAACGAATTATTGAAAGATTCTCAACAGAAATCTACTGAATTAGAACAAAAACAAAAAGAAATGGAGGTTATCAATCAAGATTTAGAAGAAAAAGCCAATGCATTAAAAGTATCAGAAGAAGAATTGAAAACACAAAGTGAAGAGTTGCAAGCAATCAATGAAGAATTAGAAGAAAAAACACAAATCCTAGAGGAACAAAAACGCAATATTGAGAAGAAAAACGAAGAGTTAGAAGAATCTAAAAAAATGTTGGAAGTAAGAGCAAAGCAATTACAATCTTCTGATAAATATAAATCTGAATTTTTATCAAATATGTCACATGAATTAAGAACGCCATTGAATAGTTTGCTTATTTTAGCGCAAACATTTGCGACCAATGAAGATGGCAATTTGGATGAAGAGCAAATCAAAGCGGCAGAGATCATTTATAATAGTGGTAAAGATTTATTACACCTCATTAATGATATTTTAGACTTATCAAAAGTAGAAGCAGGGAAATTAGTCTTAGATATACAAAAAATAAATCTAGGCGAATTTTTAGAAAACTTATATCTTAAACTTAAACCTGTTGCAGATAAGAAAAAAGTAAATTTCAAAATCAATATAGATGACAATATACCAAAATCAATTAATTCAGATAGCTTAAGGCTAGAGCAAATCCTTAGAAATCTCTTAGCAAATGCGATTAAGTTTACTAATGATAATGGGTCTGTCGAATGTAAAGTTTATATTCCAACTAAGGAAGAAATTAATAAAAGCAATCTTCAATCCACAAAAAATATCATTGCATTTGCAGTTCATGATACCGGTATTGGCATTTCTACTGAAGATCAAATTACAGTATTTGAAGCATTCAAGCAAGGTGATGGTTCGATTAGTCGGAAATATGGTGGTACTGGGCTTGGACTTACAATATCACAACAATTAGCTCAAAAACTAGGCGGGGATATTAAGTTAGAAAGTGAAGTCGATAAAGGCAGTGTTTTTACCTTATATTTATCAGCAGAGTACGCTTCAACAGAAAAATTAGAAACAGAAAGTTTGCAACAAATCGAAGACAGTTTAAGCACCAATATTGACACAACAAAAAAACAAGTTAAGGCGAATCCGACGGTATTAATTATTGAAGATGATCAAAATTTTATTTCGATAATGGACAAACAATTATTGAAAAAAGGGTTTAAAAGTTTGATTGCTAAAAATGGCCAAGAAGGATTTAATTTGGCTAAAGTGCATCAGCCAGATGCGATTATTATGGATGTTGGATTACCTGATATTGGTGGATTACAATTATTAGAAAAATTAAAACAAGATCCAGTTACAGAAAACATTCCTGTGCATGTGGTTTCAGGCGCTGATGTTAAGCAGCCAGCGTTGGAAAAAGGTGCATTAGGTTATATACAAAAACCTTTAGATAAAGAACAACTCGATCAACTTGTTACAAAAGCAGCAGAAGTTGTTAATCAGCCTGTGAAATCAATTTTAGTCGTTGAAGATGACGAAATACAAAGAGATGCATTATGCAAGTTACTTTCTAGCGATAATGTGGTAATTAAGACGGCAGATACGGGTAAAAAAGCAGAAGATTTACTAAAAAGTGAAAACTTTCAATGTATGATTTTAGATTTACATCTACCAGATATGTCCGGCTATGAACTATTGCAAAATATATCTAAGGTAAAAGATCTAATATTGCCGCCAGTCATTATTCATACAGCAGGTGATTTAACTGAAGAAGACCAGAAAAAATTATCCGAATATAATCCAACTTTTATCTTAAAAAGTGCGGATGCACCAAACAGAATGACTGAAGAGGTTTCATTGTTCCTACATAAGATTCAACGTCAAAATTCAATTGTGGTGACGCGAGAAAGCAAAGGTTTGCAAGGCCGCAAAATTTTACTCGTTGATGATGACATGAGAAATAATATTGCACTGAGTTCAGTGTTACGTAAACAAGGTGCAGAAGTTATTATGGCAGATAATGGTAAGTTGGCAATAGAACGTTTAGAAGAGACAAATGATATTGATTTGGTTTTAATGGATATCATGATGCCAGTGATGGATGGTTATGCAGCGATGAAATCAATTCGTTCTAATCGTAAATTTAATGGATTGCCGATTATTGCACTAACCGCAAAAGCGATGGCAGAAGACCGAAAAAAATGTATTGACGCGGGAGCTAATGATTATTTAAGCAAACCGATTGATTTGGAAAAACTCTTTGATATGGCACAAGTATGGTTACAAGAATAGTCGACGAAAAAGAGATCGAAAATATAAGTTTCGAGTTGTTACTCGAAGGTATTTACAAGGTTTATGGCTATGACTTTAGATCATATGCAAAAGCATCTTTAAAAAGAAGACTTAATGAATTTGTGCAAGAAAATAACGTTCCAAATTATTTTGAATTGTTGAATTCATTGATTCAAGATGAAGAATATTTTAGAAAATTATTATTAAAGCTTACGGTTACAGTAACGGAAATGTTTAGAGATCCTAATTTCTTTAAATATTTTAGAGAAACGGTCATTCCTTTTTTACGCACATATCCCTCAATTAGAATATGGCATGCTGGATGTGCAACGGGAGAAGAAGCATATTCAATGGCGATTTTATTAAAAGAAGAAGGTCTTTTAAAAAGATCTATTATTTATGCGACAGATATTAATAACAACTCATTAGATATTGCAAAAGAAGGTATTTATTCAATTGAAAAAATGCGTAAATTTTCTGAAAATTATTTGGCGGCTGGCGGTATAGAATCTTTTTCAAATTATTATCGCGTTAAGTATAACTCGGCCATTATATCAGATGAATTTAGAGATAAAATTCATTTTATGCATCATAATCTCGGTGTGGATCAAGTTTTTGCACATTTTAATGTAATCTTGTGCAGAAATGTTTTAATTTATTTTGATAACAAAATGCAGAATCAAGTTTTAGATTTAATTTATCAAAGTTTAGAACATTGTGGGTATTTATGTTTGGGAGGTAAAGAACCTTTGTCGGGATTACCCTTTGAAAACGAATACAAAAGATTATCGCCACGTATGTGTGTTTATCAAAAATTGAGGTGAAGCAAATAAATGATAGTGATTGGAAGTTCAGCAGGTGGTATTGTTGCTTTAAAGAAAGTGTTAAGCAAATTGGCTTACCCTTGCTATTTGCCAATTGTAGTTGCACAGCATTTGCCAGAAGATATAGATGAGTTTTATGTGAGTATTATGCAAATGAACACGAATATTCAAGCAAAAGAAGTAGAGATAAATGAAAAAATTAAACCTGGCACAATCTATTTTGCACCTCCTGGCTACCATTTGTTGGTAGAAGATAAAACAAATTTTTCATTATCGGCCGATGATAGGGTTAACTTTGTTCGTCCATCAATTGATGTTTTATTTGAAACTGCTGCGTATACTTTTAAAAAAGAATTGACAGCGATCATATTAACAGGTGCTAATAAAGATGGTAGCAAAGGTGCTGCTGTAGTAAAACAATATGGTGGTGAAGTGATTGTGCAGGATCCAAAAACAGCATATGCTGATACTATGCCGCAGAATGTGATTAATACTGTTGAAGTAGATAACGTTTTAGATTTAGAACAAATTAGTGAGTTTATTTTATTAAAATGTCAAGGAGGAATGTGTCATGGGTGATAATACAACATACACAAATGTACGAGAGCACAATGCAATTGAAGAAAAATTAAAAGTATTAGTCGTTGATGATAAAGCCGAAAATTTAATTGCCATGCAAAAAATTTTAAAACACATCAATGCCGAAATAGATGTGGTCGACAATGGTAATGAAGCTTTATCTAAGATGCTACGCAATAATTATGCCTTAGCATTAGTCGATGTACAAATGCCAGAAATGGATGGCTACGAGTTAGTAGAATTAATGAAAATGAATCCTCAGACTGAAAAGACACCAGTGATTTTTGTTACTGCAATCAATGTTGAAAAAGAAAACATACATAAAGGTTATGATGCTGGCGCTATTGACTATTTATGTAAGCCCGTTGACACGAAAGAGTTGACAAGTAAAATCAATTACTTTTTGAATGAGCATAAAGAAAAAACTGAGCTAAATAAATTACTAGAAAAATATAAGTTATATTCTTCTATTGCTACAGAACGAAAAGCAAACCAAAAGCTAAATGATTCTAATGGTTACAAACCCAAAATTTTAGTGGTTGATGATCGTGAAGAAAATATTTTCGCGATGACTAAAATTTTAAACAAACTAAATGTTCAAGTTGATTTTGCGTTAAGTGGCCAAGCGGCATTAGATTTAGCATCTAAAAATGAATATGCAGCAATTATATTGGATGCGCAGATGCCAGATATGGATGGATTTGAAACCGCAACACAATTAAAAGAAAATGAAAAAACAAAGAATTATCCAATTATCTTCGTTACTGCTTTGAGTAAAGAAGATTATCACATTCAAAATGGTTATAAATGTGGCGCGGTTGATTATTTGTTTAAACCCATTAATCCACAAATATTAATGAGTAAGGTTAAAATTTTTGTTGATTTATTTAATCAAAAAGCAATATTGCAAGACATTTTACGGGAGAGAGAAAATACACTTGGCCAAATGGAACAACAAAAAGATCATTTGGGATTTTTGGCTTATAACGATCCATTAACATTAATTCCTAATAAAAAAGGGTTTCACAACGCATTAGAAAGATACATCAAAAAAGCAATCGCAAATAATCAAAAGTTTGCAGTTATTCAAATTGACATTGATCATTTTAAAGTATTAAATGATACTTTTGGACATAAATGTGGTGATTTGATTTTACAAGAAGTTGCAAACCAAATTAAAAAATTTCTGCGTAAAGATGATTTTGTTGCGAGATTAGGCGGTGATAGTTTTGGTATTATTATCGATGAAATCAAATCAGTACATGATGCGGGTAATTTAATGCAAAAAATTACGGCGAGGTTTAATGATAGTCTTTCAGTAGCGGGACATTCTGTTAGAGTCAGTCTAAGTTCAGGAATTGCTTGCTACATCGATAATACAGGACAACCTATTGATGAATTAATGGAAGATTTAATGAGTGGCGCAGATAATGCCATGTCAAAAGCTAAACATCAAAGTCGCGGTGCATATCAATATTTTACAACTGAGGTAAAAAAAGAACATGAGTTTCGTGTTAAAGCAGAAGAACAACTGAAAAATGCATTAGTGAATGACGAATTATTTATGACATATCAACCAAAGTTTGATTTACGTACACGCAAAATTGTTGGAGTTGAAGCATTGGTACGTTGGCAAAATCCAGAGCTAGGATTAGTACCGCCGAATATCTTTATTCCTTTAGCCGAGGACACTAATCAAATCATTCCGATCAGTGAATGGGTATTTGAACAGTCTTGTAAGGATTTACGCGCTTGGATAGATGCAGGGTTTCAAGATGCTAAGTTAGCGCTTAATGTATCGCCAATCCAGCTGATTGATAAAAACTTTTTTAAGAATGCTCATGAGATTTTAAATGAACTAAACTTAAAACCCTATCAACTAGAATTAGAATTAAGAGAAACCGCAATCATGGAAAAAAATAAACTGGTTTATGATTCTTTAAAAGAAGTAAACGGTGTAGGTTTGGTCATCAGTATTGATGATTTTGGTACGGGTTATTTTATGTTAAGTTACTTAAAAGATTTACCAATAGATAGTTTAAAAATTGACATGGAGTTTATCAAACAAGTTGACAAAAGCAGAGCTGATGCATTGATCGTGAGATCTATTATTGGATTAGCTAAAAACTTTAATTTAAGCGTTATTGCAGAAGGGATCGAAAAAGAAGAACAACTTAAATTCTTAGTGGAAAATGGATGTCCTTATGGTCAAGGATATTATTTTAGTATGCCATTAACAAATGATGACTTTATTAAATACTTGAGAGAGAATAAACATATTAGCTAATTTAAATTTTACGCCTACCAAATGCATCAACGATAGCTGGATGGTGTGGCATGAAATTTTCTTTTCCTAGCAACCAAACTTTTTTATAACAATAAAATGGTGCAGTAGGGTAAAGATGATGTGCTAAATGATAATTTTGGTAAAACAAAATGGGTGACCAAAAAACATAAAAGCCTTCTCTGATTGAAGTTGCTTGATAAGGATCTTCTGCTTCCGTGATTTTATGAGGGAAGTGAGGGAGATAGTCAAACCCTAATGATAATAAAAATATCGCAATTCTAGAGGGGATAATCCAATAAAATAGCATCTCCCAACCATAGCCAGACAAGATACAAAATATTACGATGGTGAGCATCAGAAGCGAATACGGAATAAGCCCGATTTTTTCCGCTTTAGGGCGCGAGTTTATTTTAGGAAAGTAATATAACAAATAATTAATATCAACAGTCGCTATCATAAGTGGGCGTAACCAAAAAGGACCACGGGAGACCCAAAAGTCAGGGTCAAGTTGTTTATCATTAGTAAAGCGATGATGTTGAATATGCAAATATCGAAAAGCCCTGAAGCTTAAACTGACAGGACCAAAAAAAAGTAAGCTTAGCCAACCAATTAATTCATTGAGCCAAGATTTTCGAGATACGGCGTGATGTGACGCATCATGTAAAATAGTAAAAAAACTATATGTCGTTAACCCATTGATAATACACGCTATCCAGATAGGAATTATATGCAAGCAGCCTAGCGTTGTACTGGTGCTCCATACGACGATATTTAGCAAGAATAGTCCTATAGTCGGCCATGCATAAATAGGCGCTGTAATCACTTCTTTAAGCCCTGGAACCGCATCTAAGATTTCAGACTTGCTCAGTCCAATATTATCCATATCCATTAACCCTAGCTTTTATATAATTATAGCTAAGGATTTAATAACCGCGCTGTAAATCCACTTGATTTAAGAGTGGTTTTCCACTTTGCAGGCGTTGATAATTATCCATAATCAGAGACACTACGCGTGAGGGTACTGTTTGGCTAGAGATATGCGGTGTTATGGAAATGGCAGGATGTGTCCAAAAAGGATGATCACTTGGCAATGGCTCGTCAACAAATACATCTAAAGCAGCACCACTTAATTGTCCTGATTCAATGGCTGGAATCAAATCGGCTTCAATTAAATGCCTCCCTCTGCCGACATTAATTAAATAAGCATTTTTAGGTAATTTCGAAAAAGTTGTTTTATTAAGAATGCCGGTTGTTGCTTCTGTCAATGGAACTAAACAAATTAAAACATCAGACATATTTAAAAATGTTTCAAATCCTTGAACGCCATGAAATGTTTCAAAAGGTAAATCTTTTTTGGGCGAGCGACTAAAGCCAATGACATTAAATTGTAATTGTTGTAATGTTTTTGCAGTGTAAGTGCCAATTTCACCAATACCTAAAACACCGACAGTTTTTATGTCCAAAGGTCTACTTGGGTTCCAGTTTTTTTCTAATTGTGCTTTACGATAAAGCGGCATCTTAATATAGTGATCTAAAACAGCATGACTAACAAATTGCGCCATATCTAATTTCAAACGCTCATCGACTACACGAAGAATAGGCACGTTGGGTAATTGTTTATCTTCAAGAATATAATTAATTCCAGCCCCCACAGAGTGAATGGCTTTTAAGTTTGGCAAACTCGCCAATAATCCCTCAGGCGGTCTCCAAGTAACCGCAAAGTCAATATCATTTATATCACCTAACTCAGGCCAAGTGCGCAAATCTAATTGATTTGAAAATTCATTAAAGGCATTGACCCATGCTTGACGCATACGCGCTTCTTGAATAATTAATGCAATAGCCATATTTTACTCCAAAATAATTAAGTGCATGAGGTTATGTTAACAAACAAAAAACTGTCATGCCAGCGAAGGGTGGCATCCAGAATTAATCAATAAAAAAATAATTTATTTACTGGACACCAGCCTTCGCTGATGTGACAGAAAGTTGTTTCCGTAGGCCGGATCAAGCCGTAGGCGGATCCGGCAAAAAATTTATGATATAATTTCACAATGGAAACAAAACCCAAGGATGAACATGACATTTTTAACCCTTATGCAATCAATCGGTAATGCAGTGGATATTTTGGGCGTAGCACTGATGTTAATCGGTGTTATTCTTGCCACGATTTGGTTTTTTAAAAATCTCGCTAAACACGGCATAGGTGATGCTTATGTTTTATATCGTACATCTGTCGGTAAAGCAATTTTACTCGGCTTAGAATTTTTAGTTGCGGGCGATATTATCCGCACTGTTGCCGTCTCACCAACCGCGCTTAATGTTGCGGTATTAGGCGGTATTGTGTTAATTAGGACATTCTTAAGCATGGCGCTGCAATTAGAAATTGATGGCAAATTACCGTGGCGTGCAGCGGCGACTAGTAAGATCGCACAATAACAGTTGAACCGTAATGCAAAAATTTATATAACCATTTTGCAGCAGAAGGGTGCACGCGTATACAACCATGACTAGCATTATAATTTGGCACGTGATAAGAACCGTGTATGGCATAGCCGCCTCTAAAAAACATACAATATGGCATAGGCGCCCCACCTTTGCCAATTGGAAATTTAGAAGATTTACAACTTGCACCTTGTTTCGCGTAAACACTGTAGACACCAGCTGGCGTATGGCAACGGCGGTGTAAATCGCGACAATAATTTTTACCCCCTGAAGCCGCCCCCGTTTTAACAAGATTTCCGTTTTTATCATAAGCAGCCCAGCGAACGCGACGTGGATCAAAAATAAAAACATTACGCCCTGTTGCACTACGTTTGGCGGGAAATGCACGACTTGTTGATTTTTTTGCTAAGACGATAGGTTCAGGTTCTAATACTTGTATGTAAGTGTAAGCGAATAGGTTTTTAGGAGCGGCCAACGCTTCGGGCGCTATCATAAACAAAATAGAAGCGCCGATGCCTATTGTTGCTGTTAGAATCCAATTTTTTGTTCTGACCATAAAAGACCTCTCTATCAGTATGGTCAAAAAAAAGGCAAACAGCAAAAGGGATTTAATTCATAAACTTAACTAATTGATATAACATTATTTTTTTGACTGATTCCTTGCCAATCATAAAAATGTTCAGGCATAGCATTAAAACCATACTTGCATTATTAATTTATTTAATATAACATCAGCCAAAAATAAAACCCTCATACACATATAGGGGGTATTATGTCATCAATTAAAGCCTTTTCATTTTTAGAAGTGTTAGTCAGTTTGTCAATCTTAAGTTTCGCATTACTCAGTTTACTACAGTTGCAAGCAACATCACTAGACTATCAGCATGAAGCAACGTTAATCACCAAGGCAAATCATTTATTAACGGATGCGGCATTAAATATTATTTATGATAATCCCAACATGAATAATGCACAGAATCAACGAATCAAAATGCAATTCCCCAATGGTCAGTGGCAAGCAACATCATCACACAATGCTACCCGCTTGCAATTATCCTGGAAATTACCTCAGCAATCCATATTTAAATTAGCATTTGAGTTGAATTAATTCATGAAGATAAATCGTGCTTTTTCTTTATTAGAGATATTAATCGCCATGGCATTAGGCAGTTTTATTAGTTTAGGGTTGGCCGACTTGTATTTTTCATATGAGAGAAATTATCAATTTCAAAAAGCGATGATGCAAGCGACGCAAAATGGGATTTTAGCAAGCAACATGATTGAAACATTATTAAGTCAAGTGGGTTATGCAGGTTGTTTATCATTAAAAAATGTAAAAATCACGAGTCATATTGCTTTGCCCGGTTTCCCATTTGTCCTTCGAGACGCGACTACGTCGCTCCTCAGGACGAACGGTGCGCTTCGAAGGACAACACAAGCAATAACCGCTTTAAAAATTTTAAATAATACAGATACAAAAATAACTTTATCACATACGCCACTCACTAATAATAGTTTACTGCAATTAAGCTTTATGAGCCCTGATATTGCAAACGTTATACAATTAATGAGTTCGCCTAACTACATTGTTATCAATGATACGCCTAAATTTGCCAAAGGCGATATCATGATGATCTCAAATTGTAGCAATGCGGATATTTTCG
>Ga0100380_10006586_pt1 | contig 11793 bp, 16 predicted proteins | sample CryGeymeta201504_FD_80417 | JGI IMG/M metagenome (GOLD analysis project Ga0100380, IMG submission 80417) | Groundwater microbial communities from Crystal Geyser aquifers in Utah, USA - Crystal Geyser metaG 2015-04 | ecosystem: Environmental > Aquatic > Deep subsurface > Groundwater | place... | reverse complement strand
TGAGACTTTTCTATAGTGCCAATTTGACATTCATTGCATTCACCATATAAGTTATTTAAACAAATCGGACAATGTATATCATCTTGCATTTTTATATTTTATTATTATATTGATAGATTTAATTAGTTCATATTTATAATAAAATTACTAAAGCTAAACGTATTTAATAGTTAAATTTAGTTAAGATTCATCACTTACATTTATTGTTTAATTTTTACAATTTGAATTAAAAATTAATATCACTATAGTTATTAGCCAATAAAAAGAACTCAATATTCAAATAATTAATTAAATAATTCTGGTAAACTCTAAACTTCGAATTCCACTTTAGTTAATAATGAAAATCATAAGAATTTTATAGTAATAACATCTATAATTATTTTATGTCAAATATATTTATATTAAAATTTCTTGAAAAATTCTTATATATAAATGTAGTTTTAATCATTAAATTATAATAATAATTAATAATTTATGTAAATTCATATCATTCATTTATTTCTATTCAATCAAAACTTAAAATCAAATAATTCTACTAATTTTCCATATAATAATCTTTACCAAAAGTCATCTTCCAAATTACGTCCGTCCTATCATAATTAAATAAATTAAATATTTAATATTAGTAATAAGTTATAAATTAGTATTAATTAATCAAATTACTTTATTTGAAGTCTCATCTCCTACTTTATTGATAAAATCATATGTTTTGTCTTTTTTATTTAATTTTGCGTTTTTCTCATCCTCTATCTCTTTCTTTTTCTTATAAAGATAAATTTAATATAAGTAAGTGATAAATTATTATATAAAGTATCATAAATATAAAACTAACCTTATCTTCATAAAACTTTAACTTTTTATTTTCAATTTCTTTATAATAACTATCTTTCTCTGCTTCAAAATCTACTAATCTTTCTTCTCTTGTTTTGTTAATAGATTTTATAAAACTATTATCCTTAGTTGTTGACTCATATTTAACATTTTTTTCAACGAAGAAGCCGACCTCACCTATATCCATAGTAGGCTCTTTTCGTAAATTAGTTGCTGGTGTATAGCAGATAATAACTTTGTCTTTCTTTTTCCCTATTAAATTAATTATTGTTGTTGGATTTAATGAGGAATATCATTAGGATTGTAATTTAGTAATAAGAATTTAATAGATTAAATGCTTATTTATAGTATATTGTATATATAAATTGTTTTATTACCTTCTTTTGAGTTGTCTTTAGTTAATTGCATACATTCGTATAATATGTCTTTTGGTATTGTGTCCATGGTGCAGTCTTCAGGCATCCTGAGGTAGACATGAGCGGAGGAGTAACCATCAACATGAAACCTAATCAAATTATAATAAAAAATTATTCAACACACATAAAATTAACATATAAGCATAAACATAAACATATTATTTTTTCAATCAACATATTTAACCAAACACAAATATAACAAAAAACATCTTATAACTTACCATATATCTATTGGAAGTGCCCACTTAATCAGTAACTCATTTTCAAACTTATCAATTCCCATATAAATAACAAATTTCGGATTTGATGAAGTAAAGAAAACTACCATAATATTGTTATATATATTTATAATAAAATTAATTATATTATATTTTATATATAAATTATCTATGTCAAAAGAAGTAACTAATTATAAATCAGGAGATCTCCCAAGATGGAAGTCCTCAAATTACATATCATTAACTAGTAAGACTGAGAAGTTTATAGAGGTTCAAAATAAACCATATTTATTTATATCACAAAATAATACGTTATATTGCTTTGAAATATGTCCTAAAGAAAATACATTTAATAAATATATTCAAATCGAGATTGATGATAATATTGTGAATTATCATGTGTTAGATGATTTCAGAATTGTTATAATTGGAAAGGAGAAGAAGTTTATATACTTTTACGACAAAGAAAAGCTTATGACTAAATGGTATGTGCAATAATTAATAACTAAATACAATAATATATTAACATAAATATACAATATGAGTAATTCAATTCTTATAATAAATATATTACCATACTATTTAGTGAACACATCAAAAAGATTACAGACAGTTACACTTATCACTCAAATGGAAACTACTATTTGGTCTATGCTGATAAATTCGGAGAAATCTATTTAAAAAGTAAGCAAAATATATTTAATAAGCATAAACATAAGCATAATAATTATATAAACATATAAATATATATTTACTATTCACTAATAACATATTTTTAGTTCTTTCTCAATCCCAATTCAACGATGAACCTTTAATTCTTTACGGTCACACTGATACTGTTCTATTTCTAAAGTTATCTCCTGATACAACAAGAATTGCAAGTTCTGATAACTTTGGCAAATTAAAAATATGTGAATTCCCAAATATATTTAATGTACTAACAGTTATCTGTTATAAAATCAAGTAAGATATAGTAATTAGTTTAATCATATAAATTTATTAAATTTATAGTGAAGTTATCTATACTGACTTTCTTAATAAAGATATACTTGTTGTTTTAACTAATGAATTTGTTGTTCATTTTTGGTCTGTTGAGAAATTAGAAATAATAACAAAATATAATATTACACATAAAGATGTTAAATCAGTCTACTTATTATCTACTAGAATCATTATCGAAGACAAAAACGGAAGTTTAGAATGTATTAATTGTATTGACTTAATGAATATAACTGAGGAAGTAAAAGAATTTGAGACTACTGATGGAAATAATTTATTATATGAAAGTAAAGAGGGAAAAGAAGTAATGTTGTTAAAGTATGATAAGGAGTTAAAGAATGTAGTAAGTGAGAAGATTAAGTTTAATTAATTTGATATGAATTTATAATAAAAAACTATTTAAATTGAAATATATTCTTTATTATATTGTTTGCATGTTTTATTACATATTAAATTATTGAATTATAATTTTATTAATAGAAAAATCAATTATTTAATTAGTTGTAACATTAACTTTATATATTCTTAACATTAATAACATAAAATTAATTATCTTATTCAAGTTGTCTTTGTCTTAACTTGCTTAAACTTTAATTCTTAAGATTTAAAATTAATATCAAGTAGCACAAATATAAAATCATTAATTTTTAATGTTTCTTAGTTTGATTTGGGTAAATCCATTCTACTCCTGGTGTATAATTAATTGATTTATATAAGTTTTTTCTTTCTTGCATTCTAATTAGTAAGAAAAATTAATATTAAATAGTTTTAGTTATATTCTTAGAATATTTACTTAGGTAAACTTTTTTCAACAGTTCCATTTTTAGTTAAGTCGTCAAGTAAATCTTCAACAGCTTTCATTGCTATTCTTAATGTAGTAACTGGGTATATAACACAATTATAACCAAACTGAGTAAATTTATCAAAATGTATATAAGGAGTTTTACCAAACTCTGTCATATTAGCCAATAAAAATGTATTTGGATGTCTTTTTCTAATCTCAATAGCAAATTTAGAAAACTCATCTTCAGATCCTAGCCCTTCAGGGAAAATCATATCTGCTCCATTATCAATAAACTAAATTGAATTAATTATTTTTTTTTATATTTACTGATAAGGCTCTTTTAATAGCTTCGTCCATTCCATAAACACCTTTTGCATCTGTTCTTGCGCATATAATAAAATCACTATATTAAATAGATTAAATATTTAATGTATGTATATGTATTTACCCATTTGAGCATTCATCTCTAGCTCTAGAGGCTATTCTAACTTTATTATTCATATCTTCGATACTAACTAAGGCTTTTCCGTCTAAGTGCCCGCATCTTTTAGGGAAAACTTGATCTTCAATATGGAGGCCGGCTGCACCTGCTCGGTTGTATTCCCAGACAGTTTTAGCGCACATTTCTCCTTCACCTATTTATAATATAAATATAAATAGTAAGTTTAAGTATAATTGTTATATTTTTCTTACCAAATCCAGTATCTGCATCAGCAATAATTGGTAGTCCACTTCCCATATATATTTCTCCTATTGTTTTTGTAAAGTCGTTAATGGAATTAAGACTAATATTGTTAATGATTGTAATTGTTATGATTGTTAATGATTTATTAAATAAATATAAATTATATAGGATATATTATTACCCGATGTCTGGTTGTCCGGTAGATGCACTTACTGCTGCTCCTGAAACATAAGTAGCTTTAAATCCTAATTATTGTTATATTCATGTTATAATCATAAAGCATTAGTTATTGAATATTTAATGGATAATATTATTTTTAACATTTATATCACATATATTTCTAAATAATATTTACCTTTTGCTTTCAATATTCTTCCAACTAATCCGTTAAATGCTCCAACCATCATAACATTTTCTTTCTTCATTAAGTCTCTTAAAACTCTTCCTGGGTGAACAATTTTATTCATTAATATAAATAATAATAATAATTAATAACACAAATAATAAATAATCTTATAAATTAATAAGCAAAATTAATATTAATAATACTAGAAATTAATAAGAAAATTTAATAAGAATAAAAAATTAAGTATATTTTAGGCTTCTTTTCAATCATTCTTAATTGTAGTTCGTTACTTCTTTAACCTAAAATATTAATTAACACTGTTATTTTGTATTATATTAAAGAAATTTATTTTGATCAGTAAGAAATGAGAAATCAATGATTTTCATATAATGTAGATAAAGCATCATTAAAAATAAACAATAATAATGTTTAAATTAACTTACATTTTTATATTGTTTCGAGTAAAGTGCAGCAGTTAGGAGTAGTTACTTGCTTAGCAATTGGTGAATTAAGTTTTCTTAATGAACTTTAGTGAATATTATTCAAGTCTAAAGAATGATAAATACATATATTTTAAGTTTAATAAATTAAAGTCAAAAAGTTAAATTTAAGAAATATAAAATCAGACAAATGTTAAGACTCATCAATATTTCAGTTGACCGTCGTGTTTTCATCAATTTAAATATTTTAAATGTTAAATATAATGTTAAATTAAGTTACCTTTATTCAGGTTAGAAAATTTGTATATCTAGACATTTTAAATTATAAAAATTTATTAAATATTTAGATATAATAATTGTCTTATTAAGTTAATAAGTTATTAAGTTATTAAGTTAATAAGTATATATAATAATTATAGAACTAATATGTTAAGTTGGGGATTGGGGATTGGGGATTGGGGATTGGGCCCAATCCCCAATCCCCAACATACTAAAATAATCAATTAACTCTTATATAAAAATTCTTATTAATAAAACTTATTATTTTTTATATTAAATTGTCATAAATATAAAAATAAAGTTCTCTTAATATTTGGTCTGTTAATATTTGTGTCTATATAAATTATAGACGAACTACTTAAAAGTTCAAGACAATATTATAACTAAAGACTTGAATCTCTAAATAATTACAATTGCGACATTAAAACTGTATTTATGTTAAATTAAAATAATAAGATATAATTATTTAATGAGCCAATGCTCTAAGATTATTATTACCGAAAAATTAGAAATCAACAGAAAAAATATAAATGGCAGTGTTTCAAAAAAGAAAAACCCAACTAAAGCTTTGAAGGATATAATTAAACCTTTTATCGAATCACAAAACCTATCAAATGCAAATTATAATTTTCGTGTTAGAAAAACTAAAATAATTAAAGATAATCAAGATAATGATATTAATTCAGAAAATATATCAAAAGACGGAAGTAGAAGCGATAATGATAACGATATTAGTGGGATTTACCTAAATAAAAAAACTAAAAGGAGAAAAGGAAAGTTTGGTAAGCTTGGAAAATTCGGAAAGCTCGGTAAAAGGTTTACCTCCAAAATATTGAAAAATAGTATTTATATTAAATTATTTAAATTATTTAGAGCCAAAAAAATTAAATGTTGATAAAAGTGTTTCAGAAGATGAAGAATCAAGTTTAAATGAAGAAACAAACATTATTAACCAAATAAAAGATGCTAATTTAGAAAAATACATACAGCCACATCAGAGCGAGCTGGATTTTCTTGAGTTGAGCGATCCTAAGAAGATATCAGAGTTAAAAATAGAAGCTAGTAAAACATTAATTGAGGCGCAAAAAGAAATAAAAAAGTTAGAAGTAGAATTCCTAATAAATGAAGAAAAGATCGAAAGTAATATATTTTACTTATTCTAAATAACTTATTTATTAGAGTCTAAGTCTACATATCCAGATGAGTGCATACCTATCAATGCCGATGTAAAAACATTTGATTTTCAACAGTTAGCTAAAGTTCAAAAAGAACAGACTGGACAACTATTTGATATAATAATGATGGACCCTCCCTGGCAACTATCGAGCTCTACACCTACAAGAGGGGTTGCTATATCTTATGATACTTTATCAGATAATTTAATATCAAACATAGAGATTCCTAAATTACAAACGGACGGCTTTATATTTCTATGGACAATTAATGCTAAATATATGTTTTCAGTTGAATTATTAAATAAATGGGGCTATAAGTAAGTTAATTAGTTATTAATGTAATTAATTTAATTATAGACTTATTGATGAACTTACATGGATTAAGGAAACAGTAAATGGAAAAATAGCAAAAGGACATGGGTATTATTTACAACATACTAAAGAAAATTGCTTAATAGGTGTTAAGGGAAATCCTCACTTTAATCCTAATGTTAAGTTTGATATTATATTCAGTATGAGAAGAGGACAAAGTCAAAAACCTGAAGAACAATACAGTATCTTTGAAGAACTAGTTCCTAACGGATATTACCTTGAAATATTTGGAAGAAGAAACAATCTTAGAAACTACTGGGTTACTATCGGAAATGAAATATAATTTTGATAGTAGATGTATTATTTAGCTAATTTTTTTGTTTAATATTAATAACAAATATTTAGTTTAGGTAAAATAATATTTAATATTTATTATATAAGATGATAATAATAGTTTATAATATTAAGTAAAATTAAGTAATAATATAAATTTATTTATTTCATAAATTATTAAATAGTAATATTGATTGATTCCATATAAAAATTATAATTATAAATTATTTAATTATAACGATGAAATTATATAAGTAATTTAAATAGTTATTTTATTATTAATTGGCATCATCATTAGCATCATTTTCATCATGATCCAAGTTACCTTGATTAAGTACTGATAATCTATCTTGGCACCACTGACCCAGATCATGGAGGGCATGTTGCATTGAAAGAGGATGAATGAATAAATCCTCAAATGTTTTAACTCCGTCTCTTTTATGAACTAAAATATCTGAAGCTTGTTCAGCAATATAATCTGGTCTTGCAATTAACCAATGGATGGCTTTCTATAATATAATTAATATAAAGATATAAGTAAGGTAATTATTATTGTCTTACCTCCCAGTGAGAATTTGGAGCAAGATATAGTTTCATAAAATCATCATAAGTAAATTTAACATATTTTGGTCTGTGATTCAATACATTACTAAGGAATTCCATTAATTCTTTCATTTTATATTGATGTGGACCGCCTATTATATGATATTATTATATGTTATTGTATGTTATTATATGATATTGTAAGTTATTGTTTGTAGATATATGATTATATTTTGTTGTTATTATATTTATTTACCTAATTCATATATTTGTCCTTTTGATTCATCAATTTGTAAAGCATTGTGGACAGCTAAACATACATCAAGATCTAAAACAGGTTGTCTTAAACAGTCACCATCTCCTAACATGTAAATTGTACCGTTGTTGTTATTCCAACAATGTAAATAACTAATATGTTTGTTAAGTAAGTTAAGTAAGTTAAGTAAGTTATTTAAGTTTTATTACTGTCCAATAAAATTGTGTTTGATACTGTTTGAAATCATTGATGTTGGTCTTATTATAGTTGATTCGGGGTAATATTTTAAAACTTCTTGTTCGCCTTGCCATTTTGTTCGTAGTCTACGACTTGGGGCATCTGGTCCTGCACCACAAGCTGAAAAATGTACAAGTCTTTTTACGTTGTTATTTTTTTTAGCACATACTTTTGCTATAGCTCTTGGAATCCAAATATTTGGTTCTTCATAGTTTTCATCATGTCTTATTACAGATTTGTTTCCAACTAAATTAATAACAACATCACAGTCTTTAATTGCAGTTTCAATATCATATTCGTTTGTTAAATCATTAGTTAATTGGAAATATCTCATACCAACATCAGTCCACGATCTCATATTACCTAGATCCTATAAATTACATTTTAAAATAAATATACATCGTTTTGTAAGTCATATTGCATATAACTTGGGAAATAACTATAGTAAGGATTTGATCTATTAAATAAGACATCATCACCAGTAGGGGCAACTACATCTAAAGCATTTCTGTGAACCATAACAGTTGGACAACCTTTTGGTGTAAAAAAGGCAGCCATTTGAGAACCAATGCTGGCTGTAGCACCGAAAATACAGACCTTAATTCCTGATGGCGTATTTTGACCTGCTGCTGTGTAAAAATGGAGTTGTGATAACTTCATACCCTTTTTTGATAAATAATTGAAAGAGTTGTTATAAGTGTTAGTTCTTTGAATTTTAAAATTATTTATGTGATTTTTAAAGCCTGTTTTAAAACCATTAAACATGTTTATTTTATTTATAAAAAGTATTAAGAAATTAATATTAATATTTAGTAATAATAACAATAAATATTAACAACAACAATAATAACTATAAGCAATAAATATAACTAATTAAGTAATTATAATTCAAGTTTTATATTACAATACAAACAACAGTTTAATTATTATTATAATTACTATTTTAAATTAATATTAGTTAATAATTATTAATTTATTTTTCAAAAACATAACAATATAAATGATAAAGAGTCAACTTTATCCATACATCGAAAAATATGTCGGTGAATACTTATGGGGTTTTACAAAAGAACAATTTAACTTAGGAGTAATGAGCGGAGAACTATGCTTAGATAATCTTAACTTTCGCCCAGATAAAACAAACCAGAAACTAGATGAACATGATATACCATTATGGATAAAGGCAGGTCAAATAGAAAAAATAAAAATATGTTGCTCTTTAATGAATTTCATTGGAGAAAAGCCAATAGATATTATAATTGAAAATATAAACATCATTCTTACAGTAAGCAATAAATGGATTTTACTAAACGAAGACAGCTTTATTTTAGAAACCGAAACGTTAATTCAAGACCCATACGATGGCATTGATAATAATTCTCATGATATATTTCTTAAAAAGCTTAATATTTATGATACATCTAGCATAAAGCAAAAAACTAATATAATTGAGTTATTTAAGGACAAAAACAAATTTTCAATATTTATCAATAAGATTTTTTCGCGGGCAATGAAGTTTTATTATCAAAAACCAATACTGCTTAATTTAACGATTAAAAATTTGAATATACGCTTTGAAGATGATAAGTTTAATTTCTTTGGCAAGTTCGCATTTGGTGTTATTGCAAAGTCTTTAACGGCTTCATTTTCAAATAATGGAGTTATTAAGAAAAATAATATTAAATTAGAGAACTTAGATGCATATTGGGAGAAGAATCCTGAGATATTAATACCGACAGATATAATTTTGACTAAGTTGAATTATAGAGAAAGTATTATTGATGAATCTTACTACGCTTATTTAAAAACTATCAGCTTTATTCCCAAAAGCGAACAAATAAAAATATTAACCAACTTCAGTTGTATATTTAACGTGGGATTAGAACTTATCAGTACAGGTAATATTGATTTCTTCGCGAAAAGTAAAGAAAAGAAAGTAAAATGCTATTTTCAAGTAGCTACTTCCGAGGTAAATCTACAAATACAGCCTGAATTAATTAAGAAATTTTCAAACTTACTAGATACTTTAAAGTCTTATTATATTATAGACTCAATTCAAAATTTTAAACCAATGCGAAAGCCATATGTTAAATCATCTTTATTAGTGAATAAGTATACAAAATCATCTAAGTTACAGTATAAAAAGAAAATGGTAGTTAGAGATTGGTTTTATTATTTTATGTGGTATACTAGATTTAAGAAGATAGTCTATGGAACGTATTTTAAAAATCCATTACAGGAAGAGTTTTCAAAATACTTCAACATCTGCTGCCTACCTCAAAACCAAGATAAAGATTTTGACGACAATAACAATAACAATGACAATGACAATAACTCCGAAATCTTCGTCCCGCCAATAATTAATGAAGTTATCGACCTCAATCCAGAAAACATTCACTTAGTTGTTCATTTCGATTTCCTAATAAAGTGCCTAAATTTAAACTTCAGCTCAGACAAAGAAGATTTTACATTTATTGGAACTAATCCAGAGTTACGAATGGTAATTAATAGTACTAAAGTTGATCTCAAATTTAATATCAAAGACTTAACAGTTGTTCCAGGAAATAAATTTAAATTATATGCCACAACAGAACAAGAAGATGTTTTAAAGAATATAGTATTTAAAACTATTGAAAATAAATCAGATAACTGTTTTAACATGGAACAAACTGATCAAAATAATAAAAACAAGTCAAATTTTTATTCACCAGGTAGAGTTAGTTTTAAGAAAGTAGAATATAATGAACGTCCAAATCCTCATAGTTCCTATAAGAGTATTTATAAACATAAGATAAAAGTATTAAATGAAATTTTGAATGAGTATAACTTTGAAGATAATAAAAGTAGTATAGACAATAAAGATTCAGCGTCGAAAAAAACCAATTTGACTAGTATGAGTAATTTGAGTAATATTAATATAACCAATAATGCTGCGGTTAAGTCGATGAAGATATACAATTTGATTTTTGAGATTATGGAAGATAATAGGTTAGAAAGGGAACATAAAGTTGATTTTAGTTTATCTAATAAGTTAAATGAGTCTTATAAAAATTATCTTAAAGAGAATTACAAACACATTCACTTATCAGGAAATCAAAATAACTCAAACAAACAGACAAAATCAATCAACTACAACCATAAAAGAATAGGAACCGATAGCAATAATAGCTCTTCGTCTAATTTAATTAGCAATACTCTCGTAAAATCTAACAATCTATTAAAAAGCAATGACGAAAATAAAGTAAAAGCTTTAAACTTTATTGAAGTAAGAAGTCATATTGATTCCACTGGAATAAGTATTGGAGAAGAAAACTTTGCAGTTACCATGAAAATAGTTAAAACTCGAGGTCAAGGTCAGGTCCTGGGACAAATGCATGGACATCGTGGACATAGGCACGCTTTTGATAAAATTTCAGACAGCATTAAGATAAACTTCGGAAAGACAAGGATAAATATAATTGACTCCTATTTAATTAGGTATATTAGCTTAATTAAGTATTTTTTGAAATCACTAAATTCCAATAATATTAAAACAGATTTGATTAATAATGATCAAGAGGAGATTTATAAAATGAGAAAGTATATTTATGAAAAAATTAAAGATGAGGCGATTGAAATGGATATAGTTGAATTAAAAAATTATTTAAAAGTTGAGCTTGATAGATATGATGATTCAACTATCTCCGATGGTAAGTTCCATATTAATCACTTCTTCAACGAACTAAACTTCAAAGAATATGAAATTATGTTGAACTTCAATGAAATTATTCTTTCAGGAATAGATCACACCATTAACACCACTAACACAAGTAGCTCAAGTAACAATAACAAAGACAAAACTAACCAATCTTCAATTTCTATATGTAAGACTAAAATCCCAGACGTCGATCTCAAATTTATAATGAACTCAACAAAACTATATTCTAAAATCTTTGATAT
>Ga0100380_10006583_pt1 | contig 11795 bp, 5 predicted proteins | sample CryGeymeta201504_FD_80417 | JGI IMG/M metagenome (GOLD analysis project Ga0100380, IMG submission 80417) | Groundwater microbial communities from Crystal Geyser aquifers in Utah, USA - Crystal Geyser metaG 2015-04 | ecosystem: Environmental > Aquatic > Deep subsurface > Groundwater | place: USA... | reverse complement strand
ACTACTACTACTACTACTACTACTACTACTACTACTACTACTACTACTACTACTACTACTACTACTACTACTACTACTACTACTACTACTACTACTACTTAGTACTACTACTAACACGTACTGTACCTGGCAGCTCGTGCTTGGACGCTCAAATTAGTGAATATGGTTTCGCGCCTTGGCTCGTCCTACTCCAACGCCTAAATCATGCTGAAATATTTAAGAATCAATGTTATCTTCGGTCTGAAGCATAGTATACTGCAATGTTCAGTAAGTAAGGTTCAGGCTATCAAATGGCCTTTCTATTCAAGGGAAAGAAATTGAGCGTGAGACGACGTCGAAAGATTTTCCCGTTCGCAGAGTAGACCTGCTAGCTAGAGTAGTTGTAGGGTCTACTCTACTACTCGAGTAGCTACTTTAGCTAGCTAGCTAGTAGTGGTACCTGGTACTCCGAGTAGTAGACTAGCCTAGTAAATAGTAGCTAGTACTGAGTACTCTACTACTATCCCGTAGCTAGTAGGTACGGTACCAGGTAGCAGACTAGTTTGCTAGACTACTACTCTACTAGTAGTAGCTAGAGTAGAAGGTCTAGCTAAACCTAGTCTCAGAATATTGTTCAGGTTGCATCGAAGCCAAAAAAAATACAGTAGACCCTTGAGTCTCGTGTAGTACTAGTAGTAGTCAGATACTTCCGTAGGGTTGAGGAAAAAGCTACATGAGCCTCATCATCCAAAATCATCAGAGGTGCAAATAAAGACAAAATCTCAGCAGCATTAACGGTCGAAAAAGATGACACGAAAATTGTTCGGCCGAGTTCATCAAAAGCAACAATCTTTATATACATAGGCAGTCAGACAAGGAGCAAACTACTCCACTAACATCTACATAATGGTTGTAGTGTCACCTTGCTTGCGGATAATATTCCTCTCACTTTTGATATTATTATCTGTCAACTCGGTAATTCCCACATCCCATGCCACATCCCCGCCGCCACCACCGCCACCGCCATCACCACCACTGTCTCCGCCGCAGGATGAATGGCACGATTCATTCACATCATCCACAAAAGAAGATCCGATCTGCAGTAATGAACATTCCCATCGCTACGATCCCCTTGCATGTTGGCTGTGGAGACTAAAAGTTGATATCCCTGAACAAGAGTTCAAAAAGGGACTCGTCAAGGTTAAAATTCGCAATTTGGTTTGTTCCAATTTTACAGTGAACAGCATCGAATCTGCCTACGGTCCTTCTCAGTACACTACCAGCACGAGCATCACGAGCAGCAGTGGAAAAATAACGCCATCACTGCAGTTGTCGGTACAGGGAATATCCGCTGCCTGCTCTGGCCAGTATAAGGTGTCACCAGGATACATGTCAGGAAACCTCTACGCCAGGGCCAATGACAAAGATGCAGATCGACCAGTTTTACAATTGAATTGGGATATCGAATCATCGTTCTATCCTCCTCGTGTCAATCCAAATTCTACTGCCAATCAGTATTTGATGCCAAAAGCGCTTTCAACAAATCAATGCCAATCACGTTTGCAAGTTGCTGGTCTGCATTTCAAGGGTTCAATGTCCGCTAAAATTACTGATTTGTTTACAACCTTAATCGAGAAATCCGTGACGTCTCAGTTAAATGGAATACTATGTCCAAAGCTTAAAGAAGCGGTCGATCCACTTGCCACCAATGCCATTGCGGCGGCGGATGCGGTACTAACCAAGCTTTTACCAAACGACGACGACGATAGTAGTAGCAATGGCACTACCACTACCACTACCACTGTCACTTATCAAAAGAATGACAACGATTATACGGGAGCGTTATCAAAAGTTGTGCACTCCAACGAAGGTCTTGCATGGCCAAGTACATCACGATCGCACTCGACAACCTTGGTTAATTTTCAAAAGGATACTCCATTTTTTATTAACCTTTTGAGGCAGGTCAACTCATTCTTCGATTGTTATTATGATGCTGGTGGTGATTGCCAGGACATGGTAACCAAAGCGCTAAAGTCGCTCATGGCAGCAATAATGGGCAGTAATTTGATCAAGCAAGTTCATCTTCCCCTTCCGACAGCATGGCACGAAATTCGGTTTGTAATACCCACTTATGGTCGGATTTTGTTGGACCTGCAAGACATCGTCATTGAAGGACTCGAACAGCTGGATTATGCATCCCTATTATCTCCTTTGTTGAGTAAGGAGGACAAAACTATTTCCGAATTCCATACCTCGTTAGTTGCGGGGACGGGGTTGAACATTACAGCCAGTGTTAACATTACCGTCTTTCCAGTGCCAGGAAGCACCATTGAAGGCGATACTTTGAACGAACTTTTTCATGTTCACCTCAACGCGTCGTCTTTGAATACATTTGCCAACATTGCCTTGGGACTAGACCGCGAGATCTTTCGAAAAATTCCCATAGGAGTTGTCCTTGATTCGCTGCCAGATGTTTTTCATTTGCCCACGGCCAATTCCAGTGCAGAACGAAGGTGTGTGTTGGATTCGATTCATGACCTTAGTCTTTTGGACGTGGGAGTGAATGCCATTATTAAATCGGCATCACTTGTTCCCCGACTTGACACAAGCAGCAGGAGGCGCTTGAAGCGATCTCAAATTCTGACCAAGAAACTGGAACAAGGATTAGACGAGCTACTCAACAATGCGCTCAAACTTGTACTGACGGAATACCAGCCTCTTCTCACGGATGCTGTTTCTGGCGCAGTTAGAAGACCTCTCAAAAACATGATCAATCACTGGATAGAGGAAAGTATTATCAACCGTGATACTACGCCGGAGAACGCAACACTCCTGGAAACCATCCATTTAGAGACAGAACCAGCGCAATGCACGAGTGGTGACGAAGACATTGACAAGAACCATCACGAGGTTACCAATTTCACAGATTTTAGTCTTTTTTCTAGTCTCAACAACATTCTTAATTCGGCATCTACCTTGGATGCTGTGAACGATGCTATCGAACGCTGGTCAGATAATGTCAACAACGACCACACTCCATCGTCTCTCCAGTCCGTCTTCCGTCGGATATCGTACCTCTCCGAGTTAACATTGCCGGGCTTTTCTTTCCATCTATATAATCTGCACCTTGAGAACCTTGGCAGTGTCGATCGTATCAATCTTCTTTCCCCTGTACCAAACCAGGATTATTTAAGGAGTGCCATCAGTATAGGTACGAACAAGAGTCAAGCGGAGACGCCTAGTGCTCACGTGTCTCTGCAGGTTGGGTTTCGCCCTCGTAACCTGTCTGCAATGGTGAATGTGACTGTATCTCTCGCAGATCTAAGTCTTGATGGCCAATCCCACTTGCAATTTGATATCACGCGGCTCCGCCAACTGTTACTCTCGAATGTGCTATCTTGTGGTCACTGCGGGCTTGTTCCAATTCATCATCAGCTTCGGTCGAACTCAAATGGCAGTGTCATTGGATTTCTTCTGGCGAATGCGAGCGCCACTGTCAATGGCAATGCCTCGTTCCAAAACTTTACCGTGATTATGGACACAGGAGAATACCCCTCAGTGGCCTCACTAATGAAGTCTACTTTGGATTGGATGGCAAATACGCTCAAAGAAAGTCTCAATTCAGCTGTAGATTCTAGCACAAGTCAAGCTGACCAATATTGTACAGCAGGTCAAAAATTTGGATATGACGATGACCCACCAGTTCTTAACGATGGCTTTGTGGATGAATGGATGTTTCCGACTTTGAGTGTTTTGTTTTTTGTTATTGTGTCGGCCCAGGCTATATTTTACTTTGTGCAAGAGCGCAATGGCGATGGTGACAACAGCGATGCGGAAGACCTGCTGACTTCTAGGGAACTAAGTGAGCCTTTACTAATTGTCAACAATGACAACATCGTAAATGAAGAGATTGAGTCTGTCAACGTGGCACTTGAAAAACATGATGAAGTGCTCTTTCAAAGCACTGCTCTCACACCAGCAGCAAGGCATTTCGTTGTTGTTTTTGTGGTAGGGACAATTATACTTTTGGCTTCCAGCAATATGAGCGCTGGTGCAACGGTGGATTTGTACCTTTCATGGAATGAATCAGAGACGTTTACGCTTCCTTCTTTGTTTACCTTCAGTCTGGCGAATACTATTAGGGATATGTGGAATGCTAAGATCTATCCTCTGTTTTTCTTGGTATTGATCATGAGTGGAGTGTGGCCTTACATGAAGCTTCTCATGATGCTAGGGTCTTGGATTTTACCGACAGGGTTCCTGAGCCCTGAAACACGAGAGACCCTTCTTTTGACCTTGGACTCTCTTGGGAAATTTGCTCTGGTGGACACTTACTTGTTTGTCATCTTTATGGTTGCCTTCCGGTACCACGCAAACCTGTCAGATCAACTTGCTATTGATGTCTACGTGTCACCTGAGACTGGTTTCTACACTTTCCTGGCGGCTACGTGTTTTTCGCTGCTCGTTGGGCACTTCATGGTTTACTCACACAGAATATCAGAATTGCAGCATTTCACATCGCGAGGAGATACGGCAGTCTTTGGTTTACAGGAGTCAGTTCTTAGCCACAGCTTTACCGTCCACGACAGGACCAGTGGTGAAGAGCGGAGACTCCATTTTTCGCTCGCGTTCAAGGCTTTCGTCGTTTCAACTGCCCTAGTAGCGGCTGGTCTTCTTGGGATCGGAATCACTCGCAAGAGTTTTAAGTTTGAGATAGGAGGGATTGCTGGGGATCTATTAGGAGACGAGCGTATCCAATACTATTCGCTCTTGTCTTTGGGGTCTTCCTTGAGGACAGGTGTCCGCGATGCTGGGTCTTTGGGTGTTCTAGTGTTGGAAAGTACCTACTATTTCTATGCAGTTGCGACTCCCTTTGCTTGTCTTTTTCTTTTGCTCGGTCTCTTGGTCTGTCCCATGACTCTACGTATGCAGCGCTACGTCTTGGCCCTGGCCGAGATTGCAAACGCCTGGTCCGCCGTCGAAGTCTTCGTGGTTTCTATTATAGCCTCTCTATTGGAAATATCAACTTTTGCTACCTTCATCATTGGCAATAAGTGCGATCTCATCGATGATGTTTTGAAAACGTATTTTGGCTCTGCTCTTGACAGTGATACAGATGCAACATGCTTTACTGTGAGATCCTCTGTGGAAGACAGTGCTGCTTTCTTGGTCGCAGGAGCGCTGCTCAACTCTTTCGTTGTCTCTTCGTTGCTGCGGTTTATGCATTGCAGTGTCGCGGAAAGAACGAAGGCCGAAATGATGCCTCGGCTGGCAAGACCTATCGACGATGCACTCCGCTCGGATTCTCTTTCCAAGTCGTTTGCAGATCTCCTGTGGTCAATGGATTTTCTTGGGGTCTTTATTTTTGGTAGAAGGCAAACGACTGCTCCCGTCAGCGATGGTCCTGGTGCATCTGTGCCTACCGAAGGTTCAGCTGGATTGGGATCCTCACATCGTTATGATCCTCAATCGGAAGGCACGTATTCGGTGACATTAGATGTGAAGTGGGATGATTCCACGCTGCAAGACAACCCACACAAGGCCAATGACGAAACAGATCCGGACATGGCGGCAGATAGTGTCGAGGAAATGAAAAGCGCCTTCGATTGAATGTAAAGTGTTCTCTATAATTTCGTTATTATTAGCTATTAGCGTTCTAAATTAGCCTGTACATTGTTAGCATGGTGTACATTACCGTAATTTGACCACATATTCTTTTTCGGCCAGATGTGGCGGCTGGGCTTTATCGTTTTTCTTTTACCCCAGTGGCTTGAAATCCAGCTATGGGTTTGGTCAGAGCGGATGGAGGAGCCGTGTTGTGGTTAAAATTAGTTTTGCAGCTGTCTTCTTTCTTCAAAATTCCCCCCCGGTTCCGTGCGAAATGACACTTTTGGAATTTGGCGGCACCTCCTGTTAGTGTTGCACCACAACCCCCGTTCTCCGTAATCTTTGTGTTCAACACTTGGATTTCAGAGTGGCTGCAGACAATTCCATTGCCTTTGTTCCCTCTTACGATGCAATTTCGCATTTCAACCCTGGCACAAGCTTCTAGCTTTACCCCTTGTTTTGCGCCTCCGCTGATAATGACATTTTGCCATTTGCCAGCAGCGTTAGGCCCCTGAATTGCGATGGTGGAGTCACCGCTACTCCCAGTATTGTCGACAACACTGTGGATCATATCCACTCTCCCGCCGGATAAAATTCGAAGCATATCATCTGTCGATCCTTCACCAGACGAAATCTTGGGTCTCCGGAACGTCACGCCCTCTACCCATCCCGCTCTGCCAGACCACTTGATAGTTCCACTCATTTCAATCACAACGTTTGATGCATTGTTTTCATCACCTACTAATCTGAGAGGCTTCTCCACAGACAGCCCGGGTTCCTTTACCCAGTAGTGGCCATCGCCGAGCTCTGCAGAGGAAAGAATATAAGAGTTAGAACAGGAAATTTGAGAGAGCAAAATACTGAGAGAAACAGAATTTGCTCACCAATCGTGTCGCCTGGAAGCGCCACAGCGAGAGCATCGGCAATGCTTCGATAATGATTGTGACCCAAGCGATTGTCATTCTGTGCCATGGCTCCCATTTCCACAGGATAAACATGACGGACAAAAATAATATCAGTTGCTGCCTGACGCCATTGGCGACACATCTTAGCGCAAGTGATTCTCTCGGGGTACGGCAACAGGTAACTCATAATATGAATAAGTGGTTTGTGTGGCAGACCCGACCACATCTTTTCGCGGGCATAGTTTTCAGCCTCCAGGTCCAACAATACTGTCGGTTTGTCCCACAGAGCCTCGCCAGTATCGGTATTATAGTAAAATGGCCTTTGGTCTCGAGCATCTTCTCTAAGTTCCCAGTTTTCTCCGGTAAGTTTTCGTCGCTTCTTGTCTGCCTTCAGCCGAGCCTTTTCTCGCAGGTAGAGATTGCGTTGTCGGACAAGATCCTCTGGTCTTGGCCGGGTGCCCAAGAGATCGCCGTCTTCAATGGCCTGGCGTTCGTCCATCGCTTTTCCCCGCTCAATCTGATCAATATCAATTTCGTGCTTGGTCTCTTCGGCTGCTTCTAGACGACGACGCTCTTCGAGAATAGCGAACATGGACCAGTAAGGATCAATTTCCTGCCGAAAATGCAAGCCGTACTTTTCCGTGGGTGACAGTGACGCCTCGAGAGCCGATGTATCCAGACCTACATTGTTCTGCCAGGCAGCAAATTCTTTAGCCATTTCCTCCTCCTCATTCTTGGCATTTAACTGCTCATTTTCCTTTTGGGCACTTGACTTCGCTGCTGTGGTTCCTTTCTTGCCAGCTTCATCGTCAACGTCATTGTCCGAATCCACTTTTAACTCAATCGACTCGTCAAATTCTTGCAGCTCTTCCTTGGCTTCTTTTTCGGCACCACGCAAAGCTAAAACGTCATCCTGGTCTTCAACAGTAGCCATGGCTGCTACCATTTCTTCTCGAGTAGGTTCGTTCTCATTCTCGGCAACACCAGGACCATATCTGGCTTCTTCCGTGATCTCGTGCGGTTCATCGTGCATTCCCAAAATCGCTCGCAGACCTCCTTTCGAAAAGACATCAGATGAACTCTGTTGCTCGAAATCGTCCTCTGTCGTAATACGCTCGCTATTCAAACCAGCTCCATCAAACTTTCCCTTATCCATAACCAGAATATCCAGATTCCGTTTCTGTTGTGCTTTCACCAGAATATTTTCTTCGATAGAATGTTCCGTAATGAGCCGGTAAATATGAACTTCTCGAGTCTGCCCGATTCTATGAGCTCTGTCTTGGGCCTGGGCGTCCATGGCTGGATTCCAGTCACTGTCATAGAAAATAACCGTATCTGCGCCAGTCAAATTGATACCCATGCCTCCACTTCTTGTACTGAGAATAAAGGAAAAGATCTTATTGTCATTGTTGAACCTATCCATCAAATGCTGCCGACGGTCCACGCCAGTGCTACCATCAAGGCGCACATACGTATGGCCATTTAAATTAAGAAACGCCTCGAGAATGTCAAGCATCTTGCTCATTTGTGTAAAAATCAAAACTCGGTGCCCGCCTCGCTTCAAATCGTGAAGTAGATCTGATAACGTCTGCAACTTTCCGGCATCGAATTGAACCAGCTTTTTGTCTGGGAAGAAGGAAGTCAGTCTAGCATGAGCTTTGCGGAAAGGGCGGAGGCATTCTTCAAGCGGTTCCAACAGCATGTCATCGAGACGCTTCGATTGGCTGTCGGCCTTTCGAGTCACCAAGGCTGGACGAGCTGCCCCTGCTTTTGGGACACAGAACACAAATTTTTTGATCATTTCATCGACATCCTCCGCGCGATCATGGCGACTCTTTCGCATGGCAAGTAGGCGTGAAGGCGTCGAAAGAAAATCTTCCTCGCTCTGGTAAATTGGGTGTTGCTTTATCGTCAGCAATTTCAGACGGCGAGTTGAAAAAGGAAATGATGGAGCGCTGCAGCGCAAGGAGTTGATTTTGTGTTGAAATTGTACCGTATCCTTTCTATCGTCCATAGACTGTTTCTTCAGGTCATCGAGCAGCTTGATCAGTGCAGAAGGAATATCCAAGTCGGCTGATGTCTCATCTTCGGAAGTTTCTGCTCGCTCCGCTAAGCTCAACTTTCGATCCTCTAGCTCTCTCAAAGACATTGAACGAACTTCATCGTGTTCAAGCGCGGAAACAATGGATGAAGTGGCGCAACTACCTGACCAAAGCGGAGACAGCAAATGCTGGCTTACATGAGCGAGCGCGTTCTTCATTACAGCGATTCCAACGGCTTGATCGGGAAACGGAATATCAATACGATTCAGAGCGAATGGGGTGACGACTGAGCGGGGCTCGAACAAATCTGGATGGTTGCACACTTTACGGAGTTGCATCAAGACATTCATCATTCCCATGTAGTTCCCGCCTTTCTTTAAGGCTTGGCGGGTGGATGATCGCGCCATGAATTCCTCATAAAAGAACATTTGTCGCCGAGATAATGGGCACTTAACAATATGCTCAAATTTCCCAGGCAATTGTGTTTCGACGTCCTTTTTCAGTCGACGAAGCAGGAATGGCCGAATAATGCCGTGGAGGCGCGAAATCATTACGTCATTCTGATTGGAAGTTCCCTCAATCATGCTGTTCATAGGGTTCGAAAACCAGAAAGAGAATTCCTTCCGTGAACGAAAGATGTAGGGCATCAAGAAATGCAGCAGTGACCAGAGCTCCATTAAGTTGTTCTGTTGTTTAAAGAAGAATAAGCCGCGGTGAGCGCAAGGGCCAACACGTATTTATAGCCAACAACGCGAACAATCAAAATTACCTGTAAAGGTGTTCCAGTGAGCAGTAGACGACGCTGAGTATTGAAATTGATTAGAGTTTGCCATCGCTGACTTTGGAAGTTTTTAATATTTTGGGCTTCGTCAAGAATAAGATAGTACCATCGCTTCCGCTTGAACGCAAAGGCATCTTGTACTGCCAGCTGGTACGATGTCACCACAACGTTGTACCAATTGGTCTAATCAAATATTGAAAGGGTAAGACCATGTCCATCCGAACTTGTATAAACAGTCAAAAATTCAATCGTACCTTAGTCCATCCAGTCCGAAGCTCCTTACGCCGTTTTGCCGTGCCGTAGTAGCACAGAGCCTTGAGGCCAGGAGCAAATCTCTTTAATTCGGTTTCCCAGTTCACAATGACAGACGTTGGTACAATGACAAGGTGTGGACCCCAGATACCTTTATAAGCCGCCAAATATGCCAGCAAGGCGATCGTCTGCAGGGTCTTGCCTAGTCCCATTTCTGCACGAAAAAATGTAAGCCTCCCTGAAAGAGAAAAAAAGAACAGGTCTTCACAAGAAAAGACGTCTACGTACCGTCTGCCAAGATGCCGTTGAGACGTCGCGTTTGCATCGAAACGAGCCAATTAAGGCCAATCTGCTGATACTCGCGAAGCTTAACCCATGGGGCAATTAAAAAAGGTCGGCTGGCGAGAGTTCTTCTCGCACGTTCGGCGGACTCTTCCAAGGCGTTGATAGCTGCAAGCCCTTCATCTGATTCCTCGCCAGCCTTAAGTCGCTTGCCGTTGCCATTTTCTGGCGAAGACTCTCGTCTACGTTTTGTCGCTCCTTCATTATCATCATTGTCATCATCATCACCACCGTCGTCGTCGTCGTCATCACTGGCAATGTGCATAGCATTATCAGAAGTTCCGACTGCTTCCATCTTATGATAGATTTCGAGCAATTGTTCAATGGGTATCTCGCTCTCTTTTTGTAACATGGCAAGCTCCTTCTCGGGCGACATCTCTCGGCCTAGACGTTCTTCAGCTTCCATGGTTGTCTCGTCATCCATTTCCTCGCTGTGGGCGACAAACTCTGCGTCATCGCCCACATCACTCGCAGTCTCGTCCACGAGTTTAGACGACGCCAGTACGGCGAAGGCGCTCTTCTTGCCGTTTTTAACGTTGTCATCGCTTGCGCCAGTTGTACTACTATCCCCGTTGGCGAATGCCCCGGCGTATTTAGCCCTCAATTCGTTGACCGACATTTCATTTTCGCGTTTTAACATTGCTAGCTCGTCGGAATAGGACATGTCCCGACCAAGCCGCTCTTCCGCCTCCAATGTTGTCTCATCGTCAACGTCATCGCCAGCTTGAGGCTCAAAAACACCTTCATCACCATCATCTTCATTGTCTGCTCCTGCTAGAAGAGCATTGGCCAACGAGGATTTTGTTAACGCACCCCCGTTGGCAAATCTGGTATCGTCGTCGCTCTCGGAAGGAGCAACATCGCTGTCGTCGGATTCATTGTCGCCGTTGAGAGCGGCGGTGTTATGCAGTTCCTCAGAAGGCGCCTTAGCATATGTACTAGTCCCGAATATCGCAGCATATTGTTGGCGGAGCTGCTCGACGGACATTTTGTTCTCAGCTTTTAGCAGCTTGATCTCCTCTTGAGCCGTCATTTGCTGTGGCAGCCGTTCTTCCTGCTCCATGGTAGTCTCGTCGTCGACCTCTTCTTGGTCGGCTTCAAATTCTTCCGAGCCATCATCCTGTACACTGTCTTCATTCGACGTCACGTCCACATCGTTATCATCATCATCGTCAATGTCAATGGAAGATGCCGCTACAGCAGCACTTCTCATGGTAGTGAGTGCTAGAGCTCCCTGGGCATTTTGGTTCCCATTAGTAGTTGTAATAGCAGCATTATTGCTTCCTTGCTCAAATGCACCCGCATACATTTGCCGTATCTCATCTACGGACATTTTTTGTTCTCGCTGGAGTAGTTCAATTTCTTCCTGGGCAGACATTTGCTGGGGTAAACATTCTTCTTGTTCCATAGTCGTTTCGTCGTCCCGTTCTTGTTGGTCCACTTCATATTCATCGGATCCATTGCCGTCGTCATCACTGTCATCGTGACCATGACTGCGAGCTCCCATCAAGTCGACAAAATCATCAACATTTGTTTGTAATCGTCCTCCAGTGTCATGGCGTTGGTTAATTAAATCATCAACATCGCTGGCGTCCGCATCGTCGTCCGCATCGTATCTGGCGGCGGCCGCAGCCGCTGCCGCCGCATTGGATCTTCGTTTCGGTAGTACAGTAGGAGAATTCTGAGTGTCATCAGTAGGACTCGTGCTTTCCAGGACAGCTGCTGGATCTGAGGCAAAAGATACATTTCTCCTAGAACTTCTTCTATTGTTGTTGCTACTAGCTTCATCCGTTGTACCGTTATCTCTTGCTGTCTCATCGTCATTATCGTTGGAGTCCCCGGTGGACGATTCCTCTTCGACTGCTCTGCGATAGCGTTCCAGTACTT
>Ga0100380_10006578_pt1 | contig 11801 bp, 7 predicted proteins | sample CryGeymeta201504_FD_80417 | JGI IMG/M metagenome (GOLD analysis project Ga0100380, IMG submission 80417) | Groundwater microbial communities from Crystal Geyser aquifers in Utah, USA - Crystal Geyser metaG 2015-04 | ecosystem: Environmental > Aquatic > Deep subsurface > Groundwater | place: USA... | reverse complement strand
GAAGAAGTTAACTCTCCATTACCTACAAAACCATCGGTAGCAATAGCCGATAAAAAGGTAGTTGGTACTGTTTCTGTTCCTAAGTAAGCATATATCACTTCGTTGGTTCCTGATAAGTTCCAGCTTCCACTACCAAGTACAGCAGTGCCTAAGTTGACCGAAATGCTAGTAACTACAGATGAAAACTGAACAATTGATCCAGCAGGAATGATTGCTGTATGCGACCAAGAAAGAAAACCTTCGCCAGTGTTGAGCGCTGTTCCGTCCCATTCATTGTCTGTAAACCAGATGGTAGTGTTGGCAGGAATGTCTGCCAATGCCACGAAAGAAAAGTCGTCATTGCCATCTACATTCATACCGGTGAACATGATTTCGCCTGCCGCAAGTTGCGCTCGGCTTGTCAGTCCAGTCAATACTAGCAGCAGCAGAGCGCTTAACCTAAGTAATTGATTGTTCATTTTGATTTGCATTTTTTCGTTTAATAGTTGACTGCAAATCACGGTTTAGCATATGAAGTCAGGTGTGTTTCTCTGTTATGCAATTATTAGCTGTGGTGAATCGCCAAACGTTAGTCAGAAAGCCTTCAAATAAGGCGGTTTGCACATTGATTATCACATCTTTATAATCAATTAATGACTTTGAAAACCAAAACATATCGACTTAGCAGGTAGGTCAAAAAGAAACCTTAGGATAAACTAGAAAACAATTGCTTCATGTTCAATTAAACCTTGTATGATAAAAAATGGAGGTTTCTTTAATAAACTAATTTTTTGCCTTGCTGCTTTTTTGTGTTGTGATTGAACCTTTTTAAAACCTGTGGCTATAACTCTTCAGAAATCCACTTGAAAAAAGACGCGTCACGTTTTTAGGTTTTAAAAAATTCAACATGAAACTCAAGCATATATTATCGATCACATCATTGGCTGTTTGTTTAGCAATATGTTCTGTTGCCAATGCCCAAACTCGCCACAAGGTGGTGAGTTTGGTTAAACAACAACAAACCAACGAATGGTATACCGAACAAGCCAAACTTTGGGGCGATTATCTCAAATCAAATCCAAAAGATGCGGATGCATGGCTCAACTATTACACCGCCAATCGCATGCTCAAAATTCAAGCGCAAACCAAAACCCAGGACGACTTGGATAAATTGGTAAAAGAGATGGAAAAAGCCATTCCAAACTCTTTCGAGTACCACTACATCTGTTATTGGAACGATGGTTTTAGAGAAGCAGAAGAGAACTTTCCACACCTACAAAAAGCGTATGAATTAGCCCCCAACAGACCCGAAACCTTTGACGATTTCTTCTCCTATTACTTGGTAAGAGATGATCAAACAAAGCTGAAGGAACTGGCTGAAAAATGGATGAAATCAAATGATATCTCGGCAGGAATTTATGCGTGGAACTACAACATGCTGATGAGTTGCGAGCCAAATGCCATTCTCATCACACATGGTGACAACGACACTTATCCTGCACTCATTTTACAGTTGGCAAAAAACATCAGACCAGATATAGTGGTAATGAACAATTCATTGCTACTGGTGGATGCGTACCGCAATGCCCATTTCGCGAAAGCGGGAATAAAATTAATGAGCACAGATTTTTCAGCGTTTAAATCGTACGAAGAATTAACCAACGCGCTTTATGGTCATATTATCGAAAACCGTGGCGAACGTCCTTTATGCTTTGGAATGGGATTCAATACAGATGAATTTACACTTCTCAAGGACAAAGTGTTTAATGTTGGAATGGCTTGGAAATACAGCGAAGAGAAGTTTGACAATATTGCAGTAATCAAAAAGAATTTTGAAAAATACTTCATGCTCGATTATCTGAAACATTCATTTTCGAATGACATTAGCCAAGGAGTAGTAAATTATCTGAGCTGCAACTATCTAGCCGCCATGCTCACCTTATTTAATCATTATTGCGAAAGCGAAGACCCAAAAGCCGATGAGCTTAAAGTCTTGATAAATAACATAGCTGAGATAAACAATATTCAAGATCAAGTGAAAGACGTTTTAAAGGGGAAATAATTGAGGTTTGAGCTTTTTCACCAACTATAAAACAAAGACAGACGAACAGCTGATGTTGCTCTATCAAGAGGGCGACTCAGCTGCGTTCAATACGCTGTATCACAGATATAGTAAGCGTTTGCTGCATTTTGCTTTTCGTATTTTGAATCAAGATCAAGCCTTGGCCGAAGACGTGCTGCACGATGTGTTTTTGATCATTGCCGAAAGGCCACACCTGTTTAACGCTGATAAAACCTTTAAGCCGTGGGTGTTTACGGTGACAGCCAATGCCTGCAAAAAACAGTTTCGTCAACCCGATTTTTTAGAAGCCGAAGAACATCATTTTGAAGCGGATGAAAGCCATCTTTCGGTGCTTAGTTCGCTTGACCAACCTAGGTTTAAGCTTGCGCTGAAACAAGCATTAAAAGAGTTGAAATACGAGCACCGTTGCACCTTTATTCTGCGCTATCAAGAGCGATTGAGCATTAAAGAAATTGCGAGCATTATGGACTGCAACGAAGGCACGGTAAAAAGCCGCATTCATTATACCATCAAGCGCTTGGCAACGCAATTGGCTATCTACAATCCAAACAAAACATTGAGTTAAAAACATGCATGCCATGGACGATAAAATATTAGCCCTCATAGAAACCAAATCTTGGAATCAACTCACGCCCGCTGAGCGCGAAATGGTGCTTTCGCAAATGACGGAAGATGCTTACACCGAACAGCACCTGTTGATCGCGCAAAGCCAGAGTCTATTTGATGAAGAAGCGGCTTTTCTTGTTCCTGATCCAGCCATTTTAAGTAGCTTACAGCAACACACCAAAAAAGAGAAAGCAGCACTTTGGTGGATGCTGCTTTTTCAGTACCGCATGCCTGCCTACCAAAGTGGTTTGGCGTTGGTTGCTATTACCCTTTTGGTTTGGATATTTTGGCCACAGCCAAGCACTCAATTCATTGAAAAAGAAGTGGTGGTGTACGAAAACGTGTACGACACTATTGAGGTAGAAGTAATTAAAGAAGTGCCAATTGAGCGCATTGTAACTGTGGTCAAGGAAGTGCCAATTAGCGTTCCCACACAAGAAACAGAATACTTAGAAATTTCTGAAGGAATTACGCCCGAAGCCGAGCCTTTGCAACTAGATGCGGTAGCGCAAAATTTCAGCAATACTTCATTGTCCAATGAAAAGCTGAATCAGTTTTTGGTGGGAGTGAATTGAGGGTTTTTGTTTTACCACAGAGATACAGAGGTTTACACAGAGAACACAGAGAGAAGGTTTTACCGCAAAGGCGCGGAGGTTTCGCGAAGAGCGCAAAGCGTTTTGCTGTGATTTTTTACCATAAAGAGCACGAAAATCTGCACGGAGAATTTTCTGTGTAAAAATCCCAGAGGGATGACATATTCATAGAAACATTATACAACGCAACCTATGTCGGGCAGCGTATAAGGTTAAAAAGAGATCGGGTCCTGTTCTGCCCGAAATGGTTTTTGTTTTACCAGAGAGGGCGCAGAGATTTACACAGAGCACACGGAGAGAAGAATTTACCGCAAAGGCGCGGAGGTTTCGCAAAGAGCGCAAAGGGTTTTTTACCACAGAGGTAACAGAGGTTTGCACAGAGATCACTGAGAATTTCTATGCGAAAATCCCGGAGGGATGACATATTCGTAGCACTCCAAATCCACAAAACACAAGTCGGGCAGCGCGAAAGGTTTATAAAAGATCAAGTCTTGTTCTGCCCGAAAAGCAATACAAATTAATTAGATACAAAACCTCTGCGTCTTAGCGCCTTTTCGAGCAATAAAAACTCATTCAATCGATAGCAGCGAACACCTTCTATTGGTTTGATGATATTTTTCTCTTTCTTCTTCGGTTTGAGCTCGTTGAATAACAGAATCAGGAATAATCGGTTTTGATTCGCCATAACCCATAGCTGTGATTCGGTTTGGATCAACGCCCGTTTCTATGAGATAATTCACTGCGCTTTCGGCTCTGCGCTGGCTCAAAACAAGATTTGCCTTTTCACTCCCTCTTGCATCTGTATGGCAGCCTAATTCAACTTTGAGTTTTGGGTTTTCATTCAGAATTTTCCTAACATACTCCATCGAATCTCTAGAATCGCTGAACTCATCAAACCATAAGTTAATTCCACCACCTAAAGTAAATTCGAGTCTTGGAATTTTAATTTCCCCACAAGTGTAGCATTGAAGTTTAAAATCATAGTTAAATCTATACTCTGGTAATCCTGGAAACGGGCCATGAACTGAATTAGCTAAACGATCAGTTAAAGAATTTAGGTATTTATTACCATCAGTAGTTACCTTACCATATGCAGCAACAAACAAATAACCTTTTTCGTCAGAAGGAACTCGACCTTGAAAAGCATACATGCCTTTTTTGTCTGTTTTAGCGAGGCGCAATGTATCAGACCCAGAAATAAAATAAACGGGAAATTTACCTAATGTCATTTCATCCATATTGTGAATAACACCAGAAATTTCAAAAGAAACTCTGTCTTGCTTTGGTCCTAAGCAAGTTTGGAATAGGATGATAATCAGAATAGAAATTTGTTTCATGTACACATGCTTCTAACGAAAATACGTTTTAGAACTTCTCTCAATCCTAATTCCCCCAACCACCGCGATCACTACTTTTGGCCGCACCATCATGATTTTTAATTCACTCGAATTCATTGTTTTTGCGTTGTTGTTTTTCTTGATTTGGCCTTTTGCCAAGCGAGAAAAGAATGCAAAATGGGCGTTTATCACCGTCATGTCGTTTGTGTTTTATGGCTGGTGGGATTGGCGTTTTCTCTTCCTCATCATCGGCAGCGGACTAATAGATTACCTTGCTGGCCTCTGGATTGCGAAGCGCCCCGAGCATCGCAAGCTGTTTTTAGTGCTTTCCCTTGCGGGGAATTTAGGCTCGCTAAGTGTCTTTAAATACAGCACATTTTTCGCTGGAATCATAGATTCTATGTTCGCTTTAAGCGGAATAAAAACTGAGTTGGCAAGCCATATTCCAAAGTTTGCGCTGATCTTGCCTGTGGGCATTAGTTTTTACACGTTTCAGTCGATGAGCTACACCATTGATGTATATCGCGGCAGACTAAAACCGACAGAAAACATCCTTCATTTTTTCAGCTATTTATCGATGTTTCCGCAACTGGTTGCTGGGCCAATTGTGCGCGCCAAAGACTTGTTGGTGCAGCTCGAACAAGACAGAAATGTAAGCTCACATCAGCGCTGGAACGCTATAAAAATGATGGCTTATGGCATGTTTCAAAAAGTGGTGATTGCTGATAATCTTTCGCTTTTTATTGACTCAGCGTTTGAAGGCAAAACAGCCTTTGACGGCAGCGCATTTTGGTGGGTGGTGATGATTGCGTTTTCATTTCAGATTTACTGCGATTTTAGCGGCTACAGCTTGATTGCGCGTGGTTTAGCAAAATACATGGGCTACCATTTCAAAATGAATTTCAACCATCCGTATCTATCGCTCAGCTTACGCGAGTTTTGGACGCGCTGGCACATTTCGCTGTCTACTTGGTTTCGCGATTATGTCTACATCCCAATCGGTGGTTCGAGGCGCGGAATGGTGATGGGTTTAATCGCACTTTGGGTTACCATGTTGCTTTCGGGTTTATGGCATGGCGCCAATTATACCTTCATTGTTTGGGCGGCTATTCACGCCCTCTTTTCGAGCATCGAGCGACTCACAAAATGGAACAAAAGCTGGTCAAAATCTCGCTTTTCAGACCTGCTAATTCCAATCATTTTTGTGCAGGCGCTGGTGGCTTGGGTCTATTTTAGAGCTGCAGATATTGATCAAGCAAATAGCATTGTTGGTAAGTTGTTTTCATTCGCGCCAAGCGACTTTGGTTTTACGCAAGTTTACCTAAACGCCATGGTGGTTTTGGCGCTGGCCCTGCTGATTGAGCTTTCGATTTTGGTTAGAAAAAGAAGCACGGCTGCGGCTGTTTTGTACAAGCGTTCGCATGTTGATATAGCTTTTGTAAGCCTCAGTATTGTGGCTTGTATCTTTTTTCGTGGCGAAGGCGCTCAATTCATTTATTTCCAGTTTTGATGGCAGCGAAAAACAAAACAATAGCAACGTTGATTTTAAGCTTTGTGCTGACGATTACGCTGGCTTTTACTTTGCCTCGATCTGAAAACCGAAGCATCATGCGTGAATGGTTTTGGCTCTCCAAAACCTATCGCCTTTCTGATGCCGAACTCATTGTAGCTGGCGATTCACGGGCTTACCGCGGAATAGATCCAAGTTTGATAAGCGATGAGCTAACTAGCATAAACTTAGCTTACAGTGCTGCAGGTTTTAGCAAAGAATATCTAGACTTTGTGGGTGCTCATTTCCATGAAAATGGGAAAGAGAAAATCTTGGTTTTGGGAATTACACCTTACAGCTTTTCGACTAGTTCATTGAAAAACGAGCATTTAGAAAGCTTCCTGAAGATGAATACTTTTCAGCGATACAAGGGTCTATACATCAACCCCACGCTTCAACTTTTTGAGCCGCGAACAATTGAAGATTTGTATCCAATAAATACTTCAAAACAATCTATAGAAGTATATCACGAAAACGGCTGGATGGAAAGTAACGAATTGCCTGGTGATTCACTAAGAGCTTTAAAAGGTTACCGAACTATTTTTGATAATACTCGAGCAGATCTATCAGCTGTTAGCTATCTCATATCATACGTTGACAGTTTGCATGAAACAGGTGCTTTAATCATTGGGTTAAGACCGCCCACTTCACCGCAAATGCGCGCATTAGAAGATTCACTAAGTGGGTTTGATGAGCACACCTTTAAGGTTCAATTTGAAGCTGCAGGTGGTGTTTGGATAGACGTAAAAGACGAAGAATTTGCCACCTACGATGGCAGCCATTTGCGACCATCAGATGCGCAAAGGCTATCTATGATAATTGGAGAATTGCTAGAATAAAAATGGTCTGTTATCATCACTAGACAACAGACCATCAGCTCTTTAAACCAGCAAACCGTTATTTAACCTCTATAGGTTTGATCCAAGGATTGCCGTTAAACACCTGGTTTTTATCTGCCTTTACCAAGGTCATGATTTCTAACACCGCTTCTTTTTGAGTGCTAAATGAAGGCATGGCCACATGATAAAAATTACTTTCGCCATCTTGCATCACTTGGGTTTCCTTACCAAACTCACGTTTTACAATTTTCTGCATTTGCTTAGCATTTTCTATGCTGCCAAAAGAGCCCAACACCACTTGAAAATCATATAACTTATCGTCAAAATCGGTGTCCATTTGCATGCTGTTTTCATCGGTATTTTGTGCAACATCCACATTTATACGTGCTGCTTTTTCTACCTGCCTTTTCTCTTCTTCTTTTAGTGCGCTTTCATTCTTTTTTGCGTCATCTTTCAGCTTTTCCAATCCGTCTACGCGCTTCTTAAGGGCTTCTTTTTCTTGCTCAAGCATGTCTATTTTTTCATAGAGCATAGCGTTTTGTTTTTGCAATTCTTTCAACTCTTTGTTTGGTAAAGCAGCAGCGCCACCACCCAACTTAATACCAAGTACAATCTCATGTGAGCCAACCGACTGCGTGCCGACTTGCGAGTTAGCATATTCAAAAAGGTAGCCAATTTGGTAGCGTTTTGCTAGATGCAAACCAGCTGATGCTGCAAAACCAATTCCATCGCGATAGTTCAATCCAAGAAAAGCAAGTTCTTTGTAATAACCTGCTGCGCCAATTTCGAACTGAAAAGGCAAGCCCTGAGCCGAGCGCAGCATAACCAACGGCTTAAGGCCATAGGTTCCGTCCTTAAAATTGAAGCGATAACCCACCACTGAAGTGTATTGATTAACGAGTCTGTAAGTCAAGCTCACTTGCGCTTCAGCGTCTTCATATTTAAAAGCAGATCCAACCATTTGTTGCGCTACAAACCCGATTTCTAAGCGCTTGTCAAACACGTATTGAAAGCCAAAGTCAGCATCAATACGGCTTGAAGAATGGGTGCTGCCAACCAACAGTGGATCGCCCATATTTGCTTGAATGTTTTGCCAATTCAAGTTGTTTTGAATTATACCCGCGGCCAATCCTAAATGAAAATCATGCCGATCGTTCAAATTAATATGGTATGCATAGGCTAATTTGAAAGAGGTTCTGTTAAAGAAGTTGTTTACCTCACGGTTTACTTGCACGCCCAATCCCATCGATTGATTAGGAATTTTCCAATCGGCTGTGAATGCTTGGGTTTCAGGTGCACCTTCTATGCCTACCCATTGCTTACGGTAGTGCAAAAATGCTTGCGTATGATCGTTGAGACCTGCTGCCGAAGGATTTAGCACAAAAGGATTGGCATAGTATAACCCTAAGTATGACGTTTGTTGTGCTTGTGTTGCACCGGCAACCGTTAGCAAAAAAAGAGTAATAAGCTTTTTCATTTTACAATGGATTATTGGTTGCGCATGACAGAGATTGAACCTTTGTATACACGCTCAGAATTGTCGAAGGTGATTACATAATAATAAGTGCCATCAGGCAAAATATCAGTGCCTTGCACCGCGCCCCAATCGCTGTTGTAGGCTTTTTGCGAAAACACCTCGCTGCCGTTTCTATCATACACATAGATATTGAGTAAATCGAATGTTTCGGCATTGATCACCAGCCATTGATCATTAAATCCATCGCCATTTGGAGTTACCAGGTTTTGAACCAATAGTTTGAAATCTTCAATCACTTCTATGGTCACCTGATCTTCGGCTTGGCAACCGTTGCTATCAATGGCCAGCAAAGTGTAAGTGGTTGTTTCTAATGGTCTTACAATTGGATCGGCAATGGCATTGTTTACCATACCTGTAGTGGGTGTCCAAGTAAAAAACTCGCCCGCAGTGGCTGTTCCCATTAATTGAGTTTCAAATCCCTGACTAATGCTTGTGTCAATACCAGCATTCACGGTTGGCAGAGCGTAGGTTTCTACATACTTCAGCAAAGAATCAACGCAACCATCTGCACTTGTGGCAGTGAGCCTTATGGGGTATAAGTTGCTTTCAGAATAGGTGTGTTCAGGATTTTGAACTGAGTCTATTTCACCATCACCAAAAGACCAGCGATAGCCTAGGTTTCCTTCAGAAATAGAACTCTCATTTATTGGCAAAATAGGCTCAGACCAACACACATCTTCTACTTGAAAATTAGCCACCGGAACTTCATCCACATGAATAGTTATGGTAGTGTCATGTATGCACCCACGGTCACTCTTAGTCTTCAGGTTCACCTGATAATCTCCCCAATTCAAAAACAAGTGATTCGGGTTTTGAAGAATAGCGCTAGTAGCATCACCAAAATCCCATACATAGGACTCAATATAACCTGTGTCTATGGTTGTAGAATCGTGAAATGGGGTTGGAAAACCATCGCACACTTCGGTGTAACTAAATAGCGTGTTTGGCAACGGAAACACTTGAACAGTTTTGTGTAATGTGTCTACACAACCAAAGTCTGTTGTGGCTATCAGGCGCACGTTAAAGAAACCTTCTTTCGAAAAAACATGCTCAGGATCAACCAAAGAATCTGCATTTAACACTCCGCTGTTTGGGTCATCAAAATCCCAAGCGTAGCTCAACGATCCTTCATTGGTAGTAGAGGCATTGGTAAAAGGTGTTGGAAATGTTTCGCAAATTTTTTCATAGCTATAATTTGCTGTTGGCTTCGGATAAGTTTTTACCCAAGTACCTGTTTGGTCTGTGCAGCCATTATCTGAAGTAACCGTAAGCGTGGTATAAAACGAGTTAACCTCTGCATAGCGATGCTTTGGAGAAGCAGTGCTATCATTTTCACCGTCACCAAATGTCCAAGCATAGGTAACACTGCCTGCATCTATGCTAGATTGGTTAATAAAAGCTAGTGAATCATAAATACATTCGTCATCTACTGTATAAGCTGCGGTAGGCACTGAAAATACTTTTACGGTATCGGTAAAAAAATCGAGGCAACCGTTGAGTGTGGTTGACTGTAAGGTTACCACAAAAGACCCTGTATCTTGGTATGTATGTGTGGCGTGAATGGCAGTTGAAGTATTACCATCGCCCAAGCTCCAATCATAGGTTACTAGTTGCGGATCAAAAAGAGTGATGTTTTGAAATTCGGTAGGAGTTCCTAAGCAATTGTCACTTGAAGTGAAACCCACATACGCTCTTGGAAATACTGAAACCGATTGGGTGATAGAATCTGCACAACCCGAATCACTCACTACTACATGCTTCACATCATATGCTCCTGGAGATGCATATACATAATTGCTATCGTCTGTGTTGGCGCTATTTCCATCGCCAAAAGACCAAGCATAAGTAGCAATAGCGCCTCCTGCAATGCTTGATTGATCTTCAAAAGCCACGGCAACCGTATCGCAAACATCAGCAAACGAAAATGCTGCAACTGGATTTGGAACCACCATTACTGGTTTGGAAATAGTATCCGTACAATTTAGATTGCTCACCACAATCAGCTCCGCTGAATGGGTGCCTGCACTTGCAAAAGTGTGCGAAGGATTTACAGCACTACTGCCATTAGCATCACTATAGGTCCAGATATAATTTTGAATGTAGCCACTATTGATGCTCGATGTGCTTGTAAACATATTGGGTGTGCCTTGGCAAGGAACATCTACATCAAAATCAGCTACTGGATTGTCTACAATTAAAATGCTTGCGGTATCAGAAAAAGTGGCCGGACAAACACCATTTTGAACTTCAACTCTATAGAGCCTTGTGGTGTCTAGATTAGAAAAGTTTTGTTGGGTAGTAGCGTTGGTTATGTTATCCCAAGTGCCCCCATTGTCATCGCTTGATTGCCATCTAAGGATAGTACCTACTCGATTATAAAGATTGAGCGTGCCTGTATTTACTGATTTGCATTTAGTAGCATCGCCTGTAAGAAAACCTCCTTTGGTTGAAGCGTCTACCGTAATCTTAACAGTGTTGGTAGTGTCTCTTTCGCACACTCCGCTTTTGACGATGGTTCTATAATATTGCGTAGCTCCTAACTCAGAGTAGTTAAGCGTTGAAGTAGTGATTGAAATTGTGCTCCAAGGACCGCCAAGTGCAGATGCCGCCTCCCAATGTTGCACATCACCCACATTTCCCGAAAGGGAAACCGCGCCACTGTTACTATCTAAGCAAACAGTAGCCACGCCAGAAAGAGTACCAGCAACTGTATTATCAGAAACCGATACTTCCGTAGAATCAATTTCAGGATTACAACCATTAGGCAACGAAACTTCTACATAAAACTTACCATTCTCCGCAAGAGTTACACTATCTATTATTGGGTCTTCATCTGAAGAGGTAAACCCACTTGGGCCAAACCAATTGTAAGTAGCACCCGCAAACGTTGGGGCACTTAAACGCATGGTGTCGCCTTGACAATAGGGTCCATCATTGCTTATGGTTACTTCATCTACCAGTTGAGCTTCCGTTCCTAGAGTTGAAATTGGATCAACCGTGGTATATTTTCTTACGCGAACCCAATCAGCAACAATGCTTCCTGCATTTGAAAAATTGCCGATAAAAAATTTCTTATCATCAGAAAAAACATCGGCCATGCGCGCATCAATACGCGCCAAACTACCTCCAGGCCAAGTAAGCGCTTGAGCACTGTCTCCGTGCCATGCCATTGACCAAGTGCCAAGTGTGTTAAGCGCATTCACCGCATTAGAAAGTGGAGCCTGATCTTCGGCAGTTAAGCAAGAAGTAGTGGTGCCATCAGGCCTAAGGCTCACAAG
>Ga0100380_10006567_pt1 | contig 11822 bp, 10 predicted proteins | sample CryGeymeta201504_FD_80417 | JGI IMG/M metagenome (GOLD analysis project Ga0100380, IMG submission 80417) | Groundwater microbial communities from Crystal Geyser aquifers in Utah, USA - Crystal Geyser metaG 2015-04 | ecosystem: Environmental > Aquatic > Deep subsurface > Groundwater | place... | reverse complement strand
GGATTAATCGTTAGTGCGCCGGTTCCTGATATGGTGTGTGGACCAACGAATGAAAGATCGCCGTTTATAGAAAGCGTTCCTTGGGTTATGGCGAGACCGTTATTGAATTTTGCTGAACCTTTTACCAACATCTCCCCAAGCACCCCAATCCCCCTAATCGAAATCGCGTTAAAACTCGCGTCGCCTTTCGAGTAAATATTTCCGTTGCCTTGCAAATAGAAAAGCTCAACACCGTTTGATTGCGCCACCAAAAAATCTGCAAATCCGTAATTTTCAAGGCGTAATGTGGCGTAGGTGGGGTTTGACAGAATTGATGCCAATGATTCGGGCGACACATGTGTCGCCCCTACGGAAACGGGAACACCGGTCGGGGTTGGTTCGTCGGAAACGGTCGGTCCATTCGCGGGCGACACATGTGTCGCCCCTACAGTTGGCTGGGGTACGGCAACAATCGGTACGCCGCCGTCGTCTTGAATCGATAGAAAATACGCTCCTCCAAGGGTGAAAAATATTACGACCAGAACTGCCAAAATAAGGTTGCGCATGTCCCTATAAATGTACCGTATTGCAGGGTCAAACGCAACGGGATTTATGAAACGGGCGTATGCAATACGTCCCTACGAAACAGAACGGGCAGATTGCGTGGCTTGTTTTTCCAAGCCTACAATGCCCCTACGAATACAGGACAAGCATACACATACGCGGGCGGGATGACCCCTGCCTTGCCGGCAGGCCGCCCCTACGCCCGTATTCAACTTACGAACGCAACACGCGCACCCTGTTCAATGTTATAATGACAAAAGTATGCTTCCTAACATTATCAACAACTATCGACAAACAATTGATAATATCATCTATGAAAATGATATCTCTTACCTTGCTCTCTATGGTTCGTATGCTCGTGGTGAGCAGAAAAAAGATAGCGATCTTGATTTGCTGGTCGCTTTTGATAAAAAAAAGGGATTATTGGATTTAATCGGAATAGAACAAAGCCTGAGTGCGATTTTGGGAGTTAAAGTTGACCTCATTACTAAAGATGGCCTAAACAAGTATGTTAAACCTTATATTCAGGATGACCTAACAATCATTTATGCAAAAAAGCCCTAGTCCTTATATTCATCATATTATCGATTCGACAACTCAGATTAGTGAGTATCTTGAGGGGCTTAATGAAGCTGAGTTCCGTCAAAACAGATTAGTACAAGATGCGGTTGTTCGTCAGCTTGAACTTATTGGGGAAGCCTGCTCAAACTTGGAGGAGAATTTTAGGAACTCACACCCAAATATTCCTTGGATGCAGATTATTGGCATGCGCAATAAACTAGCACATGAGTATTGGGATATTGATCTTGGGTTAATCTGGCAAACCGCTGTTAGTGATGCACCACAGCTAAAAAGACAACTCCTTGAGCTTACATCACAAGTCGGTAAGTGATTGTCTTAAGACTGAATAAAAATGAACGTAGTCATAGTACTTCCCGCCTATAATGCACAGCAGACATTGAGACAAACAGTTGCCGATATTCCTCATGACAAGAATTACTCTGTAATTCTTGTAGATGATGCCAGTAACGACAAAACTGCTGAACTTGCCAAAGAGCTTGGTATTACAACCTTTGTTCATGAACAAAACCTAGGGTACGGCGGAAACCAAAAAACTTGTTACAACCTTGCCTTAGAACAAGGCGCCGATATTGTTGTTATGCTGCACCCTGACTATCAGTACGACCCAAAGCTTATTCCCCACATGGTGAGTCTTTTAGACGAAGGATATTTTGACATGATGCTTGGTTCGCGTATTCGGTCCCGTAAAGAAGCACTTGCCAATGGGATGCCTTTTTACAAATATTTTTCAAACCGCGCATTAAGCCTTTTTGAAAACATTGTCACGGGACATAATCTTTCGGAATGGCATACGGGCATGCGTGCATATCGACGAAACGTTTTGGAAACAATTGATTTTGACAGTAACTCTAACGATTTTATGTTCGATTCACAGGTATTGTTCCAAGTTATTGCTGCGGGATTTTCGATTGGTGAGCTATCTGTCCCTGTTCGTTATATGCCCGAAGCATCAAGTATTAACCTAAAACGCAGCATCGAATATGGACTCGGAACCTTAAAAGCCGCTTTTCATTTTTTGAAAGGTGATTACCGAATAAAACGATGACCCCCACGTGGGGGCTAGCCCCTACAAGAAAAACCAATAAGACAACATTCGGTTACAATAAACCCATGTCTAAAAAGCGAAGAAAAAAACAGCACCTCAACCACGTTCAACCCAAGCCACAAAACCCGCCCACCGAAAAGATGAACTTCTCTCCCCTCAAATGGATATTGTTTCTTGTCTTTTTACTGTATCTGCCTACTCTCTTTTTTGATTTCACCTATTTTGACGACAACACGCTCATCTTAAATAACATCACTTTTTTGAGAAATCTTGGCAACATTTTTGCCGCTTTTCAAATGGATGTGTTTCATCTACCTCAACATTCAGCTTCATACTATCGCCCACTCCTTACGCTTTCGTTTATGTTTGATTCGATCATCTCTAATACATCCGCATTGTTTTATCATGTCACCAACATCGTTATTCACCTGCTCTCAGTGAGTGCACTCTTTGTTCTTCTAAAAAAATTAAACTATTCACCAAAGATTGCAACCGGCGCCACACTTTTATTTGCTGTTCACCCGATATTGACCCAAGCGGTTGCATGGATCCCGGGTCGAAATGATTCGCTCGCCGCCTTTTTTGTGTTTACAACGTTTATATTTTTGATTAGATATCTTGAACATAAAAACCCCCGCGACTTTTGGTACTATCTTTTTTTTACCACGTGCGCACTTTTTACCAAAGAAACCGCCATCATTATGGGACCAATCTTTTTTGCCTATATTTTTCTTTTTGAACGCCAGAAACTTTTCGCAAAAGAAACGTTTTTACTTGCCGGCGGATGGATCGGTTCACTTTTATTTTGGTTTGTATTGCGACAGTTTGCGATTGGCAGTGCAAGCGGGTATACGATCTCAACAATCCTGCAATCTGGCATAAATAACTGGCCCGCGGTATTTTTGTTTATCGGCAAAATAATCCTTCCCATTAATCTTTCGGTTCTTCCCATTTTCGCCGACTCAAACCTGTGGCTTGGCGTTTTTGTTACTAGTTGCTTGTTACTAATTACTCTCCTTTTCTCCTCCAAAAACTGGCGACGAGTCGCCTTTGGTTGGTTATGGTTTTTGGCCTTTTTACTCCCTTCATTTATTCGCCCTAATCCAGATGTTATTGCTGACTTTTTAGAACACCGTGCATATCTTCCGTTGTTTGGCATAATTATCATCCTTGCCGAAATTCGTATTCCTTTTGATGTCTTAAAAAATAAAAGTGTCGCAAAATGGACGTTCGGTATCATCGCGTCACTTTTTGCACTCATTACCCTTATCCACTCGTTTAGTTTTACCAATCGACTTACGTTTTGGGAAAAGGCAGTTGCAACTTCACCTCATGCTCCGCTTGCACATAGAAATTACGGCGTGATGCTGTATTTTGACGGACGAATTGATGAGGCGATCACGCAATATAACGAAGCGCTTAAACTTAATCCACAAGAAGAGATGGCTCACAATAATCTTGGTGTTATTTACATGAATAATAAAAAGTTTGAAAAAGCGGAAAAGGAATATGTAGCTGAGCTTGAAAACAATCCATACTATGACAATGCGCTTTTTAACCTTGGTCTTACGTATTTTCAACAAGAAAAATTTGAGAAAGCGCTTGATTACTGGCAACAAACCATAAAAATTAACCCTGGCTATTCAGATGCCTACAACTACACCCTTATGTATTACATCAATCAAAAAGATGAACAAAACGTAAACGAAGTTCTAGCACTCATGCAAAAAAATGGAATCCCTTTGCGCAGTGACATTCAACAACAATTACAACCCACGCCATGAAAACCTTGGTAATTATTCCTACTTATAATGAAAAAGACAACATTATGTCATTGGCTCCGGCAATTCTTGCATCAGCCCCGGGGATTCACGTTTTAATTGTGGATGACAACTCTCCTGATGGAACCGGTGTGTTAGCTGAACAACTTTCATCTAACAACCCGGGGAATGTATTTGTCCTCCATCGACCCGCTAAGGACGGTCTGTGCAACGCCTACTCGCAAGGATTTGCGTGGGCTTTGGATAAAGGCTACGAAAGAATTGTTACCATGGATGCTGACTGGTCACACAACCCAGCGGATATTCCCCGACTACTTTTACAAAGTGAACACGCCGATCTTGTAGTTGGTTCTCGCTACCTTGGAGGGGTAAGAATTTTAGATTGGCCCCTTAGTCGACTTATTATTAGTGCCGTTGCAAACCGTTATATTCGATTTGCAATTAATCTTAAGTTAAGCGATTGCACCTCTGGATTTATGTGTTTTACAAACCAAACCTTAAAGGCTATTACTGCGTCAAAACTTTCAGCCAAAGGATACGGGGCATTAATTGAACTTAAATATCGCACGCAAAAGTCTGGTAAACAAATCACCGAAATTCCCATCATCTTTTCTGAGCGCCAAACAGGAACCCCAAAGATGTCTTCTAACATCATACTTGAAGCAGCATGGATTGTGTGGTTGTTTCGTTTTTCTCATCCCCTAAATCCCACCACATATTTTAAAAAATTCTTACAGATAGCGCCACTCTCACTCTCTATATGGCGAACTCAAGAAGCTCTTGCATTTTCAAAACATAACCTCTCACCTCCTTTGCTAGACCTTGGATGTGGTTTCGGCGAATTTTCATCCGTATTTTTTAATGAAGATATCGACGTTGGTGTTGACTGTAATCCGAATGATATTGCACGTGCGAAAAACCTCAAACTTTATAAAAAATTAATACTAGCTGATGCCCGGAACCTCCCTTTAGCGAACGAAAGTATCAATACAGCTTTTTCAATCAGTACTCTTGAACACATTTCAAACGTTGACAATGTCTTTGCTGAAATGCATCGCGTTCTAAAACCTAACGGACGATTAATTTTTACGGTCCCCACAAGCACGTTTAACCAATTCCTGTTCTTTCCGTTTTTTAAAACTTCTTATCTTACATTGTTTCATCACATCTTTAAACATAAGCCACTTGTTTCAAAAAACACATGGATTGAACGCGCTCAAAAACAAGGTTTCAAACTCATTTCAGTTTCGGGCACAATTTCAAAAAAACAGGTTATTGTGTACCAACTCCTACTACCATTTTCAATACCCAGCATGATCACAAAAAAAATTACTGGGAGACGTATTGTGTTGTTCCCCACCATTCGTGCTCAGATACTGAACAAACTGTTTAATCGTATTATCAACCAACAAAACATGACTGATGCGAATATACTAGTAGAAGTTATAAAACCAACATGACCTATTCGTGTCGCATCTGCCAAAACCAAAAGCTATTCAAAGTTTATGAACAAGATTCGTACCACATTATGAAATGTCCCGCCTGTGGATTTGGGGTTTTGGATCCATATCCTACTATTTCTGAAGCAGCAACTATTTATCACGAAGGCTATTTTGACGACAAAAAATCACCTGATTTTATAAAAGATGCCGAGCGAAAATTCAAATACGTAGACGCGCACATCCCACGCAATGCACGTATTCTCGATTTTGGATGCGGAGTGGGCGATTTTATCGGTGTTGCAAAAAGTAAAGGTCATGAGCTTATTGGATACGATGTTTCAGTGTTTGCATTGCGAGTTGTAGAAGTTGCGTATGGAATACCTACTCTTTTGCCGCCCTTGAGTAAACAATCTATTGAACCGCACAGTCTTGATGCGATTGTGGCTTTTGACGTTATTGAGCATCTACCAGACTTTAAGGAAACCTTGGAAGCGTTTAATTACTGGTTAAAAGATCCAACGCCTGCAAAAACGGAAGGCCGTGTGTTTATGACCATGCCAAATATTGATAGTTGGGATACAAAACTTATGGGAAAATACTCATACGGATATAAAAAGATCCCCCAGCACATAAACTATTTTTCACCTAAGTCGATATCTCGCGTTGCACATGAGGCAGGATTTGACGTAGAAGAAATTAAACTGTGGGGGTTTGAGCGAAGTCTTGATTTTGTGTTCTCAAAACTTAAATTAGAAGGATTACGCACACTTTCTCATAGACTTGGAATTTCTCATCTGACTTTTTATTATCCTATGCACGACATGATGGTTCACTTAAAAAAGAGTAATGCGCAGTAACCTACTCGAAAAAATCCCTCTCGTTTTATTCTTGATTCTTTTGGTAGTTTTTTCAGTGAGCATTTTTAAAAACATCGCATATCCTCTGTTATGGCAGGATGAAGCAGAAACGGCTATTGGGGCAACACGAGTTCTTACCTATGGATACCCTAAATCCAACGATGGAAAAAATACGCTTAATTTACTTGAGCTTGACGATAAGAGTTTGGCCATTAAAGAACCTTACGATGCCTACATAACATCATCGTGGTCACAGTTTTATGTTGCAGCTATTGGTGTAAAACTCTCATCATTTGTATCAGATATCTATACCAAAACAGCACTCATCCGCATACCGTTTGCACTTATTGGTTTAGTAGGTATATTACTGTGTGCACAGGTTGCTAAGAATATTTTTGGTGGAAGATCACAATGGCTTTTTTATAGCGGCTATGTTTTTTTGTGCATGTTGTCTATTTCTTTAACGCTTCATATACGAGAAGTTCGCTACTATTCACTAACCATACTTTTGTCGGGCGCAACGTTGTGGCTTTATACTGTTTTTAGACATAACCAAAGTACGTTATCACGTAGGAATTTTGTAACATACACACTTGTACTCGTAACTCTACTTATAACAACACTTGCAACGTTTCCTCCGCTTTTTTTTATACTTATCTTAACGCTTGGAATCGCCGAAGTTTGGCATTTGTTTTTCAAAACCCACAACAAACCCTTGACCATAAAAGATCACCTCCTTCATACGCTGCCCTTAGCTTTAACACTTATTCTCAGCATTCCGGTGTTTTTGTTTTTTGAGATCTTGCCTCTTGCCAATGCTCTTAGTGAATTCATGGGTTTTAATGCGCAACTTTATTGGTTTAACCTTAACCGAACCATTTCATTTTTGTTTACCTATGAATTTCTTGGTCTTTTTATAGTAGGAAAACTCGCCGCAGGGGTCACCAATCACTATCGAAATAATCGCGACCATGCACTTCGCTTGTCTCACTTTTTAACCTTGTACCTTACCGTATACATCCTTTTTATTGCCCGCACGCCTTATTTGTTCGAACGATATCTTATGGCGCTTATTCCCATCTTAAACCTTGTGATTGTTATTGACTTTTTCACGGTGACACGTGCAATACAACACATGACATCAAAAAAACTTCAATCCGATATTCTGTTTGTTTCTATTCCCCTGTTTATTGTTATGTTTGCAATTTCGCTTATACCAAAACTTCCCCACATTTCAGGCCACCTGTACGAACTTACGCATCAATACAAAGGACCAGTTGATTATGCGGTGGAATATATTAACGATACATTCCCCGATCCGTCACAGCTTGTAATCGCCACAAACTATGAGGAACTTTCTTACGAATTTTATCTTGGTAGTAAAGTAACCATTGGGTATGTGGGAAACAATCTTTTGGAAGACAGCACAATTCAACCTGACATAATCATCATGCGTAAAAATCGTGATAATTTTGTGGATACTTTCAAAATGCTTCTTTCAAAAGACAGCTATACCGGCGTAAACTTTGAAATAGACGATTATGACTTTAATAACATTCCCGAGCTTTATCTAGCAAAGCCGCATCGTTACCAAACGACTTTTGCAAAAGATGATAATAATAAACTAAGTATCTATGTTCGCACTGCGATCCTCCCAAACCCAGTTTCACGCTAAACTTCAGCCACCTGTAACTACTCAGAGTTACTAGTTTATTTGACGTGTATATATACTTGCCATACAATAATACTTGCTATGGCAACAGTAATTATTAGACCCAAGCAAAGCGCTATTCTCTCTATGGAAGGAAAATATAAAAATCGTAAGCCCACAAAGAAGGTTGACATTACAAACATTCGCGACCACATCGACTATTCTAACCTGTAATAATTCGTGAATATCTTCCTCGATACAAATACAAGTTCCAAAAAACTATCTCCTTTGCAGTTTTGACACAAAACTCGCACGGCTAATGGGAAAAGAACGGTTTATCTCACCAGAAAAAGTTGTTGACGCTTTTTTATAAAATTAATCCCATCGTTTATTCGTATTCAGAGTACGTCATGCTGAATTCATAAGCTCTTTAGAGCTAAGAGTCTGGAGCCCTAGTTTTGGTAAAAACTATTTCATTAGGAATTATTTACTCAAACCCGTACAATTAAAATGTGAAGTTTAGTAAACACCTTTCAGCAACTACGATTGCACTTACGGTTAGCCTTCTGTTCCTTTTTTACCTTCTCAATTGGAATAGTGTTGCTGCACCGTTTGAGCGAGACGAAGGCGAATATGCGTACAGCGCAATGATCTTCCGCGACGGCGGTGTTCCATACCGTGACTCTTTCTTGCAAAAACCACCTATGGTTGTGTACACGTATGCTCTTGGTCAGTTTATTGATCCCACCGCTGTGTGGCCACCTCGAGTTATTGCGCTCATATTCTCATTGGCAACAATCATATTGATCGGCTACATTACGTACAAAGAATGGGGCAAGCAGGTAGCGTGGCTTGCTGTATACGTGTACACCATTGCCAGTATGTTTCCGGTCTTTACGCCGTTTGCCGCAAATACCGAGAAGTTCATGATATTGCCGCTTATGGGTGCCATTGCACTATACGTAATGTCCCGAAATAGGAAGATCGAGTTATGTAGTGGTGGACGCCAGCAAAACGCCGTTTTCGTTCTCAGTGGCGCATTAACTGCCTTTGCTGTTTTGTACAAACCAATTGCGGCGCCCCTTTTGTTTGCGCTTCACGGCATGTGGTTTTTTCAAATTTATAGACAAGATCATGACATGCGTAAAACGGTTGTCTCGATCACGTATTTCGTATGCGGTGGAATCGTTGCAACCACCTTGGTGATGCTTCCGATTTTTCTTCTGGGTGGATTCGAACAATTTCTTGCGCAGGTTGTTATTTTTAATAGCGGATACGTTGCGTCATTTGGATTAGGAATATCAAATGCGATCAACTATGCGACCAAGTTTGTGTTTTATTGGTGGATTCTGTTTATACCGTTTATCGCGTATCTTATTAAGCGTCCCAGACATTGGTATGTGTATCTTGTCCTTTCCGCAGCAGGGGTCTTTACGGTTTATGCAACGCCCATAGGTCATTACTACCTTTTAGTTATGCCGTTTGTTGCACTCATTGCATCTGCTGGTATTTTTGCTCTTTCCGAACAATTCGTTGGTGCTCGAAAATTTCACGTTTTTATGGGCGCATCGGTACTTACTGCGGTGTTAATGCTAGCACCATTTGCAGTGCAGTATTCTTTGACACCCACACAACTTGTTAATTGGGTATATGGAACCGTTAATCCATTTTCCGAGGCACAGGAGGTTGCCAGTCACGTAGCAGAAATTACCGGTTTTAAAGAAAAAATATTTGTAGCAGGCTCAGAACCTGAGATCTATTTTTATGCGCAACGTAAATCTGTCAGCAAATTCATAATCACCTACCCGCTTAATCTTCCAACAACATATCGTGAGCAATTTCAGCATGAGGCGGTTTACGATCTGACACAAAACCCACCGACAGTTATCGTTCTTGCACATCGCGACATGAGCGGACTGTGGGATGAAGATAGCCCTCGGATATTTATTGATTATCTTGAAAATCTCCTGTCCGAAAACTATCACCCAATTGGCGGCTATGTATGGGACGAGTTTGGTGGGTATTGGGAAGATACTTTAACAGAGAACTTAATTGAATCATCAAGTTACGTTGTGTATAGAAAGAATAGTGAATAATAGATCATAACCAAGAAGCCGGAATGCAGTATAGGGTAGTTTGTTCACCAACTTTTCTCTGATCAAATTTGTCGGGCGTGATGAGTATGGCTGTAGCAGGCTTGTATTTTTCTACGAAACTATAAAAACTCTTGCCTATTGAAACACTTGATCCTGCGGTAATTTTTACTTCAATTGGAATAACTTCTCCGATAACTGGTTCTAAAACAAAATCTATCTCAGCTTGGCTTTTTGATCGCCAAAACTTTACCTGTTGAGTTGAGTACGTATGTCTCTTCAATGCCGAAAAAACAAAGTTTTCAAACAAACTTCCCTTGTCAGTTCGCTCTAAAAGGGGAGAAAAACTATTTATGAGTGAATTTCTCAGACCAGTATCCAAAAAATACGGGGTCGGATTCTTAACAATTTCTGTCCTTTTATTAGTATAGTAAGGTCGCAACAATTCAACCACATACGTTTGACTTAAGATGTCTAGATGCTTCTTTAATAATTCATAATACAAGCCACTTTCTTTAGATAAATTATCATAAACAATGAGATTTCCTATTTGTAGTGCCAGCAATTGAGCCACCTTAACTAGTTCAGAGTCCGTCTCTAGCTTTAAAAGATCGACTATGTCTTTGGATATATATGTTTGGAAAATGTTTCTGAGTAATGTAGCTTTCACCTCATCATTATCTGCTAACACTACTGATGGATATCCGCCATAAACTACATACTCGTACAATAAGGAAGTCAATGCACTTTTTATCGTTTGCGATGTAACCTCATCCTTAAAAATCACTTTCTCACCTTTTAAAAGTTTCTTTAGTTTGACGCTGTTGTCGTGTATTAATGCTAAAAGGTTTTCATCTTTTGCGGACAAATATTCCGTAAAAGAAAAAGGAAGCAACTCAAAATAAACAAGACGTCCCACCATATATTTTCCTGTTTTTGCTTGTAGCTCGAGCGATGATGATCCAGTAATGATAATTTTTACATTAGTGGTGTCATGGATAAATTTAAGTTTCTGCCCACCACCTTTTGCATACTGAAACTCATCGATGAATACACTCTTATAGGGTAATACATGCAATTTTATAAACGAATTGATATCTGATTCAAAGATTTCGAGTATCCCTTTATCCTCAAACGTGATGAAATTTGTTGGCCCTTGAGCATCACGTATCTCTTTTTCCAACTCTTTCACAAAAGTAGTCTTCCCAGCCTGTCGAGGTCCTCGAATCGCAATATACTCCCTTCTTTTTAGAAAGGGATCCAATTCTTCCCGTAAACTTCTTTTAATAATAGCAGGGTTATTGTTCATTACTGTTTAATAATAGCAGGGTTGTGTGTAAAAATCAATATGCACTTTGACTACCTTCATTCACGCATTCGGATGTCAATATATCTAGTCCAAACCTGCTTGCGCAGGCAGGACAAACTTATGTATGTCGCTGTCAGTTTACTCTTATATGACCAATAGCTTACCGGCAGGTCTATGTGACCTAGACATTCACTGTTTTGGGGTAACTACAGTATGAAAAACCTACATCTTAACTTCAATAGAAACCCCTGCAGGGAGGTCGAGGTTTGAGAGAACATCAAGAGTTTTGGGAGTTGGGTTGTTTACATCAATTATTCTTCGATGTGTACGCTGTTCAAACGCTTCTTGCGATCTTTTATCGATATGGGGACCACGAATCACCGTGAATTTTTCAATAAGTGTTGGAAGTGGCACAGGACCAATTACCTCAGCTCCAGACTGAAGCGAAGCATCCAAAATCTCCTCGGCCGTTTGGTCAAGGACTTTGTAGTCGTATGATTGTAATTTTACTCGTATTCT
>Ga0100380_10006562_pt1 | contig 11826 bp, 8 predicted proteins | sample CryGeymeta201504_FD_80417 | JGI IMG/M metagenome (GOLD analysis project Ga0100380, IMG submission 80417) | Groundwater microbial communities from Crystal Geyser aquifers in Utah, USA - Crystal Geyser metaG 2015-04 | ecosystem: Environmental > Aquatic > Deep subsurface > Groundwater | place: USA... | reverse complement strand
CCGCCCTCGTTTCAGCTCCGTCCCGTCCAACAACAACTGCCAACCAGAGTCCAGCTTTCGAGACTGGCAAAGATAATTACAACAGCATCGACGATCGTAGGAAGAACCAGGCCACGAAAAGTCCAATTACCGCTGCAACTGCCGATAAAAAAATTACCATTGCTCGGATACGTTCTACGCGACGAACGGATATTGATGCTGTGGCGGATCTGCTGTCGTCCGCCATTTCCGGCGACCTCACTAGTTGTGCTTCCAACAGGAAGAATGATAATACATTCCGCATGAGAGTAGAACGGTTACGCACAAAATCGTCTTTGAGAACTACGCTAGATCTTCGCATGAGAGCAATGGAAGAAGGTAAAAAACAGTTGGCACAACAAACAACAACACAAGCGAATCAACACAACGACGATGACGATCGAGCGCAACAACAAGTATTACAACACTTGTGGTCTACGAAGCATTCCTTTCGCCGAAAAATCAAACAAGCGGCCGAAGTATCGAACGAACCACATCCTTGGCAACACCACAATTTTGACGTCGTACCACCCAACGACAGTTGCTGGTTGCGACACGAGATGATTTCGGCGCAAGATATTACCACTGGAAACATTATTGGGTTTTGTGAAATTGCCATGTTACATTGTCCACCGTCGACGGTCACGAAAGCTGCAACAGAAATGGGGCCCCCTGATGTGGCTCCGACCATTGCCAATCTCATAGTATCACCAACGTGGAGACGCAAAGGAGTCGCAAGGGGACTCATCAAGAGCGCGGAACGAATTGTGCAACGCAAATGGAAGTGTGACAGACTAGGATTGTACGTGGAGAGAAACAACGGAAAAGCCATGGATTTGTACATGAGATCTGGGTACGAAGTCACTACTTGGTCTTCGTTACATGCAGGGGATGCTTCCTCCACCAGGTGGTACATGAACAAGTCTCTCTGTTGAACAACTACAAAATAATAATGAGCGAAGCATGTTATTACTATTTTAGTCATGAAAATGTTTCTCTTAAGGTTTTAAAAAAGTCGGCGTCACACTACTTTCCTCGTAGAGAACAAGTAGAGCAATACCATTATCCTGCTCTCTCCTCGCCTCGTGAAAATTGTGCGTATCCTTTTGATAATGCTTCCCCTCATGTTGAAAATTGAAAAAATCAATCGACACACCGCTTTTAAAAATCCAAAACGCTTCCAATCATTCGTCCACCCAATTCCTGTAACTCGGCTTCAATACGACCATCAGCATCATCAGTACCGTTGCCGTTAGTAGTACCATTCAACTTGTTGCTGTGGTTGTTGTCAGACTCGCTTGCAAATGGATTTTCCTTCAGGCGACTTTGAATATTCAACGAACCATTGCTTCTACTTCCGTTGTTGTTATCTCCAGACCAAGGGCAAGAAGGCGACGGATGCTGCTGCTGCAAGTAAACGTTGTGGCTGGGACTTATAGACGATGATGTGATTGGGACCAAAGCCGGGTTGTTGCATTGCTGGTGACTCATCGGAGTGCCAATGGGAGTTGTTGTATTCGATAGAACAAGAGTATCCCTCAAAGGTGTTGTCGCCCCTGAGACTGGTGCTATTAATCCTGGAGGAGGTGCCAATCCTGGTGGGGGTCGCAATGGTCGTTGCGGGGACGATTCAAGAAGATTCTTGTTATTTTCATCCAAATTAGAGTCGTTTGGTGCACTCCATAGTCCGCAGTTGAAATCAACCGAGTTGGCTGAATTAACGCGGAAACGATTACGGGAGGAATCAAATGAGTTAACTGTGGTCTCGTTAGGCATCCATTGTTGAGTGCTGGCAGCAGGAGCAATAGATGGTACAGTAGGGGGCGACCATCCAGAGTTACCACCTTCGCACGAAAATAGAGTTTGAGAATGTGGAGACACGGGGGGTAGGCGATTGTTGTTGTCGTAGTAGAAAGACGACGAGTCTGTTGTCGAGATCGAAAGAACAGTGGCACCGCTACTAGTCGGAGGGGTTGCTGTAAAGGTAAAATTATTCGCGTTGGGCGTTGAGAAAGGTGATTGCGTGCGGTTATTAGTGGCCTGGTTCTTGGGGGGCTTTGGAAAACGACCACCTTTGCCGCGACCACCACGAGAGGTTTGGATGTTACCTCCGCGCCCTTTACCACCACGAATGTGTTTCTGTCCTTTAAAGTTCTTATCCGAGTCGAATTGGGCTTCGTTGCCATTACTCTTGAAGTTATTCGATGCAAAATGACCAGCGGCCGTCACACCATTCTCCTGTTGCGCAGTTGTTGGTATGACCGTGCCGTTTCCTTTCACGTTTGATTTCTGTACTCGATTCGATTTGGTATTCGCTGCTGCTTTTCCTGTTCGCACACTCGTACCGGTAGTAGTCGTAAGCTTTCCTTTCTTGGCATTTCCACGAGACACTAGTTGTTGTTGTTGACGAGGAAGAGGACCGGATCGCACCGACATGGATCCACAAGAAATATCATCTGACATGGCAGCCGACTCAACTGTACAAACCGAAGGAATGGAATCCCGTAATCCTTTTGCCTCCATTGTTTCATCCGAGCTTACCACTGATTCCATTGCAGATGGTGAAGTTGCAATGCTGGCGCCTTCTTCCTCTTGACTCATGATCACAGACGAGGATGTTTGGGAGTTTCTGACGTTGGTTTCACTGCTATCTTTTGGGTCGTGCTCTTTTGCGTTAGGTTCAGGAGTAGTCATAGCTGCATGGTTGTTGTCATTATCTTCATTTGGTGGTATTGCACTCTCGTCGCCATCACCGTCGCTACGATGACTATTGGTGTTTGATTTTTCATCGTCATGGACATCAGCTCCATCCAAGGAAACTTCTTCTACCTTTGGTAATCGAGGACCTGTGCTCGTAGTCGTACCTTTTACTTTACTACCTCGATGTCCTTTTCGTTTGCGTCGCTTCTTAGTTTCTGATGCTTGATGCCTCCGTTTCGTAGTGTTCACGTCTCCTGATTTGTCGTTGTTATTGCTGTTGCGGTTGTTATTGCTGTTGTTGCAGCCAGGAGATAAAATTGCCTTGCGTATAACGACTGCTAGTATAAGTACCAGTAGTGCGGTGACAGCGGACGAAGCCGATGCAGTCGCTATCACACCATAGTCGTTAACCATGGTATCCCACCAGGCAGTGCAAGTATCTAAGACTGTCATCATGGCGTCACTGTTGTTTTGGGTTTTGAAGAGCGGTAGGAGACAGCAAGAGTATTGTAAGATGAGATGTGACTTCAAATCAATCATACGCGACTGTGTCGTGAATCGTTTCCAAACGTGGTCAAACACAAAACTCTCACTCTCTTCTCTATTTTGCGAACTCCAAAACCAAAAACGTACCGTATTTTCCCCAGTATAATCCATGTCATGCCATCCGGATGAACAATCAAAGCAACAATGGTCAAGAACCCCAATACCACCAGAGCTGGTGGAGCTGGCCAATCTATGCTGCTGCTGCTGTTGTTGTTGTAGTGGTGGTGGTAGTGGTAATAGTGACTATGATGACAATACTTTTCTTCTTCCATCAAAAGCATCGACTGGAGGGTGGCAAAATATTTTTGAGTCCACTCACTGATACCACCATTACCATTACCACCACCAACAACAACACCTTGACTGCTTGTGTGACTGTTGCTAGGAATCGGTGTAGATGCTGTGCTACCGTTGCTGTTGACGCCTTTACTTTTGTTGTTCTTGTTGTTGGTATAATAATTGGACACCAAAAGACGTAGACAATGACCCAACACCAAACTTCGTACTAATCCTACAACACCAAAGGTAGATCGTTGTAACCACAAAAACAAGGCGGCACAGGAGGCTAATAAATCCCAAACAGGACTGTCCAAAATAGATGATGATGATGATGATGATGATGTTGAAGAAGAAGAGCCGTTCATGTTGCTATCGTTGTTGTTATCATTAGAGACATTAAAGTCGCTTGATAATGATTGTTGAAGTTCTTGATCAGGTACCTGATGATCGTGATTGTTCGAAACAAGTTCAGCCCGAATAGATGTTTCCGGAGTCGTCGTCATCATGTCTCACGCTCACTCCCGGAATAATGTCCTGTTCGTTGGTTGTTTGGTTGATTCTGCGCTTTTGTTTTTTTTACGCAGGAAGACTTCTTTTTTCCACGACTCTTCTTATTAATACACCTCACCCCAACAACTACTACCTAAGAAACAGGCAAGAAGGTACTATTGTCCCGGCAGAGATAGAGAGATGGGTGGGTGGGTAGAGAGAGATATCTTTCCAAAGTTTATATGATGATAGCTGTCGGATGAGAAAGTCCCTTCACAAGATGCGACCCGATCATTAATTTTCCAAACAAGAAGCACGTTGCTCTGGTTTGTCGTTTCGGTTTTTTTTCCCTATCAGGATCGGTCTGCTGGTCGATTCAATACTAAAGCGCGCGCATGGACGGACAGACTGCAAGAATATGTTGGAAGCCAAGTGTGCTACTGGAGTATCTTTTATTATTTTTGTCGAATTCCTGACTTCTTTTGCACGGCTACATTCGTTGATTGTTTTTTATCAGGACAAAAAAAAAATTAATAACAATTGAGTTAGTTTCCTTGGGATGAATCAACATCATCATCACTGTCCACTATCTGGTACTATTTCTCACTCCCCCCATTTTCTAAAATCATGCTAAATAGAAGGACAGCTCGTTCTGCGAGTAGTAATATAAGTGATACCGAAACTGGCAACACAACATCATCCTCTCTGACGGAACCCAATGACAACAACAGTTCCTCTCCAACAAATAATAATAATACAAATCCAACAGCAACAACCACGACAACACATCAACAACAACAACCACGACAACAACCGAAACAAACCGTCAAGAAGAAACGCAAAAAATCTTCATCTTGGAAACATTATCTGCCCCTCTGTTTTGTGTTTACTTATGTCGTGGTCGTTATGATGGCTCTGGCCTTGTTGGTACGATATTTATGGAATCCTTCGTCAAAGAACAAAGATGGAGGAGGATCTTCCACAGCAATCATATCTCAATTTCAAGCACAACAACACGATGCTAATCGATTAAAAGTGGGAGAAACATCCTTGGATGGAACAGATCCAGCCCATTTGGAATATCCCAAAATCCTTCGTCCCAACAACGACGATTCAACAAAACCATTTTATTATTATAAGTATCCTATCCTCAGTCAAGCAGCACTCGACATGTGTACCAGAACACTATGGCATACCATTGAAACAACTACCATTGTCTTACCCAACAAAGAAACCTTTGTCCATACGGGTGATATTGATGACTTGTGGTTGCGCGATTCGGCGGCGCAGGTACATCCCCTCCTGGTACCACTGTTTGGGCCCAATCGGACGCAATCGCTGATTGCGACAGATGCCAAATTGGATCGGATCGTATCTGGATTAATACGACGTACTGCTACGTACATTCGACACGACCCGTACGCCAATGCCTTTCGGATCGACGATTCGTACGTTTTCAGCCAAGCACAGAAGCGGATGGGCCGTCACGACTTGATTTCAACATGGAATTACGAATTGGACAGCCTGGCCTTTTGGATGCGCATGGTGTACTTTTATGCCAAGCAGTCACCCAACGGAATGCGACCCGAAAGCGTCGTACGATTGGAAAAAGTTCAACAAGCAGCAGAAATTATGGTAGATTTATGGAAAGCCGAACAGCAGCACGAACTTGACGATGTCTCTGTACCGCGGGGGCCGTTGTTTGATTGTCTCAATTGCAACAAACCGTACCGATATCCGGGTTTGCCCCGCAATGGCAAAGGATCACCGACCAATGCTTCCGCAGGATTGACGTGGACAGGGTTTCGTCCCAGTGATGATGAATGCAAGTACGGATATCTTATCCCGGCCAACATGTTTGCCATTGTAGCGTTGGAATACGTACAAGACATGGCCACAAAAATTTGGAAGAACTCTGAATTGGCCATCAAGGCACACAGATTGGCCCAGGAAATACAACTGGGAATTGAAACACATGGAATTGTGACGCATCCTGTGCACGGCAAAATTTATGCCTACGAAGTTGATGGTCTAGGAAATTCGTTTGTCATGGATGATGCCAATATCCCATCCTTACTTAGCATTCCTTATTTGGGATACAAACACTACGATCGACAAGTTTATGCCAATACTAGACGATTCATCTTAAGTCACGACAATCCGTACTATCACAAGGGAACTAATGACATAACAGGAGAGATAGAGGGATACGGCTCTCCGCATATGGAAAGGGCCATTCGCAACAACATCTGGCCCATGTCCATTGCTATGCAGGGGCTGACCAGTGATGATGTGGAAGAAAAGGTCCGACTGGTCGAAACCTTGGTCAAGGCGTCGGCGGGTACAGGATGGATGCACGAGAGTTTTGATGTGGCCAATCCTCGTCACTTTACGCGATCGTAAGTGTGAATATTACGAACTGCCGCTGCCGCTGTCGCTGCCGCGTTTCTGGTTGATTTGTTGTCCAGAACGAACCTTACACTCTTTTTTTAAAAATCGATGTTTGTTGCAAAGTTGGTTCTGTTGGGCCGACTCGTTGTTTGCAGAGCTAGTTATGTCATTGACAGATCAATGTCCCAGTACAGAGCACAAGTACAGAGTCATGGAATGGAGAGACCTGGTCCTGGTGCCTGGTGGCATCTACGCCGAAGATTAAGTCATGGGGTACTATGCTTGGCGTTGTCGCGAATATTGGTGCCGGGTCCAATGCGGGTGTTCTGTCTGAAGGAATCGTGCGCATTTAGGTCCTCCAACGGCTACCGTACCTAGGAACGCCCGTCCCCCGCCCGCAAATGCATCACATTGCAGGAATTATTAATGGCGTGTTCCCAGCTAGCGTTCCAACACGTACTTTTCCAGAATTTTACGGACGCTCGTAACGAGCAACCTTCGTCAAAGTATCCTCAGGAAAAAGAGAGTGCACTTTTTATAGCATCAAGGGAGGTATGCGATAGACAGCATGAAAAAAGGACGTAAAGCATGTCAAAATGCTAAAAAATACCGCGACGTTTTCAAGATCAATAGTTTTATTACTATAAAATAATAGTTAAACTACGGTACCTCGTGAAAGTGCATCTCGTTGTCATAATATATTATATATTATATCCACCTATGTTTTACAACTTGTGGTAGTTGAGTTGTGCAATTTCGGCATCACGAGCCTTGATCTTTTGAATATCGTGATAAATTTCTTTCTTGAAGGGGTCCAGTTTCATGTTGGGAGCATAATCCTGCAAGGTCTTGGTTTTGAAACTAAGGTCCGAGGCTCGCTTCAATCGTCGTTGACGTCCAATGGTAATTTCCGGATCCGCCAAAGCCAAAGCCTCGGCAGTCGCAGGCATGGAATTGTTCAGCAAATCTTCGTATCTCAAACCTATAAAATGAAATCAAGTGATTTTTTCCCCATTTTTATGGTGTATCAGTTACGATGCGTATAAGAAGATGGTTGGTTGGATACGAAGAGAAAGACAGAGATACAAAAAAAAAGCATAAAGTTAGCATGCTATGATTTATAGGTAGCAGTGTATAGGAGTGTACAGGGAGTGTATCAGCATGTTCACCTCCCTCTTTCTCCTCCCCAAGGTGTTAAAATGGAAACGCTGTTAAAAAGGTATCATCTTTACTATCGAATGCATAAACACATAGATGTTTGTTCGCTCGACACCACCAAGGGAGAGAGAGAGACGAATCCTGTCTCCATTGGCGATTTCCTTCCGCCTCCTCACTAAATATACGTAACTAACTAACCAACTAAGTAACTAACAAACAAACAGCTCTTACCCATTTTGTTGAGTTCTCTGCCTACTGCTCTTTGGTAGGCAGGAGCGACGACCTTCATGACGGAGTGGTAAAGTTGATTCATCCTTTCCACTAATAACTTTTGATCTCTTTTTGACTGTGAAGAAGAGTAATAATAATATTGCCAACTTGAAAGTATAAAAAATAAGCACGCCGTATTCAATAACAACCCCCAAACTCTGTTGCGTTCGTTGTGCCATGTTTGCAGCAAAGAAAAAAGCTACCCGGATGTGACGTGTCATTGATGACGTATAGAAGTGTAGACCAATAAAGACTACCTGGGCAGCCAAAGGAGTTACCAACATCATACAACAACAACATCAGTGAAATTCTGGTCTCTGTGAAGTCCTACTAGGTCCTACTAGGTCCTAGCTAGTAGGCTCAAACGCATTGCTATTCCATTATACTTTACTCTACTATCATCTCCCTCTATACAAAAGCATGACATCGGAACAAGACGACACTCTTCCTCCTCCTCCTACTACTACTACTACCACTACTATAGACTCTGATCAGAAACGACGACATCATACATTCACGGAAGCCCTGTTGGTGAATGGTCCCACTTGTCAACAACCTCGGGACGATGGTGACGTTCTTTCGGTAGAACCTGGCAATTGCTGTGTAGTGAATATTTCTCCGGCACAACCACCTCGAACACAAAGAATACTTCCAGCCGCACCAATAATAACAACAACAGCAGCGATGTTAGTGCAGTCATTATCCATTTGTAAAAATCAACAAGAAAAGGAACAAGAAGAACATGAACTGGTGGAACATCCGGTCGTATCCTCCTCCTACTACTACACGACTCCTACCGATTCTCATGACCAGAATCACGACAGTAAAAAAACCAACTTCATAGTAGTAACAGATGCTGCACAAGACTACGGATACAAATACGAATTTTGCCATTCACAACCGCCATCAACATCATCCCTACAAGATGGAAATTGTTGGCAAGCACCTTCCGAACAAAATGACAGCAGCTTTGACGATGACGATGATCACAGTGAACCTTTCTTGGATCATTACTATCAAAGCAATTCTGCAGACCTACCTTTTGGATCCTCTATGCAAATAAATGCCAACAAACAACAGCAAATATCATCATCGTTAGTATCACCAGCAGCCTCTGATCCTTGTGTTTACTTGTTGGGATCTGCGTATCATCCCGCATTGGACTACGAACGACAACGAAATCACGAATTGTCACTGTACTGGTTTACCTACCGATCCGATTTTCCCGAAATTGCACCGTACCACATTACCTGTGATGCAGGATGGGGATGCATGTTGCGATCGGCTCAAATGTTGCTCGCTCAGGCCTTGAGGGTGCATTTCAAATCACGTAACTATTCGTCTCATCACTTGTCGTTGGCCCAAAAACGACGCGAACCCTTTTTACGGAGTCTCTTGATTTGGATGGCCGATCTTACACTCAAGGACAGTGTGTACAGTCTGCACAATATGGTTGCGACAGGCATGGCCAAATACGAAATTTTACCAGGAGAATGGTACGGTCCCGGATCGGCTTGTCACGTGTTACGAGATTTAGTCCACGCCCACGAAGCAAAGCAATTGGCACTCTGGACCAAGAAACAACAACACCGACAAGAGCAAGAAGGAGGAGGAGGAGGAGGAGGAAGAGCAAAAGACGAATCAACCAAAACGACGACCTATAGTCCGAACAAACCGGTGCGTGTCTTTCGTGTTCACGTGGCCTCACAGGGAACCGTGTATTATGATGCCGTACGAGAGCTCATGACGCAAGAAAGTCGGTCAGAATTCGAACAACAACAGCAACAACAACAACAACAGTCAAGTATCTCTGCCACCAAACAACAACAAGAAGACATGCCCGAACATCCTCTGGCCACAGCCGCTGAAGATTTACAAAAAGAAGTACAATACCAACAGGCATTGGAACGATTGGAATGGGATACAGGATTGTTACTATTGATTCCACTTCGGCTGGGTTTACAAACAGGCATTACGGAAGAGTATGCCAAATCTTTGGCGTATATTTTTTCCTTGCCTCAATCGGTGGGTGTTTTGGGTGGCCGTCCTCGCGGAGCGCGATGGTACGAAATAAAAAAGAGGTGGTCGTGTTGTAGTTGTTATGTTCGAATGTGTGTGTCTTTTTTTCGCATGCTTTGTTTCTCATCAACACTTGTGTTGGTTATTGTTGTTGTTGTACTCTGCATAGGTTTTATGGAGCCTGGTCGGATGGAAGCAAAATTCTGGGATTGGATCCGCATACCGTGCAAGCAGCACCCCGACGACGAAAGGCGCGCGTCAATGGCAAGGAAACGTACGTGGTCGACATATCCGAAGAATACCTAAGAAGTGTACACACTACAAGCACAGAGACTGTGTCTATGTTGAGAATGGATCCTAGTATTGCTTTGGGGTTTTATTGCCGAACTGCGCAAGAATTTCAGGACCTGCAAAACAAAATGGAACAGTGGAGATTGGCCAACCCTAAGGTGCCACAACTTTTTACATTTGCTGAACACAGTCCTGACTATGCCAATGGCGGTAACCCGATGATGGATGATCTCGTGACGGGTGGAATGACAGGCTCTTCATTCTTGGACGAGGATGGCGAAAACAGAAGTAACGCCAGCGATGAAGAAGATTTTGTTTTTCTTTGAGTAATTTGAGTGATGTCATTCACTTCGGTCAAAAATTATTAAGAAAGTAAGGACGAGAGTGACAAAGAGGCGAGAGTAACGGAGGGCAAAGGACAGACGTGTGATAGGGTCAGAGCTAGTATTTCGAACCACGAAATATTTTTTTTTCTTTCTCTCCTCATTATCCATTTCTACTACAGCTGTAGCTAGAGGTTTATCTACTAGCTCGACTATTTTTTATTTTTTCATACCTGTACATACTTTTCCCATAATTTCTCGCAACATAGTCTGCAATACCGCTACTTGAAAAGACTGCATTAGCATGGCAAACCTTCCACCGCCTCCAAGTAGTCAAGTTCTATCCTTGATCTCAGCTTTATCGAATACAGCGAATCATGATCTACATGTGCAAGCAATTCGTGCCCGAGACGACGCCTTGTCGTCTTCTCCCGAGTCCTACAGTAATCTTTGCGAGCAACTGGGATATCTCATGGTCGGCTGCGACCATCCAGCTCAGTTAATTCAGCGGTTGGATGCAGCCTCGATGGAGCAATGGAAACAGACGGATGCTGCATCTGTCCATCAATTGCAGCAAAATGAAGCCTTGTGGATACCCTTTGGTCAAATGGCAGGATTGGTTCTGAAGAATGCTTTACTACACCCACCTATTGTCCCCATCGCGGGCATGGACGGTCAGCCGCAACGTGCACTCTCGTTGTTGGCACCACAAGCGGACAAAGTCAAGGCAACTCTACTATTGTGTTTAGGTTGTCAACATGCCGAACTCAGAGCCGTAGCCAGTTCTGTTATTGCGACTTGCAGCGTGTCGCTCGATGGTGTTCAACCAGCCCTTCATATTTCATCTTGGCCACAATTGGTTCCGGCCTTGATCCACAATTTGCAGTCCTCAAACGGCAATACGTCTGCTATCGTAGAAGGATCCCTGACAACTGTGCGAAAGATGATGGAAGATGGGCCTACTGAGATAGATTCCGAATCTTTAGATGCTTTGGTGCCCCTGCTTTTGCGTTTTCTGGCATCTTCTGATGAGCGATCTAAAGTTTCAGCACTACAATCTCTTGTGGCGTGCCACTCTGATGAGATGATGCCTTCTGCATTGGTAGTGAACTTTTCCGAATATTTGGCTGGTATTAGTGCTTTGGCTACAGATCCGTCCTTATTGGTGCGAAAATGGGTGTGCCGATCCATTGTTACCTTGCTTGAGTTACGAACGGAATACTTGCAAGATCATATGGCAGCCATTAGTCAATTCATGCTACAACAAACTGATACTGTTTACAACAATCCACAGCAATATCAACAACCGACCACCACTCCCAGTGCGGTGGCTTTGGAAGCT
>Ga0100380_10006558_pt1 | contig 11832 bp, 18 predicted proteins | sample CryGeymeta201504_FD_80417 | JGI IMG/M metagenome (GOLD analysis project Ga0100380, IMG submission 80417) | Groundwater microbial communities from Crystal Geyser aquifers in Utah, USA - Crystal Geyser metaG 2015-04 | ecosystem: Environmental > Aquatic > Deep subsurface > Groundwater | place... | reverse complement strand
AGCGAATAACCCATTATGCTCTTGTAGATATCCATCAATAGTATTTATGTTCGTAATGCTACTTTTAATGATCATACCATTAGGTATCGCGGCACTACACGTATACTCCTCGAATATATCTATTACTACATGTCTCATTATAATACCTCTATATTCTTACCAATATGAACGCCAATAATTTTTCTAAGTTCAGCAAGTTTTTTAGGATCTGGCTTCCTAGATATTAACTCTTTTTCATAAGCTTTTCTTTTCCTCGTCAAAAATGCTGCTTTATTTTCAGTAATAAGTCCAACTTGTGCGAATAAGTTTGCCATTAACATAATATACCTCGTTATTATTTGTGATTAATACACTTATCTGTCAACTGATAGATGAGTATTTTGTCTTCACCTTCTATTATTTCTTGTAAATATTCCTCCTTAATGATTTTAGAACTAATTAATTCGTCGATTAAATATTTACTATCCCTAATAGCGACTAAATCGTCGCTTTTTAATTTAAGTAAAATATTTGATGTTATACTAAAATTTTCTGCCGTAATGGCAGTGTTCTTGTTGGCATATTTGCCAAATCTTAAATTTGATATTTTGATATTCATAGACCTGCTCCAGATTACAGTATTGCAGTTTGTGATTATACAGGGTCAAAATCTCCTATTCTCCCTGCTTCATATTTATTCCTATTATATTCATATCTTAGATTATTGTCATCTAATCTAGCAATAGGACAATTTATTAAACCATTAGCATCAGGCTTATCACATGTAAAACTACATGGAATACCAATGCTATTTTTTACCTTGAAAGGGCATTCTACATTAGAGTCTACCCTTCCGAGGATTAATTTTGACTCGTACATTATTAGTATTCATCTATTAGACATTCGTCTAATACATTAATGCTGTCTTCACGGTCTTCCTCAACCTCATCACCAGGGACGAACTCAAGGTTTTTAACTAGATAATCTAAGATTGTCATGCTGACTCCTTTTTTGTTTTTGCTATTAAATGTTTACCGGAGTTTTTCCGGTACAATCCTAACTGCTTACGAACAACGCGTATAGCATCATTTGCGGCAGATTTTCTCATATTAAATTCAGACACTATACTATCTCTAATATTCTTAGTATTAGTAGCTATTTTTTTTACAATCATCTGTTTAATTGGATAAATCATACAACAACTCCTTCATTAATGTTAAATTGACGTTTAATTTTACTAACTCTTAATCTTTTAAGTCGTTCGTATTCCTTTTCAGGTATACTTTGACGTGCTTCCCTAGAGTATATATAGGGAGCTAATTCTAACCGTTTTAATGCCCTGAGGTCTCTAGCCTCTGGCATTTTTACAATTTGTGATTTCATATGTATTAACTACATTATTTAATTAGTGGAATGTGGCCGCGATATCTTTCTTCGTCTTCTCAATCTTTTGTATTTTTCATATAACTATTAAACTTTATAAGCCACATTATACACATAATGATAGTCATTGCAATTGAAACAACGCTACTCACCAAGAGGATATTGCTACCCTCCCAAAACGGAGTAAAACTAAACCATCCTACCTCATATGTGCGATTGGCAATATCAATTATTATAGCAAACATAGTTATAATACTAAACATAGTTTCATTCTTGTTTAGTATTTCATATCCATCTAATGTTACATAGGCAAGAAAAGGCGGCATATCCTTATCTAGTCTCCAAAAAACTAAAGAAACAACAAGACTAAATATAGTACAATATAAATCAACAGCATAGTAGATCCTATTAGCGCCATTATTAATATTACATCTTAAGTCTATGTTTTTACTAATTCTCACTTAACCTCCATAATTATAAAAAAAAGAGTGGCTGTCCTGGGATTCGAACCCAAGCAATCGTGTGGAGACACTTCACCATTTCCAATTAGTACAGATATTTTATCACATATCTGCATTGCAATTAAGCAATCAACAGCCAATCCATATTACTTATTAAATACAATACATATCATCCTTTGCGGAGCCCTTTACCCGTAGGGCCGAGCAGAGCGAGGGGGCGGAGCGGAGTCTCAATCTATAGATGTTTTTATTACATTTGCTAATAACTCAAACATCTTACATTCTGTATCTAACAGATGCTCGTACCACCAAATCTTAGTGGCACTTGAAAAATGCCCTCCCATTCTATTTACCAGTCTATACAACGTAACATTAAAATATAATTCAATAATATTTCTTCCCTTTGCATATACTTTGTCATCGTAGCAGCCTTCACCATATCCATTATCAAACCACACTGTATTATAGGCGTGTAGTTTTCCATTATAGGTATAAATGCTCACCCTCTTTGGGAGACAATAGTGGACCACTAAAATGACAACTATTGCAAAACAAATAAAACTAATTAATAATACATATAACATAATATCCTCCTCAGACATTATTGGATGTACTACTACCATGGACTTGTGACCATGCGACGGCACATTAACACTCACCATCATAGTGAGTGCCACTCTGTTAAACTCTTCTAAGAGTGAGGGTTATCCCGGTTCCTATAACTTCCCCAGTTTTGTTCCATCTCGGCCTACTGGCAACAATCCTATACTCTCCATCTTGGAGTGTACCATTAATGTTAGCGGGAACCATATTAATGGGTCTCAATAAGCCGTCTACTACATATACGACATCATCAACTTCAAACTCAACTGTAGAACAGCTAACTTCTTTGACATCGTCCTTATTGACTCTGGATCTCCAAATATCAACAGTGATTAATTCACCATTGTTTATAACTTCATTCGCCATACCAACGCTATAGTCGATATGTTTCGCCACCTTTCCATCTATTACTTTTCGTAGGACATCTTGTCCTAGTAATAGTGGATAGTATATTTTTCCAGTTTTATTGGTTGCAATCATTAGTGCGACCAATTGACGCAAGAATTCTGGACCAAATTCTTGCGTTATCCTTGCTCTTATACCACCAATAACCGACGTAACTATATTGAAGTCGGTTTCATTATCGTCATCTGGCAATTTTGAGAATGCCATAGACCATATTTGATTACTTAAATCCTTTAAGTCATCAAGGACGTCATCTTCAACCTCATTTAGATATGTGTCACATAATAACATCATATCTTTAAACTCAATGACATTAAACTTATCAATCGTGACATCATTAAGCAGTTCTAAGATGTCTGCCAAGTAGCTAGATACTTTTGATTGCATTTTGAATGCTTCATTAAAAGTATCTGATTCCTTTCTACATATCAGATCAGGATGCTTTATTAGCTTACCTTTGCCATTAAATGCCTTTGGTATAGCTTCCTTGCCATATTTCAATAAGTCTTCCAATTCGTAGCCCTTACGAATTGTATGTTTCATGGAGTATACCGGCGCCTGGATGCATGCACCTAAATACTCAGTGTCATTAAGTCCATATAAATACATAGACCCCGCAGTGTCATCCGCGACACCAACTAGACTATTGGCGTTACAGAAGACCTGAGCAGCCGATATCGAGTCATATTGTAACTCAAGTTCGGCTGGTGTCCCCACTTTAAGAGAGTCGAAATTACATACACCTTGGTCCAGTGCATGTCTGCCTGACAGGACTACAAGTTTGTCACCATCATAGTCTCTCAGTCCGTATTCATTGGACTTCATTGAGATCGATATGGACCGTGATTTCAATTTGCCAACTATTCTTTTAGAGAAGACGAATGGAGATTTACCTTCTCTATCAGGAAACAATGCTGGAGCTATCAGCACTGTAATATAATCACCAATAGTGAGATTATGCTTAATCATAAACTCATTAGATAATAATGCGCCATCAAACGGCACATTGGAGGGGAGATTATACAAATACCCTCCAGGAACAGTGATTCCTTTTCTTAGAGTATTTAACTTCCAATACTCTAAGTTTGATTGAATCAAACTTACCATTTTTTGATAACCATTTTGGGTATCATCCCACTGGACTATATGTCCAATAGAATTAAACATTTTTGAAATACCAAATGATGGTATGATTTTGAGGGGATCTTTCTCATCAATATTATCTATAAAATGGTATAATAATTTAGTCTGAGATATGCCTGCACGACTTAGTGCCTGCATATTCACTTTGGAATCTCTTATATTACTATCCATATCTGTAGACAGTATTATAAGGTCTGTTAATTCTACAGTATTACCTAACTTATAGTTTAGGTTATACGTAGAATTGAGTTCTTTGATGTCTATTACGGCATTATAGTTGCCCAAGACATTTTTTAATATATTTGTTTCTGGGGTGGCAATAGTGCCCTTTAACCCAAACCCCAAAGAGCGAGACTGTAAATGTCTGCCATGCAAGGCGTTGGCAGCTGTTGCAATCTCCATCTCTTTTTCTGATACGATGGCATAAACACCATCTATAGCTTTTGGGAACTCAATTGCAACAAAACTGAGCTCCCCAAATGAAAATGGGATCCCCCCAGCCAATAGGATTTTACCTATTTTCTGAGAGGATTTCCTCTTTGTGTTCTTAATGATTTTATTGTTGTGTGTAACTACACATAGTCCTTTATCTGGGCTTCCACCAAGATAAAAGAATTCTTTATTGTACATATTAGACAATATTGGTATAACCTTTATACCAATAAGCCAGTCTTTTTTGCCCATACTCATAGGTCTAAAAGACTCCATTAATGAGTCATAGCTTACTGACTCATTGTTTATTGCTTCCACCACCCCCTCTTGGGGTATCATTATTTGACAGACTTTTTCATTCTGGGTTAGGTACCCAGATTGACGGAACATTGTCTTTTGTCCCACAAACTTTAAATTCCTGCCATTTTTGGCAGGAACAAAGAAGTGGATCTCCTGTTCTGCCATATTAAAATCGGCTATCGATTTAGCCAACTGGAAAGGATCGCCATCGGCACCTTTCAGCATAGATGCCACCAATTTCAATATACGAGACTTTTGTCCCATAATTGGAATTGGTCTAATTCTATTGTAAGAGACTATATGTGCCTCTATTGGCACTATTATCTCATTATCCGATTCGAAGGAGACTTCTAATCTTCTGTCTCCTAATCGAACCCACAACAAATTAGCACTTATGAAAGTGCTAGCTTCTTGATCCATCAAGAAGTTAAATGTTTTTTGTCCCATAATAAATCTCCATTATTTTATGGGTTGATAAAAATCCTATTGTCATTTTGACAATAAGGCTCTGTTATGTCACTTAGTAGACACCAATCACTGTATATGAACTTTTTCTTATAGCCACCATATACTACGGCTACTAGGGTACATTCCCTATTTATTGATTAACTTAAAATACGTACTACCGCTCAGAACTTTGGATCTGACGCCGCACATTACTGCCCCGCATCTCACGACGTTGGGGTGCCATCTGTCACTCTACTATCACTAGTGATAGTAATAGCGTTACAGCCAATGCCACTACTATAAGTACTGGGATTGGATCTGTTTCCCATAGTTCTATACTACGGACCACCATAGCATAGAGTACTGCTATGCTTATTACTATCAACACAATCGTCTTGATTATGTTGATAGTAATAGTGTATATTTTACTGTTTAACATATCTCCTCCCTCAATGCGTTGTGGCACAGGAATAGATACCGTTATCATCGAAATTCTTTTCGATGAATTTTTTAGCATCTGAAGGTTTTGGGAAAAATGAATATAATCCCGCAACATCTGATTTCCTGAGAGTAACAATGTCACCATTGCCACGTCTCCAAATCAGTTGCCCGTCTTCTGGACGAATATCAAGCACGCCATCTATACGATTAAAACGTGCAAATAATTTAATTTTCATAATATCTCCTTCTATACTTAGCCGATTGACCTTAAAAGGAACATCTTGACACTTTGTATAGTATTTATTTTTTCTACTACTTAAAGGCTAGTAGATTCTCCTTTTTTCTCAGACATTAACACTCACCATTATAGTGAGTGCCAGTCTGTTACTATTCGGTAATATCCATCATAATACCGAATTCTATATCAGACATAGATAGCTCCATATCAGATATAGCACAACGAAGAGCCATATTTAGCTCTTCGTTATTACTTTCTACGATTAAATCTTCTAACATATCTCCTCCTTAAGAAGATAAAAGAATAAATTCCCATATTAAATGGGTTTAATTAATAAATATTTATTTTATATCGCCTACGATATCCATCTGTGGCGAATATATGTTCCACATTGAAAGTTCCTATACACAGAACCTTTACAGGTCTGTATATTCTAACTTCCTTTGAGAACAAGCTTAGGATATGCAATTCTGACGCTTCTTTCCAGAAATGTCTAATTTCACATTCTTTTATATCTTCATCTGGGATATATATATATCCGCTATTCATTGGAACATCCATAAGGCATCCAATTACAGTTTTCCCAAATGAGACACATTTTTTAAATATATTTTTAGAGTCATCGTCCCAAACGATTTCTCCATCTATTATATCTTCTGCCGAACTGAATGGCAGAAGAACGTCTATATTTGGCGTTGGTGATACGTGAAACATTTATCCCCTTTTATCTAATTAATAAATAGCCACTACACAGGTCTCGAAACCTGAATATCCTTCTCGCTGTAGTGGTAAATCGCGATTATTTAAACGACATCACAAAACGCCAGCCTCACAGCCACATGTGTATACGAATTTCTCTTATCGCAGTAACAACAGCCTATTGGTTTGCAGTTATTCAGTCATCAACAACATATACTTTAATGGTATATTGATTTGTTAAGCTGCCTTGCAAATTAAGTGTTACAACACACGAGCTCAGCCTATTCGGGTAAAAGGCATACGCCAATAGCAGTACCGAACTCTTCCTTTGAAGCACTGCATTTGTTGTCAATTTATGCTCGGACAACCACCGAGCTTGGTGATTAAAACACCCTCCTATTTATCTTTCGCCATTCATGAGAAGTAAATTCTTCATGAATGACGGTTGTGAATGGCTTTGCGCCAACTGCCTCAAAATCCATCCACAACTTATTTGAAATGCCAGGACTACCCATTGGGAAGCCAGATACCTGAAAGTACTCACTTCCAAATATCTTTGCCAATGGTTTTACAATCCTGACATGTAGTGCAGATGTATGAAAGTTGCCATCTGTGCCGCTGACAATCACACGGTTTCCCTTAAAAGAGATATCGTATGTCATACACCCCACCATATAAAAGGCGGTAGGACGACCCCAAAAGCCCGAGCCGTCATACTCCAATGTATGGTGGAGAAGATATTTGAAACCACTATTCGTGGTGACTTTTCGGCGAGAGTTTCTCCTTGCCTTAGCCATCATCCGTGGATCCAAATACCTTCTTGGCATTATACGTTCCTTGCCGGAACCGGCTATATAATAATATAGCCATAGGAAACGATACTGCCTTCCTATTACTCCGACAATGAACGTCGCTAAGATAAATAGGAGTCTTAATAACTTTAGTTTCATAAGTTTCTCCTTTTAATTTTTAATTGACCCCTAAAAAGGACGCTCTGAGCTTAATCATCTGTTTATACTCGCTCAGACGAGTTGAATAAAGACCCCTCCGAAGAGGGGCCTGATGAAACTAGTAATCAGTATCTAAATCCTCCCACGTCTCTTCCCCTTCACTTCTAAAATATACCCTGTCCCCCACAAGGTATACTTTTTCAAATGACTCATCATTTGAAATGTGGAATAGTTCTTTTCCTATCCACTTAAATGTTGAGCCATTTTTTCCGAATAAATATTCGGTTTCGTTATTTTTTAAACTGATGAATCCTGCCATATTGTCTCCTCGTCCTATCGACATATATCTTTTTCCCTCCACTGGTATAATTACGCTATTCGGTTGTACCCGATGCTAGTAACCAGCGGCTATAATACTTGATGCACGCCTCAAGGACTAATTTTAATTATTATTTGTTTTGCGGCTGACACGTCAGTTAGCACCGCTTGTTTTCGTCAATTAAGCCAATATATAGGTCATACTCATGGATTCGAACCATCTGCATGTGGAACCATGCACACGCCACTTGTTGTAGTATGACTGTCTATATCATACATAACATACTAGCTGTATCTCACTAGTCTGCCCTATGTACAATATGTATCATTATGTCCTTCTCTGCCTGCTTATGCACTTCTCGGCGACATTACTTCCTCAAGCTACCTTCTGTAACACAGGTGCTATGTGTTTTCTATATTAATGGTAACCACATGGTCTACATATAGACTCACATGTGACTGTATATTATGTTTTTCTTGTTAATATACAAACGCAATACATTAATTATGTCAATGTATAAATACACCTATACGAATGATACGCTACTTCACTCTATGTGCTTGCTACACACATATAATATAGAATGGTTATACTACACTATCTCAAGGATGATGTTATTAAGTATATAACCTTATCATTATAATGGATACAATAATAAATACTAAAGATTGGCCAAATCGCAAACCGGTAGGGGCTCGCAATGAATTTTATCCAAGGTATCTACCAATTATAGTGACACTACCTCACATCCCTGGCAAGAGTGTTTTTATTTAGAACATCCATGTTACACGAAGAAGCGTCCTATTTGCTACTGTCAGATGGGTAGGGGCACTAACCATCTCCTCTAAATCCTCTCAATTCTCGTTTATTCTCATTTTTTTAAAAAAAAATATATTTACTCTCATATAGAAGTGTCTCATTTTGATACACAAAAGGCGAACGACTTTCTTTCCCTATCACATAATCTATTTTTAAACCAAAAACGCCACATCTTATCCTCTATTATTATCATTCTTAGACATCTTAATCCCATACATATTTAATAATAATTGATATAGTTATATATAATAAGTATTATGAACTATACTAATAATAAAGATGAAGTAAGATGGACTATACAGAAATAGATATAAACTCTAAAAAAGATGACTTTATAGAATTACTAGAGCAAGAAAGAAAGAGGCAAGGAGTAGAAACAAATAAAGAATTAAGAGAAAAGCTCCCGCCACAAAAAAGTACAGAAACAGGTACTATTATATTAACAGATATAACAGGTATATCATTAACAAGTGAAGGAATATTAACTAGAAATGAATTCTTTAGTAATATGGAATCTACTAAGTTAGAACAATATGGAGATATTGTATTAACAGAAGAAGAAGCTAGAAAGTTAATGATGTCTTATAAGAAAATGAGTACAGGAGTAAATGCCGCGGTTCCCTTGACATGCCAAGGTACTGAATGTCCATTCGCTAAAAATTGTCCTTATGTAGAACTAGGAAAAGAACCATTGGGGAAACCATGTCTTGTTGAAGCTGATTTATTAAATTATCATACTACTAGATTTATCAATGAGTTTGATGTAGATGTTAATGAACATAGTGAGATTATGTTAATACAAGAGTTAAGTGAACTTATTATTATGGAAACTAGAGTTACTAATGTATTAGCAGAACCTAAGAATGCATCATTATATGGAATTAAGGAGAGTGTTGCCGCCGATGGCACTATTATACAAGAAGAAGTAGAACATTGGGCTTGGGGATTAAAAGAAAAAATGAAGACTAGAAGGATGAAAATTTTAGAATCGCTTAATGCAACCCGAAAATCAAAAAGTGCGATTAAAGACTATGGAAGTGCTTCTGAAGAAGATAATACTAAAACAGCAAGAGTAAATAAAATGATAGCTATCATGGACCAAATTAAAGAAGATATGAGTAAAGGGAAAAACAATGAATAATAGGATTAAACTACCAAAAGAATATTATTTAGAGGAAGTAGCTAACTATAATATTAATAATATTAAGGACTTTATAGAGACCTCTTTAGCTATGACTAATAATAAGACAATCCCAGCTATGAGAATATTAAGGTTTGACAATCCAGAACATCAACAGGTATTTAATGATATATATCATTATGTATTAGATATGGATAGTCAAGAAGTCTTACAAGACTTAATTATATTAATGGATGAATCAGGGTTTTTTGACTAATGGGTGATTTTAATACAAAGATATCATATCAAAAGTACTTTAACACTAAGCAGGCTCAGAGTGGATTAAACAATCTTATGCATCATACGGATAAGATGTTTACATTTGACGTTGAAACTACAGGTCTTAAGAATGATCAAGGTATATGGTCTGCAGCTTTTGCTGAGTGGGGAGACGAAGATGCTAGGGAAGTATATTTACAATTAAGTAAAGAAGAAAGAAGAAATGCATCATCATTCTCTAAACCTTTTATGGAGGCTGCGCGTCCAAACATCAAAAAAGAAATATCTCCTTTGGAGTTGTTATTAGATATAAACAAACAATTAGATAAGACACCTATAATGACAGGACATAACTTATCTTTTGATATGAGAAAGGTAATGAGTTATGCGGAATTGAATAATCCGTTAATTAATGAACAATTAATTAAACTACAAACTAGAATGGATCCTTTGGGTGTAAATATAGGCATGTCTATATCAGAGATTGAAGATATCCTTAGTAGTAGAAGTGTTACAAAAAAAGAAGTATCAGAAATAGCATATTGGAAACAAAATAGTGTTTATACTGGTGGAACAGGTAAACTCTTATTAGATGCTAATGCTACAAGGAAAACAACTAGTAAATATCATGAAGCATGGTCTAAGATAAATAAAAATGTAGAAATGGCTTTAGCTTCTAAAGTGGGTGGTGTTTATACTAAAGCTGCTATTGTAGATAGTTTCACTATATCTAAAATAATGTTAGGTATGGCTAGTCAAGCTAATATAACAAGAAGAGATGGAGAGGCCGCGAATAAATTTTTACAGTTTGGTGATAATATAAATGTAGGACATAAATTAGATACACTTGCTGAATTAATTGGTATTGATACTGCAAAAATAGGACATACGAGATGGGATGTTATTATGAACCAATCTGTTCTAGAAGCAGTAGTTAGTGATATAAATATAATAGCTGCCGGTGGCGAGATATCTCACGCCAATCTTAAAAAAGAAACTAATGCTATGTTAGAGTATTTTGAAGATATATCTACACCAGAATTTGATAAAGGTACTGGTCTTAAAAATGATGCATATAGAATATCGGAAAACAACTTACAATCTCAGATGATAGATATGGCATATAGAGAAAGAATAGTAGATATTAATGATTCTAAAGATTTAATGTATTTTGATACAGGTCCAAAAGGAGAGCCTAGAAATGCTTCAAGTAGCGAAAGTGTTATATTTAAACAAATATCTGAAAGATATACGGACTTTAACGAAGATGAAGTAGCTAAATTATATATACCATTAAAAGACGATTTATACGGATTAACTGGTCAGGAATTAGAAGATAAAGTAGATTCAATGAGAAAGAATTTTAGTGAAGCTAATCATACTATATCATCTAGAATATGGAAAGAAAAAACAAATAAATTTAAGATAATGGAGAGGCCGCCCCATATTTCTTCTATCTCCTCGAAAGAAGCATTACAATCCCTTAAGAGTTCTATAACTAAAGGAGCATTAGTAGTAGCAGGATTAATAGCAGCAAGTACATTGATATCAATGGGCACTAATAGTTATGAAAAAGAAGTATCATCTGATGATGATAATTATAATGGTGATTATTCACCCATAGAAAAATTACAAAGAATTAATATACAACCGTCTAATACATTTCAGACTGCAAATAGCTATCAAACAGCATCTTTCTTTAAAAGAAAAAATGAGTTTGTATCTACTGCAGGCATTGGATTGGAAATGAGTAAACATATGACAAATCATTATGTCATGTAATAAGGAGAAGTATTATGAATATAGCTAACGTT